>JACCDG011022793.1_pt1 | contig 13212 bp, 14 predicted proteins | sample 7442471 | NCBI WGS metagenome assembly JACCDG01 (sample SAMN15323444, study PRJNA562643) | freshwater metagenome | isolation source: river surface water | place: USA:Blue River Watershed | collected 2017-08-17 | reverse complement strand
CTGTTAAATCACCATAATGTAAGAAGAAGTTATTTGCATCTTTTTTTTCTTTATAAAGATGGTCGATTCTGTCTGTATTAAAAAGTGAACTTCTTCTTTTAATACCGTGTACAATATATCCTTTTTCGAGTAATAATTCGGCTAAGTAACTTCCATCTTGACCCGTGATTCCTAAGATTAATCCAACTTTTTTATTCATTTTAAATTATTTTTATTATTATAATTCACAGAAAATAAAAGTTTCTAAATTTTTTGAAGATTATATTTTGAATTGATTCTAATAACTGTTCCAGAATTGTCTTTTGCAACAATGTTGTAAAAATAAATACCGGAACCTAATTCAGAAAGGTTTGAGTTTTCACTTACAAAAACACCATCAGTATTACTTTGTGATACAATTGATTTTACTAAAACACCCTTTACATCAAAAATTTCAATTGTTACATTTTCAGTTCCAGAAAATTGGCTACCAATATTCACATAAAATTTAGTGTTATCTACCACCGGATTCGGATAATTATAAATTTGATTTGTATTTATAACTTCATTTACAGATGAAATTACTCTTTCATCTCTGATTGTGTCAACATTTGATTCTTCAATATTAATCTTGAGAGCAGGATCCCCGTGATATATAAGATAATTAGAAGCTAATTCATTGATCAAACCATTGTTAGAAAGACTATTCATTGATAATCTAAATAAATCACCATTTGTGTAATCGAGGCTTTCATTTGAAAGTAATCTATAAAATTCAGTAGCAAATGAGTTAGCCGAAAATAATGAAACAGGCTTTGAAAATCCGATGTAAGCAGAAGCACCTTTATCAGCACTTAGTACCAAAGTTTCACTTATTTCTTCTGTTGAATTGAAAATGTTTCCACTTGAACAACTTAGTGATAGAAAAAGTGGATATTTGTATTTATTGTTATACCTCTCAATTTTATTGAGTTCGAAGTCAATATTATTTTCTGTAGCGTGTCCCAAGTAAGTCAAAATAGAAGCGCCTTTACTTATATCAGAATTCAGTGTTGAATCGTTATTAGAATTAGTCAGGTTGAAATTTTCCTTATGAAATGAATGTATACTTGCACCGAACTCACCATTCTCCAAACTCGTTCCTAATACGTTTAAAACAGATGCAAATTGATTTTGTTCAGATACATTATTACCACCACTCAAGTGTAGAACATTTTTTCTCCAAGAATTATCTACATTAGTTTCCATCTCTACAATCTTATTCATATAAATTCTAAATTCGTCACCGTTTGTTACAGATAATCTACCAACTGAAAGTCTTGGTGTAATCTCACCTTTTTTAGTGAAAAGGAGATTGTCGGAAGCTGGATATCCAAAACTTGGAATTTGACTGTCATAGGTGTCAAAATTTCTAATTTGGTTATATTCTTTTGCCTTGCCAATCATAAACACATACTTAGCTTTGTCCCAATTATTTATAATATAGTCAGAAAAATTTCTAATAGATTGTGGATGTAAATCTAAACCATAACCAAACTGATCGTAGATTTCTTGTATGTTAATAAGCACCGGACTTAATTCAGTTGAACGATAAGCTGCCCACTCAATAAGTGGATTATCTCCCCAACTGTCTTCATACATTTTACTATGTGCTAGAATAATGTAGTCACCATTGTAGTTTTGATAGTTAGTAAATTTTACTTCTTCTACTCTTCCGATTAACTTCGAAGAATTCATATCAACCAAAATAAGTTCCCTATCAGTAGATGAAGCTGGTAAATCAGTTAGGACTTTGTGTGTATTGTTATCATAGAAACAATTAATCCTAACACCATTTGTAATATCGAAAAGGTAAACACCATTATTTGTACCATTAAAGTTTTCGATTTCTAAGAATTTTCTAACACCAGCAGATACATTAAATTTAAAATAATTCTTTCCTTCGAAGTTGAAATTTCTTGGGTATTTTACTTTCACATAACTAATTGAATGTTTGTCTGAAGCATCTACCAAACCTTTGACTGTTACTGTTGTTGTTTGTGCTAGATTTCTATTAACATTGAATGAATTAGTAATTACTGTGTCACCATAATAAAGACTATTGACAAAAGCTTGATTTTGTAGTGAGAGTTCGACATTATGTTGAAATCCTTGTGAATACATTCTAACTTCGATGTTGGTACTTGCCACATCAGATACAAAGTTAGGTGTATATACATCAACTGATTGATTAGTAGATGCTAGGCTTCCCCAACCTTCACCACCTTCGAATGAGCTTTTTGTCATTTCAATACCAGAGATAGGATATATTTTACCTGGTGACCAAACAAGATTAGGTAGTTTTACTACTTCAGAAATATAGAATCTTTCTTTCTGTGGTAGATTTGTAAGATTAGTTTGAATGTTTTGATATCTTTTACCTTGTACACTATTGTTGTAAGTTAGGAAGTAAGAAGATGAGTCAGTGATTAGGCTATACTCTGGATTAAAATGTTCTGAATTATATAATTCATTATCGAGTGTAGAACGGTTTTTCTCACCATAAAATTCGATGTACTCAATTGTTTCACCATTCATTTGAATGTAAACAGGAATTTCTAATCCATTATGGAAAATCTGTATATTGGATTCTGTTAGTTTAGATATGTCTACACCAGATAGTGATAAGTTTGATATTGGTAATTTGTAGATACCATCTTCTGCTACTTTGAATTTGTAGTAAGTGTTTTGATAGTTTATCCATTCATTGCCATAATTTCCATTAGACATTTGAGAATAAGATGTAAGATTTCCTGTAACGATTAAAAGTAAAATTAAGAATAATGTTTTCATAGTATAAAAAGTTTGTGTGTTTTCTTTTATATACTACGAAGATAGAAAAAAAGTGACTGTTTTTTAGGTGATGTAAGTCACTGTTAATCAGACTCATTGTTCTATATGATTTGAGTCATATAACTCGAATTTCAAAGTTGATTTCTATCATACTTTAATCAAAAAAAAGACACTTTTGAGGTGTCTTTTTCAGTTATTCTTCAGATACTGCTCTTCCGATTTGTTTTTCCCAATCTTTATTAGTTCTGACTTTGATGTTCTTTTGTATAGCTGCTGATAACATAGTAGAATCAACATTTAGATTATCAGCTAAAAATTTTAAGGCTGCGATATCTTTTGGGAAACAATGACCGCCATAGCCTGAGTCACCATCGTGTCCTGGTACGGACCAATGTGAATTGCCTAATCTATTATCATATTTTGCGTATTCAATTACTTTATCGTAATCGATATCAATTGCTTGACAAATTTGGTAGATTTCGTTTGCGAATGAAATTTTTGTAGCCAAAAAAGTATTAGTCACATATTTAATCATTTCAGCGATTGTAGAAGACGTTTTGATAATTGGTACCTTTGGAAATGCTTTCTCAAAAATTGTTTTAACTTTCGAAGTATATGGTCTATCACCACCGACAATTATTCTGTTCTGGTTTTTGAAGTCTTCTACAGCATTAGCCTCCGTCAGAAACTCTGGGTTGAAAACAATATTTATATTTTCATTTTCGGAGTTTAGTTTTTCAGTTGTGCCGGGAGGTATAGTAGATTTTATTATTACTATAAAATCTTTTTTGTTAAGTGACTTTACAATCAAATCAATTTGGGAAAGGCAATTTCTAACAATCGATAAATCACATTCGCCATTTTTTTTCATTGGTGTAGGTAGACAGAGAAAAGTTTCATTTACTTTTTCGATAAGTTCGAATAGTGAACTTTCTGTGCAATTACCATTGATGTCAAATGTTATAGTCTCGAAGAAATTGTTCAACCCTTCTCTTACAGAATTTCCGACAAATCCCTGTCCAATAATTCCTATTTTTTTCATACTTTTTATAAAAATTTTTTCTTTACATAAATTGCATCTCCCCAAACTTGCCCCATCCAATTTTCGTCAACTTTCACAAAATCAAACTGTGACAAAAAATCGTCTATTTCATTTATTAGAGGACAATTTTCATACATGTGTACTTTATTCACTTCAGTATTGATTATATCAATTAGGGGAAGTATATCGGTAGAGCCTCTTAGAACCTCAAGCTCATACCCTTGAACATCAATGTTCAGAACATTATATTCTTTTTTATTATCTCTTAATTCGTAATTCAATGTGGATATTTCTACAGTCTCTCTGTATGGAAATACTATACCAGGATATTGTCTTAAGTGAAATTCAGGTTTTAGTATAGATGATGATTGACCTAAATTTACTTCTTCCACATACATTTCCTCAGTTCCAATTTTATTTCCAAGTGCTTTATTCCAAAATTCAATTTCACAGTTAGAGTCGGTATTCTTTTCAGAGACTGTTTCTAATAACCTACCGAATGTTTTTTTCAATGGTTCTACAAAAATTACACTCTTGAATCCCATTTCGTTGTAACTAGATATTTCACTACCGAAGTGAGCACCTATATGGATTACTCCTTTACATTCTATTTTATATTTTTGAATAAAATCTTTCATATTGTTTTTTTTAATTATATTCAATAAACATTTTTTGTTCATAATCAAAACTATTTATAGAAAATTTTATAAAAATAAAAAAAAAATAAAAATGAAAGAATTTGGAATAGTTTTTTCTGGACAAGCAAGGCAATTACACAGAGGTCACTCAGACTTTATGAAATTGGTTGATGGTTTAGATTACGATATTTTTGCACATATATGGGAGTGTGAATCACTTTTGAGTGCATGGGGTAATAATATGGGTTGGGAGAATAAACAAACTAAAATTCATTCTCCTGCAGAATTTATAGAACTTTACAATCCAACAAAGTGTGAATATGAGGACTATACAAAGTCTGAATTTTACAGACACACATCCTCGAATAATGGCTATCTGAATCCAGTTAATAAATTTTATTCTTCGCTCTCTCAATTTTATTCACTCAAAATGGCATTTGAAGTCAAAGAAAAGTATGAGAAAGAGTCAGGAATCACTTATAAATATGCTATGCGATATAGAACTGATTTGGAGGTCGATTTTAAAGAGTCAAAGATAGATTGGAATTCTTTTAAAGAAAGAATTGATAGAAATTCCAATTTGATATTGGTTAATCCTGGATGGGACTGGCCTAACGGACACGGTTGTGCTAATCATTTCGCTATTGGCACATCAGAGTCCATGAAAAAATATAGTTTGCTATTTGATAATTATGGCTACATAGTAAAAAATAATATTTATGGTAGTTATGATGAATCAAACTTAAAAGTACATTTAGAAAAGTTTTGTGGACTAACTGTTGAACATTGCTCGATACATCACGGTGTATATAGATAAAAAATAATTGAAAATTAATGAAGTTTATAGAGAAACCCTGGGGTTATGAAAAATGGATAGAAGTAAATGATAATTATGTTGTGAAGGAATTATTCATGAAATCCGGACATAGTTGTAGTCTACAATATCACGAAAAAAAGAAAGAAACTTTCTATGTTGTTGAAGGTAAACTACGTTTTTACGTAGGAGATTCAGTTGAAAATTTAAACATTATTGAACTCGAACCAAAACAATTTCATACGATAGAACCTTTTGTAATTCACAGAATGGAAGCGATTGTAGACTCAATTTATATTGAAGCATCTACTAATTTCTTAGAAGATGTTATAAGAATTCAAGATAACTATGGCAGAATATAAAGTTCTAATAACTACATCAGGAATAGGTAGTAGACTTGGTGAACTTACAAATTACACAAATAAATGTTTGGTAAGAGTTGGGAAAAAACCTGCGATTTCGTATATAATAGAATGTTATCCAAAGAAAACAGAATTTGTAATAACTTGTGGATATTTCGGGAATCAGGTAAAGGATTTTCTCAATTTAGCATATCCCGATTATAATTTCAAATTTGTAGAGATAGACAATTTTTCTGGGGAAGGTTCTAGTCTTGGATATTCAATGTTACAAGCGAAAGTACATCTACAATGTCCTTTTATTTTTCATGCCGCTGATACAATAGTTGAAAAATATCAACCTGACATGAATTTTAACTGGATTGGTTATTCTAAAAAAGAAAACTATTCTCAATACCGAACAATAGATTTGATAAATCCTAAAATTTTTGACAAAGGACATATCGGATCAGATTTAGCCTATATAGGATTATGTGGAATAAAAGACTTCTCACAATTCTGGGTTAGTCTAGAAGAAGTTTATTCAAAAGATAAATTAAACTCATCATTATCAGATTGTGATGCTTTAAATTGTTTTATAGGTAAAGATTGGAAATTTCATAAATATGATAATTGGCTCGATATTGGTAATGTCTCCGAATTGAATATTGCTAGACAAAAAATATCAGATAAATTCCATATTCTCGATAAGGTTGACGAATCAATTTTTATTTTTGAAGATTTTGTTATTAAGTTCTTTTATGATAAAACAATTTGTAGAAATAGAGTTAGTAGGAATGAGATTCTTGGTGATCTGAGTCCTAAAATAATTTCGTCAACAGATAATTTTTACAAATATAAAAAGGTAAAAGGCGAACTACTATCTGATGTAATTACTGAAACTTTATTTTATAAACTATTAGAATTTTCCAAAGAAAATCTATGGATTCAAAAAGAAATGAATGATATTTTTCTACAGAATGTTTATGACTTTTATTTCACTAAGACAAAAAAAAGGTTAAAAAGTTTTTTTGAAAAGAATAATATATCTGACGAAATTGAAATTATTAACGGCTATCAGATTCCCAAAATTGAGACTCTTTTAGATAAAATTGACAGTGATTGGATTTGTAAAAGTCATCCTTACCAGTTTCATGGTGATTTTATTTTAGATAACATAATTCTTGATGAGGAACAGAATTTCAAGTTAATTGATTGGAGACAAGATTTCGCTGGTGATTTAGAAAACGGTGATATCTATTATGATATATCCAAATTGAATCATAACTTATTGTTTAACCACGATTTAATTTCTTCCGGTCACTTTTCGATTAAAATTGAAAATAATCAAATCAAATTTGATATTCTCAGAAGTGACAATTTGACTAATTGTAGAGAGATTTTACATAATTTTATTTCGCAAAACAATTTAGATTTAAGGAAAGTGAAGATAATCACATCGTTAATTTGGTTGAATATGTCACCACTACACGAACCAAAAATAGGTAGATTGCTCTTCTATTTAGGTAAATTAAATTTATATAAAGCGCTCAATGATTAAATTTTTTATCGGTCCTATGACTAAGAATGTTGTTGATTCTATTCTTGAATTTATTCAAGAAACTGGTAATCAAATAGGAATTATACCATCAAGAAGACAAGTCGAATTCAATGGTGGTTATGTAAATAATTGGACTACAAAACAACTTAGAGAATATTGTTCAAATATTTTCATTGTGAGAGATCACGCAGGTCCAAATCAAGGTCAAATTTCTGATGATGGATATGAATCACTATTAGAGGATTGTAAATATTTTGACTTAATTCACATAGACCCTTGGAAGAAATTTCAAGATTTACAGAGTGGTATCGATGAAACAATTAAGATGATCGAATTTTGCTACAATCAAAATCCGAATATATTTTTCGAAGTAGGCACAGAGCAATCTATAAGACATTTTTCTACCGAAGAACTTGAGGAGTTAGTTATACAACTTCGGAATAGATTAGATATCGACATATATAGTAATATCAAGTATCTAGTTATACAGTCTGGGACATCTCTCAAGGCTAATCAAAATACGGGACAATATGATAAAAATAGATTGTTTGAAATGGTAAGTTTATGTAAAAAATATAACCTTATATCTAAGGAGCACAATGGTGACTATATTCCTATCGAATTGGTAAGAGAAAAGTTTGAATTAGGACTGGATACAATTAATATAGCTCCGGAATTCGGGTTAATTGAAACTCAAACTTATTTAGACTATTTGAAGAACAATAATTTTGACAATCTTATAGAAAAGTTTTTTGATATTTGTTATAAATCTAACAAATGGGTAAAATGGGTCGATTCAGATTTTATTCCGGAACTAAATAAAGAAGAACTAATAATGATTTGTGGACATTATGTTTTATCTGATTCGGAATTTCTGACAGAAATAAAATCAAAATGCTTTGACATTGATACTAAAATCAAAGATAACATTAGAAAAAAACTTAATCGACTGTATGGACAATAGACCTAAAACAATATTTTGCGATATAGATGGAACATTAGTAAAACATGCTCCACCTACTGAATCACAAAAACCAGATTTTAAAATGGAATTACTTCCTGGTACGATAGAAAAACTACTTGAGTGGGATAAACTTGGATATAATATTATTCTAACAACTGGTAGAAAAGAAAGTTTAAGACGAGTTACCGAAAGACAACTCGAAGAGGTGGGCATTATTTATGATCAACTTATTATGGGAATTGGTGGTGGCATGAGGGTCCTTATAAATGATAAAAAACCAAATGGTGAGGAAACATCTTTCTCGTACAGTCTTTTAAGGAATTCAGGAATTTCAAATTTAAAGATATAAATTAATTTACATTCTTTCGTAAATCCAATCTTCGAATACAAAAATATCACCGGTGAAATCCAAACCTTCATTCGGATAATTAATGCTCCCTGGTACAAAAATTTTCTCCGCTTGTGAGAGAAACCCCATCCACCAACTCAAAGTGCCCCTACTTAAAACTAAAAAATTACTTCTTCTTGCAAAATCAATTAATTCTGCAATATTTTCAGAAGAGACAATTTCAAGAGAAAATTCTTGTGATAAAATTTTTATCATAGGATTTTGTGGACTGTCAGTTGATATAAATCCCTTCTCAAAATCACATTGTTTTATACATTTCCTGTAGTATTCCAGACCAGGATTCAAAAAAGCAACATCACCAAGTCTAACATGAACAAACAAGTTGTTATTTTTGTGGGGACTCAAATTGAAATGGGATTTAATTTTGTCTTTATATTGTAAGACAAAATCTTTAACCTGATAAGTACCGTCATAAATTATCCCGTGATTTATCGAGTGTTCAAGACTCAAAAGGTCAATGAGTGAATCATCCTTTTTAAATTTTGAACTCTCGAAACTATTTTTGCCTTCTTGAAAGACTTTGAAACCTAAGGGTCGAAATAAATCAATAGAGTGATAGTTATTAACTTTTAAATTCAATTTTTCAGAAAGTATGCTCATCCCTATAAGTTGAAGCAATACATTACCCGATCTACCTTGATAAATTTGTTCTAGCATAATTTTTAGTGTATTAGATTTTCACCAGACGGACCGATTTTACCAGAAACACCTAGTTGTGATAATGTATTCACTTCATCTGAGTAATCATTTTTTAATTTATAAATTGATATTTCTAAATCATGAGGTCTTGTATTGTTGAGATAGTTTATAAAGAAGTTTCTAAGTGTGTGCTCATTACTTTTTGAAAAAGAATATAAAACTGTACTGAAACATTTATACCCATAATCAAATTCCCTAAAATTTAATTTATTCTCTTTAAAATTTGATGAATCAAATTCATCCGTCAAAAAATATCTACCTGAAATTTTAAAACATTTGGTGTATTCCATTTCACTCAAAAAAGATAATATAACTAACATTTGATACGATTCTCCTGTAGATTTACCAGAATTATAGTCGAAAATTGAGGTTTCTGGAATGTTAAATCTGTCATTATAAGAATCAATAAAAGTATCAACTTTTTCTATTAATTGATTTTTCATTTCTATACTGATAGGTGTATTCTCACAGAAAATTATATAAGATTTTTCTTCTTTACTCCTAATAGAATTTATAGTATTGAGTGTTTGTATAAATCTTTCATTAGAAGAAAAAACAGAATGTCTTCCGTTAATTGATGAGCAAATACAAAAAATAATCATTTTAAGTTATCATTAAATTTTTTTACATCAAAATAGGAATTATCACCAGACAACACTACACCATTTGTTGTTTTTATAGGATGCACAGTTTCACCATTGATAACAGAAATATTCCAATTAAGAATTTGACTTTCATTTCTAATTAGTCTATTTCTGAATCCACCAGGTTTAACGTCAAACCCTTTATGTATACAGTTTCTAATTAATGTATCATGTGCACAAAATTCTCTAATTGGAAAAATTTTTTCACCATGATGAGAATACCAATTGATGTGGTGAAAAGAATTTTTCATAACTGTCGTAAAACACATATCATCAAGATATAGAAATCTATCCATATAGGCGTTTATTGGATCATTTTTTGCAATCCCAACTAAGTCATCCGGGAATCCCGCTGTCCCGCCCTCTCCAACATAAATTATATTTGAGTCGGTAAAAGAATTCCAATTTATTTTATCAACATAAAGTACATCAAATCTAGTTTTCACAATAAAATCATATTCGAAATTATTTTCTCTCTCAAACTTTTTTCTTAACTCGTTAGAATGATGAATCTTTCTTAATTGATCATAAATTCTTACTCCAAGATTTACAAAATTATCCTTTTCTTCTGAACTTTCTTTTATTCTAATCTTATAATTTTGTATATTCTCATATTTTTTTGAGTCAGTTTCAATCTTGTCAAAAATTTTATCCCTGTCTTCAATTATTATATCTTTTAAATTTAAATCTTGAAACATTTCTTTAATTTCCTCATCGCTGTAATAAACATCCTGTTTCTGAGCAGAGTATTCATAGTAATTTTGATTATAAGTGTGTATGAATATATCACAATCATTATCTTGTACTAAATTAGTAAAAAAACTTGGCTTACTCTGTTCCCATGTTCTTATGAACCCTGAGAGACAAATGGCTATTTTCATGTTGAATTATTTTATTTTTTTATTAACAATAAATTGTTATCGGACAAGTTTGATGGGTTTGGAATCTTCACTAATTCAACTAATTCAAAATCTTTTTTAATTTGATTCATATATTTTTCAAACTCAACAAAATATTTTTTATCTATATCCTCAATAATGTAAAACCCACCTTTGCGTACTTTATCTATAAAGCACTCAAAAAAAGATATATTTGCCTCGAATGTGTGTAAGCCATCTTCTATTACCAAATCAAACTCAAAATCAAAGTTTTGTTTGATATTTTCAATACTATTTTTATCTAACTGATTGCAATAATATGTTGAAATTCTTTCTTCTTGGACCAAAATTTCGCTATCTATATCAGCCCCATAAATATTTGCATTTTCGAAATATTTTCTCCATCCTCTTAATGATCCACAGGGTGTTCCTAAACCACTCATATTAGAAGGAATTCTTAAATTATTCGTGCCTAATCCCAATTCAAAAATATTTTTTGCATCCAATTTTATATTTTCAAAAAGAAAATGATAAAAAGTGGTGTAATTATGATGTCCGTTACCTTTGTCACTACCAGAATCATTCATTATTTGGCATAACTCTGTTTTGTTATTATAAAGTTGTTTTTCAAAAAAATATTCTATTTTCATTTTATTTATTATTATTTTTAGTCTAGTAATTCGAATACAGGGAACCAATCACCTCCGTGTGGATTACTACGATATTTTCTAGAATCTATAACAGTACATATTTTTTTATGTTTAGATACAAAAATTGATAAAATTGTTTGATCATCATCAATTAATTCTTGAGAAATTAAATCATTTACTATTTGTTTGAATTTTTCGAAGAAAAATTCTATTTGCGAAAGTGGTATGAGAAAAATACCACCACAAATTATCACATTATCAGACATGGAAAAATAAAAATTAGGATCCGATACTGGTGTAATATTTTGTCTACTAAAAAAAATACAAGTTTCTGTTTCTATATTTTTAATTTTCCTATTTTTTATAGAATTTATATATGAATCATTACCATGTCCTATTCCAAAGTCAATCCAGCAAAGAATATTTGTATCGTGAGAAATAATTTTTTCCTCTTTAGCCCTTTTTAAAAATTCAGTTTTCGCAAACATCATCAAAACATATTCTGGCTTAGAATACTCAGGCGGATTAGAACTATCTCTTCCTAATTTAGATTTGAAGGATTGTGAATTCTGAATTTGTTCGACTTCTTTTGAATATTTCAAATATTCAATTTCGTTTTTTTGAATTAAAACGTATTTGATATTTGTCTTGAAATTGTTATCAATTTTGCTTTCGATGCACTTTTTAGTGTTTTCTTCACAGAATAAAATCAAATCTAATTCAATATTTGAATAGAAACTCATAAAATTATTAATATAATTTTCCTCCGTTCGACTATATCCGTTATTCCATTCTCCTCTACCTATATTTATGAATGAACTTACAAAGGTTATTTTATTCATCAATCTTTTCTTTATATTTATTTATGAAATCTGAATAATTATCACAAATTTTGTCATAATTAATATAATTTTCAATCAAATCTTGATAATCAAATTCGTGATTAAACAAATCAACTTTTATTTCGACTGGGTTGAACACCGCACAAGCCCCGTAATCCTCTCTATTCAGAAGTATGTCGTAATTATTTTGAATTAAGTAATTTAAAATTTTAAAACTATTGTGACATAAATTTGGATTAGTATGGTTTTCGTCAGGTGGAAAAAGGTCATGTAAAAAAATAATTCCTTTCTCATTTAAAGATTTGACAGAATTATTAAAATCTTTGATCACCTGTGAATATTCATGATCTGCGTCGATATAAATCAAATCGAATTTTTTTGTATTCAAAACGAAGAAGTCATCAGTAGTCATCAGAAAAGTTGGGTGAGTTTGAGTAAATTTTATATCTACGGATGTTTTATCATCTAACAGTAGATAATTAAAATTAGTACCACAATTTAATCCTAATTCCAAGTATTTTATATTTTTTTCGAAATAAATATCATTAATTATTTTATGTATTGTATTAGCGTATGGAGAATAGTTCATATTATTTTGAAATTTTTTTGTTCAATAATTTGCTGATAAATTCCTTTCTTTATTTCATTTTTATGAATGGTTCTTAAATTCCGAGAACAATCTTTTTCGAAATTTATCTTTTCTATGTTTATATTTAATTTATAAATCTCATTTATCATTTTCACCAGTTCATATTTGGAAACATCTTCTGGAGAAAAAATATGTCTAGTACCGGACCAATATAATTCCTTTTCAATTATCTCATCAATAAATTTAACAAGTTCCAAGCAAGTTAATCCATTCCAAATGTGATTATTAAATCCTTGTATTTTACCATTTTCTTTGCTTTTTACCCACTCTATG
>JACCDG011360594.1_pt1 | contig 13214 bp, 11 predicted proteins | sample 7442471 | NCBI WGS metagenome assembly JACCDG01 (sample SAMN15323444, study PRJNA562643) | freshwater metagenome | isolation source: river surface water | place: USA:Blue River Watershed | collected 2017-08-17 | reverse complement strand
GTCATATCTGCAGTTCCTCCGCTAGAACAGAGATAAAAACTCTTTGCGTAGTGGAAAGTATCCCAGACTGCATGGCCATTGAAAAAGGTGGAGGATATTTTGGCCTTTTCCATATATTAGGCGGAGCCCTTAACCCTCTAATGGGAGTAGGACCCGAGGAACTAAATATTGAAAAGTTGGTGAATCGAGTAATCAATAAAAATATTGAAAATGTTATTTTGGCATTAAACCCCTCAGTCGAAGGGGACGCAACTTGTGCTTATATAAAAAATATTTTACCTAGCACCGTGACCGTAGAAAGAATTGGCTTTGGTATACCTATCGGTGGAAGTCTTGAATATCTCGATAGCTTAACTATTTCCAAGGCCCTAGAACATAGAAGACCTCTATAGTAATAAGGAGAATTATGAAAAAAATAATAATATTATTCGCAATCTTTCTTTCCTCAATATCTTTTGCAGGACCGTTAGCCCATTATGTTGATACCCGTATTGGAACGGCATCAAATCCAACTGCACATTTGGCAGGAATAGGTGAACAAAGAGGTAATACCCAACCATCGGCAGCAGTTCCTTTTGGAATGATTCAATGGGGCCCTGATACTACCAATCCCCATGCTGGAAGCTATAACTATAGTGATAATGAAATAAAGGGATTTAGCCTAACCCATTTAAGTGGGCCTGGTTGTACCAACGCCAACGAAGTTTCTTTACTGCCTTTAATCAATGCTAAATTTAATAAAGTAAAACCCAAGTCTTTTTCCCATCAAAATGAAATGGCCCAAGCAGGTTTTTATTCCGTAAAATTTGATGATGGAATTTTAGTTGAGTTGACCGGAAAGGAGCGTTCTGGTTTGGGCCGGTTCACCTTCCCAGAATCAGCAAACCCAACTATTTCCATAAATTTTAGAAAGACCAATACCCAGGTCCACGGAGGAAAGGTTTACTCTCGTGGAGAAAATAAAGTTGGCGGCTGGGCCAATGGCGGTAACTTCTGCAACATTGGAAATTCCTATAAAATTTATTTTGCGATGGAATTTAACAGCGATATTGCAAATTTAAAATCGTTTGGAAAGGTGTCATTAATTAGCTTTAAATCAGGTAAACCACTTCTAATGAAAGTGGCAATCTCTTATGTAAGCGAAGAAAATGCTTGGGAAAACCTTGAGGCAGAAATGTCTGGATGGGATTTTCGTCAGGTTAAAAAAGAAGCGGTAGTTAAATGGGAAGTTATTTTAAATAGAATTATTATTTCAGGTGCCAGTGATGCCCAAAAAAGAATTTTCTATACCGCTTTTTACCATGCTCTCCAACATCCAAATATTTACAGTGATGTTAATGGTGAATATTTAGGATTTGATCAGAAAGTCCATAAAACTGAAACTACTCATTATGCTAATTTTTCAGGTTGGGATATTTATAGAACTCAAATCCCGTTCCTGGCATTTTTATTTCCAGAATTAACCAGTGAAATTATTCAATCCCATATCCTTGATGCCAGCAGATGTGGAGGATTTCCTAAATGGTCGCAAAATAACACAGAGACAGGAGTAATGGCCGGAGATTCTGGTCCAATTATTGTATCTAATGCCTATGCTTTTGGAGCGAGAAACTTTGATCAATCAACAGCGCTTGAAATAATGAAAAGACAAGGATTAACTCCAGGAGTTTCTTGTCAGGGTTATGAGATCCGTCCAGGACTTAAAGACTACCTAGAAAGAGGCTATGTTCCCCATAACCTAACCGGAATTTTTCGTCTAACCCAATTTGGAAATACAGGACAGGTTTTTGTTGGCTCACCCTCTGCAACAATTGAATATGCCACCACGGATTTTGCGATCTCTCAATTTGCCAAATCCTTAGGGGATGAAGATGCTTATAGGACATTCTTGTCTCATGCCAATAATTGGCAAAATGTTTTTGACCAAGAGGTAGGTTATATTCGTCCTAAGCATAGAAATGGAAAATGGAAAAAACGCTTTAATTTATATTCCGGAAAGGGATATACCGAAGGTTCCGCAGCTCAATACACCTACGCTATTCCCTTTGCTCAAAGAGAATTGGTTGGGAAATTTAAAAACGAGGAAATCCTCACCCGACTGGAGGGATTCTTCTCTAAGGTTAATAATTGGGGAAGGTCTCCACATCTTTGGATTGGAAACCAACCAGGCTATGGGGCACCGTATATCTATTATTGGCTGGGAAAACCTGAAAAAACCCAAGATGTTTTAAATAGAATATTTACTGAGACCTTTACCGATGGACCAGAAGGACTTCCTGGAAATGACGATCTAGGATCAACCTCAACCTGGTATCTTTTTTCTTCCATTGGACTTTATCCGGGCATTCCCGGGTTGGGAGGATTTCTAATTAGCAAACCCATTTATTCAAAAGTTTCCATAACCCTTCCAGGTGGAAAACTCCTGGAGCTAGATAATTCTCAAGGAACTTCCCCTTCACTTTACCTACAGGATGTTGAGTTTGAAGGATTTTCACTTAATTCCACTTGGATTCCTTGGGAGAATCTAAAAAATGGTGGGAAATTAAGTTTTAAAGTCGGAGATAAAGAATCCCTTTGGGGCACTTCAGTTAAATCCTTTCCCCCTTCCTATGGCGATTTTATAAACCAAAATTAAATTCATATCCTCCTTCCCCTGGAAGGAGGATTAATTTTGTCTGGAATTTTACTTTCTTTTGCAATCCAACATACAATTAACAATATCGGTTTAAATGGAGTTCATTTTGAATTGGGAAAATCAATTTAAAAAATTTTTTGATCAAAATCCTTTTGAAATAGTGGGATGCAATTTATTTATTTTCCGGGATGATGGGATTCCCATGTATGGAAAATATAAAGAGTTGGACCGAAATTCAGTCGGTGCATTAATGGCCGGTTCTTGGCAGGCAGCAAATGCATTATCTAGTTTTCTAAAAGGTAAGGAAAAAAGCGAAATTTTTAGATTTAGCTATGATACCTCCGAGAGTGGCATCTATATCCTTCCCTTTTCGATTAAAAAAAATTCTTTTTTATTGGGTGTTATCTTTCAAGGACAAATAAATCCGGGTTTAATTAAATCTAAAATGAGATTTATGTTGGATAATTTATTACAGTATGTTGAAAATTTAAAAGAGGAAGCACCCAGAGTAGAAAGAGAAAATTTTTTATTTAACGAAATATCGGATAGGGAAATCGATAGACTCTTTGCATTTGAGAGGAACTAAAAATGTCTTTCGTGAATTATCATACAAAAGAAATAAATTGTAAGATTGTTTATTACGGTCCTGGTCTTGGAGGAAAAACCACTAATATTCAATACGTCTATCAAAAAGTTAGCGGTGATCAAAAGGGACAAATCATTTCCCTAAACACTGAAAATGAACGCACGTTATTTTTTGACTTTCTGCCGCTAGATCTTGGCGAGATAAGAGGATTCAGGACGCGCTTCCACTTATACACCGTCCCTGGACAAGTGTTTTATGAAGCTAGTAGAAAGCTAATTCTTCGTGGAGTAGATGGAATAATTTTTGTCGCCGATTCTCAAGTAGAGAAGATGGAGGCAAATCTTGAATCACTTGCCGGTTTGGAAAAAAATCTTGCCGAACAAGGATATGATATCAAGACCGTTCCCTTGGTTATGCAATGGAACAAGCAAGATCTACCAAACACCTCCTCGGAAGAAGAGCTTCAAAAGCAGCTTAACAAGTGGAACTTTCCGGCCTACTCGGCCTGTGCAAGAACCGGTCAAGGTGTTTTTGAGTCTTTGAAGATGGTTTCTAAAATGGTGCTAATGAATCTAAAGGGAGGGCTTTCAACGTCTCCCTTTGTATAAACGGAGAGGATTAAATGGAAGTGTATCCCTTATCAAAATCTCAATTGGAAACATTTAGAGCTAAAATTTTACAGGAAAGAGAATTGAATTTAAATTATATGCCGGAAATTAGTTTTGGCGGCGAAGGCGATAAGGATAGTGTCGATATCGCTAATTCCGAGGTTCTAGGCGAACTGACAACCACCCTTAAAAAAAGAATTATTGAAAAGGAAAGAAAATTTCAAGAGGCGCTTCTTAAAATTTCAAGAAGTTCTTATGGTGTATGCGAAGATTGTGGAGGATTTATTGGATTTAACAGACTTCTAAGAAATCCATCCGCGGAACTTTGTGTAATTTGTAAGGAAGATGCTGAAAGAGGAAAATAGTTGGAAAATAAAATTGGGATCATTGGTGGTTCCGGGATTTACCAAATAGATTCTGGAAAAATACTAAAAGAACATAAGGTTGAAACGCCCTATGGGCTTCCCAGTGACTCCATCTTTGAAGTTGAAATTGAAGGAACCTCCTGCTTTTTTCTACCCAGACATGGAAGAACTCATCATTTACTCCCCAGTGAAATAAATTTTCGTGCAAATATCTTTGCCCTAAAAATGCTAGGGGTAAGATATCTTTTTTCCATTTCAGCGGTAGGCTCTCTCAAGGAAAATATTCATCCCAGACATTTCGTAATTCCCCACCAAATGATGGACTGGACAAAAGGTATTCGCGGTCGATCTTTTTTTGAAGAGGGATTTGTCGGCCACGTTTCCACGGCCAAACCGGTGGATTTAAAGTTGTCCCAACTATTAGGAGAAAGTTGCCAGAATCTCCTAATTCCCCATAGTTTTGGGGGAACTTATATTTGTATCGAAGGTCCTCAGTTTTCATCGATCGCAGAATCCAAATTTTATTGCAATATCGGTGGGGATATTGTGGGGATGACCAATCTTCCCGAAGCCTATTTGGCGAAAGAAGCGGCCATACAATATGCCATCCTTGGAATGGTAACCGATTTTGATTCCTGGAGAGGTGCAGGGACACCCTTTGAGATTATTCTGGAAAATATGAAGCATAACACTTCTGTGGTAAAAACCCTTATTGTTGACTTAATAAAGAATTTTTCGGCCAATAAACCTGCCGTTTGTCGAGAAAACCAAAGATCCATTTTGACCTCACCTTCTAATTGGTCTAAAAAGCATAAAGAAATAGCCGAGATTTTGCTTAGATGACTGAAAAATATTATGAACACTATTCCGTTTTAAAAAAGGAGTGCCTAGACCTCCTTACGGAAAAAGCTCCTGAATCCTCCCGTTTTGTAGATCTTACCTTTGGTGGTGGAGGCCATAGCTTTGGTCTTCTTGAAATGGGGGAAAAATTCAGAGTTATTTCAACTGATCAGGACCCTGAGGCCATAGCGGCCGGCCGCCAAAGAATTTTAAATTCACCTTTTGCTTCTAGAATAGAGCTAATTAAGTCTAATTTTTCCGCTTTTCCTGAAATTGCCAAGGAGCGATTTCCTGGGGAACTTTTCCAGGGAATTCTGCTAGACCTAGGAGTCTCTTCTCATCATTTTGACAAGGCCGAAAGGGGTTTTTCTTTCAAGGTAGATGCTCCCCTTGATATGAGAATGGATACCGAAAATTCCAATATTAAAACGGCTGCGGAACTTTTAAATGAACTTTCTGAAGAAGAATTGTCCGATATTATTTTTTATTTTGGAGAAGATAGGCTTGCTAGAAAAATAGCCCACAAAATTGTAGAGGAAAGAGAGAAAAAACCAATAAAGTCAACTTTAGATCTGGAAAATATTATTTTTCACTGTTATCCCAAAACCCAAAGATTTAAAGGTTCCAATCCATCTACCCGAACTTTTCAGGCCTTAAGAATAGCCGTAAATGAAGAGCTAAAGGTACTAGAAGTCCTTCCAAAACTGATAAATTTGCTAAGTCCCTCTGGAAGACTGTTAGTGATATCTTTCCATTCTCTTGAGGACCGGATTGTTAAACGGACTTTTAAAGAATTAGAAAAGGGAGAGATTGGCTGCAAGATACTAACCAAAAAGCCAATAACGCCTAGCGAAAAAGAGATTGATGAGAATTTAAGATCAAGAAGTGCTAAACTAAGAGCTATAGAAAGATTGTAAAAACATTCATTGCCAGGAAGGTATAGATGTTATTCAAGGAAAGATTTTCTTTTAATGAAATCCAGTTTACCGCAAGACTTAAAAGTTTTATTTTCAGCTCGCAAGGCTTCCCTCTTATTCTAATGTATCTAACTTTAGGAATTCTCTTTGTAGTGTTTAGAATGAAATCTGTAGAGTTAGATTATAAATTAGTCGAGCTTAACCAAGAGATTTCCAAAAAGAAACTTTTAGAAAAAGAGATAGAGGCCAACAAAGCAGAACTTCTTTCTCCTAATAGCTTAAGGGAATTGGCCAAGCGCTATGAACTTAAACCACCCAAACAAACGCAAATAATTCTAATACCTGAAAATTGGAATCCTAACCTGCCATGATAGAAAAAGATTTTTTTGAGCAGTCTAAGGAGTTGGCCCCTGAAAAAGGGAAAAATAGAATTTATCTAATTTTCTCCCTTTACGTTTTATCTCTTTTTTTTATTTTGATGAAGGCATCTTATCTTCAGATTTTTAGTCGAGAAAAACTACTAAATTATTCTAAAACCCAGATTTTTCGGGAAAAAACCATTTTTCCAAATAGAGGAAATATTCTCGATCGAAATGGATTTCCCCTCGCTATAAATATCCAAACTTGGTCAATTTTTGCCATCCCCCGCGATTTTGAAAGGCAACAAGACACCTTGAGAAAATTATCTAAAATTGCTCCAGATCTTTCTTTTAAAAGTCTGCAGGAGAAATTGCACAAAAGAGAAAGGTATACTTGGTTGGCGAGAAAAATACCTCTTACTGAAGCTCAAGTGGAAAAGATTAAAGATTTAAAAGGCGTATATCTTGAACCGGTGCCAAAGAGATTTTATCCCAACGGGGAATTACTTTCCCAGACCTTAGGATTTGTTGGGTTAGATAATATAGGACTTGCAGGGATCGAGTATCAATTCGACAAGCTTCTGCGTGGAAAAGCGAAAAAAATAAAATATCTAAAAGATGCCAAGGGAAGACCCTTTAAATTTGAAGCTGATTTAGTAAAAGATGATTCTGTAGATATAACCTTAACCATTGATAAAGAAATTCAGTCGTTTGCAGAAAAGGCGTTAAAGGATGGAATTTTAGAGTTTAGTGCGGAGGGTGGAGGCATTGGTGTAATGGATGTAAACACCGGTGAAGTTATGGCCATCGCTAATTATCCATCTTTTGATCCTAATAATCCGTCTGCGGCCAATGAAGAGTATCGAAAGCTTTCTTTTATTTCAGATCCTTTTGAGCCAGGGTCAATTTTTAAAGTCCTAACCATTGTTTCAGCGCTTGAGAATAAGAACGCCAGACCCGATACCAATTACTATTGTGAAAATGGCCAATTTAAAGTCGATGATCACATCATAAAAGAGGCCGAAAAGGATAAAAAATTTGAATGGCTTTCAGTTACTGAAATTCTTAAACATAGTTCCAATATTGGGACTACAAAAATTGCCTTTGATGTAAAGTTTCCAAAACTTTTAAAAACCTGGAAAAATTTTAATATTGGAGAAAAAACCGGAATTGAGATACCAGGAGAGTCTAGAGGAATTCTTAATGATAAAGATAAAATTACTCCTTTAACACTTTCCAATTTAAGCTTCGGTCAAGGTCTTGCCACCACTGGAATTCAAATGATGGCAGCCTATGCTGCTGTGGCCAATGGTGGATTTTTTATAAAACCTACCATCATAAAAACCGACGAGACCCCAAGTAAAGTAAGGATAATTTCAGAAAACACGGTTAGGGAAGTGCAAAAAATGTTGGTGGAAGCGGTAGAAGATGGAACAGGAACAAACGCTCAAATTCCCTATTTTAAAATTGCCGGAAAAACTTCCACGGCCCAAAAAGTAGCAAAAAATGGTGGATATGAGGGATATATTCCTGGATTTGTGGGTTTTCCCATTAATGTTGAAAATAGATTTGTGATTTTTGTTTATGTTGTAAATCCCAAGGGACTTAATTATTTTGGAAATTTCGTTGCTGCTCCTATCTTTAAAAAAGTCGCAAAGTATCTGCTCTATAGGAATAAAGAATTTAATAATTTAGAGGAGTTAACTTTAGATAAAGGGGCAGTTATCGATGCCCTAAAGATCAGTGATTCTTCCACCAGGATTATGGGAGATAATGTCGTTCCCAATTTTATAGGATTAGACAAAAAATCCTCTTCCCAATTGGCCGAAAAGCTTTCACTAAAACTTGTCCATCAAGGAATAGGTGTTGTAGTCTCTCAGACACCAAATCCCAAAAGTGAAATTGGAGAGGTGAGAACTATAAAACTTATTTATTCGCCCCCTAAATATGAATAAAAAATCCATTTTAGAGCTTTTAAAACCACTAACAGAAGATTTTGGATTGATAGATGTTCAATCCATTGATGATGTTTCGGTTAGACTTGAAAAGGCAAAAACAGGTCAAGTGGTTTTTTATAATCTTCGGGAAGATCCCAAATCTCAAGAACAGTTTATTTCAAGGCTAGGAGATAATCGCGATTTCCTTTTAATCCTTCCTCAAAAACCGACTAAAATAAATCTTCAAAAAAACTTTTTAATCATCCCCAAAGAAAAATTTTTATTGGCGCAAAAATTAATCTGCGATCAGCTCTATCCTCTAGACCGTAAAAAGTTTAAATTAATTGGAATTACCGGAACCAATGGCAAATCTACAACGGCCTATCTTGGGATGTTGATTTCATCTCTTTTGGGACATAAGGCCCTGGCGGTAGGTACTCTAGGGATCGATTCCTTGCAGGGAAAAGTTGGTGAAACCGATAACACCACACCATCTTATCTGGATCTAAGAAAGATATTATTCAAATACCAACAGGAATACAGTGCCTTTTTTGTGGAGGTTTCGAGTCATTCTCTGGATCAAGATCGGCTTTTTGACTTAAGGTTGGATGGAGGGATTTTTACCAGTTTTTCCCAAGACCATTTGGACTATCATCATTCTATGGAAGAATATTTTAAATCCAAAGAAAAGATGGCCAATCAATATTTTATCCCTTCGGCCCAATTGGTAATTCCGAAAGAGGAAAACTTTCTAAAGGAAAAACTTAAAAACGCCAAAATGGCGAAAACTCTTCAAGAAAGAGGTTTTAAGGAAATTCCCTTTATTTTTCAGATTCCTTACAATCGCCAGAATTTAGAATGTGCTTTGGAAATAAATGAGATCATTTGGAATAATTTTCGCGAAATTGATCTCTTTAGCCTAAAAAACCCCAAAGGAAGATTCTCTGTTATTCCTCACAAGGATTCTTTGGTGGTAATTGATTATGCCCATTCCCCTGAGGCATTAGAGCGTATTCTTTCCAGCATTAAAAAGTTCTTTCCAGAATTTGTACTTTCTTTGGTTTTTGGTTGTGGCGGAGATAGGGATACTTCAAAAAGACCGAAAATGGGGAAAATAGCCTGCGATTTTGTGGATAAGGGAAAAATATATTTAACCTCGGATAATCCCAGATCCGAAAAACCAGAAAAGATTATTGCAGAGATTAGAGAAGGCATGAAAAACAGCAATGTTTTGACTATAGTGGAAAGAAAAGAAGCCATTTTATCTGCGCTTAATAATATTAAGGGAAAAGAAATACTTTTGATCGCCGGAAAGGGCCATGAAGAATACCAGGAAATAAATGGGATTAAATATCCCTTCTCCGATTTTAAAATCGTTGAGGATTTTGTTTTATGTCAAAAAAAATAGTTTCCAAAGATTTGCTCTCGCTTCCTAAATCCCTTCTGCGGATTTATGGAAAGCTTAATAAATCAGAATATGATCTATGTTTTGATTCCAGAAAAATGGAAGATGGTCAAAGTTTTTTTGCCTTAAAGGGTGAAAACTTTGATGCCGGAAGCTTTATTCCCCAGGTACTTAAAAAAGGATGTTCTTTGGTAATTTGCGAGGATTCACCGGAGATTTTATCCTATTCTAAAAATTATCCCGACACCGCCTTTATCGTTTGTGAGGACACTACCACCTATCTTGGTCAGTTGGCCCATTTCCATATGTTGGCCTGGAAAAGGGAGAAACCCGAAAGAGTAATAGTAGGAATTACCGGTTCCAATGGTAAAACCACCACGAAAGAAATGCTTTCCCATTTTTTAAATGCTTCCTTTCCGGGAAAAATAATTTCTACTCAGGGTAATTTAAACAATCATATAGGTGTTCCCTTTACCCTTTTATCTGCCCAAAAAAAGCACCAGATTCTAATCGTTGAAATGGGGACAAACCATCCCGGTGAGATAAAGTTTCTTTGCGATTTGGCAAAACCTGAAGCAGGAATTATCACCTCTATCGGACCTGCCCATTTGGAATTTTTTAAAACAGTGGACAATATTTTTTTAGAGAAAAAGACTCTTTGTGACTCGGTAGTAGAGACCACCCAAGGACTAGGTTATTTTGTTGTAAATAAAGACGATACCTACCTATCTCAAATCAAACCTTTTAAAGGTCTTATTACTTTTGGGGAATCCGCAGGGGACTTTAAAATTTCGTTTTCAAATCAAGGTGTGATAGTTGACCTGATAAAAGAAAAAATAGAGTTACAAAACGAGAACCTAATAGGTTCCCATAATTTTAAAAATTTGGTGGCCTCTTTTTTACTGGCATTTTCACTTTACCCAAAAGAGAAAGAAAAATTTTTAGCGGCTGCAAAATCCTTTAAACCATCTAACAATCGTTCTACCTGGATTGAAAAAGGAAATAAGAAATTTTTTCTTGATGCCTATAACGCTAATCCAGGGTCCATGAGGGCTTCCTTACAAGGCTTTGTGGAATATTTAAAAAAATCCAATATTCCCCTTTCTGAGTGCTTTTTTATACTAGGGGATATGAACGAGTTGGGAGAGAATGCACCCCGTCTTCACCAAGAAATAGGTCTATATTTAAAAAATCTTGGTATTTCTCAAGTGGCCTTTATAGGTAGATTCAGTGAGCACTACAGCAGAGGTCTTGGCGATGGCAAAAATATTTTTGACTCAAAGAAATCTTTTGAAAAAGATTGGGATTTTATTTCCAAAAAATTTAAATATTTTTTTATAAAGGCCAGTCGGTCTTTACAACTTGAGTCAATACTAGATATAAACTAATGGCCTTGAAAAATTTAGGACATTATGTTTTATCACTTCTTATATCCATTAAGTCATAGCTACGCTTTTTTAAATATTTTCCGCTATATAACGTTCAGATCCTTTATCGCTTTTTTACTTTCAGCGATTTGTGCTCTTATCTTTGGTAAATTTTTTATAGGGTTTATGCAAAGAAAGCAATTTGGCCAAGTTATTAGAGAGGATGGCCCTAAAGACCATTTTAAAAAGGCTGGAACACCAACTATGGGTGGTGTTTTTATAATGGGGGCAATTTTATTTAGCTTGATATTTTTGGGAAATTTTTTATCTCCTCCCTTTTTAGTAACTCTTGGAATTACCACTTCCTACTTTATTTTGGGTTTTTTTGATGACTACTCCAAAGTAATTAAAAATTCTTCAAAAGGGATTTCCGCCAAAGGAAAACTAATATGGCAATTTATAACGGCCATTTTAGGCATGTATCTCCTGGTTCATTTAAAAGTTATTGACACTCAGCTTTATATTCCTTTTTTGAAAGGTCCCGTCATCGATTTAGGATTTTCTTATATTTTCTTTGGGGCATTGGTTATTGTGGGATCATCTAACGCAGTCAATTTAACCGATGGACTAGACGGGCTAGCAATTGGTCCAATTATCACTAGCGCTGGGAGTCTAGCTGTTTTGGTCTATGCGTCGGGGCATAGGGAAATCGCAAATTATCTTTTAATACCTTACGTGGAAAATACCGGAGAACTTACTGTAATGGCTTTCGCCATAATTGGTGCAGGAGTAGGGTTTTTATGGTACAACGCCTTCCCTGCACAAATTTTTATGGGTGACGTTGGTTCGCTCTCTTTAGGGGGAGCTTTAGGTACTATGGCAGTTCTCTCTAAAAGTGAAATACTTTTTGCTTTTATTGGCGGGGTTTTTGTGATGGAAGCTGTTTCGGTGATATTGCAAGTTGCTTCCTTTAAATTGAGAAAAAAAAGAATTTTTAAAATGGCACCGATTCATCACCATTTTGAACTTTTGGGTTGGCCGGAGCCTAAAGTTATAGTGAGATTTTGGATTATAGGTTTGGTTTTGGCGATAATGTCGGTAGCAACCTTGAAAATAAGATAGGAGGAATTAGTGGAACGATTTCGAAATAAAAAAGTTCTTATTGTTGGAATCGGAAAGACCGGATTTTCCCTTATAAATTTTTTTAATAAGTTAAACTGCCAAATAAAAGTTACAGATATAAAGCCCATTTTCGATTTAAATAAGGCAATTAAGAAATTAAAGAGAATTAGTCCTTCCCCTGAATACACTTTTGGGGAGCATCGCGATCAAGACTTTTTAGAGACTGATGTAGTTGTTTATTCTTCAGCGGTTAACCCAGACTTGGTTCAAATCGAAAGGGCCAGGGCAGCTGGTAAAGAAGTTTACTCAGAGTTTTCTCTTGCCCATAAATTATGCAAAAAACCAATAATAGCTGTTTGTGGCACCTTCGGAAGGACCACGGTTGCCCATATGATAGGTTTTTCCCTTAAACTTGAAGGTAAAAAAGTTTTTGTGGGAGGCACTTCGGATAACCCGTTTATCGAGTACTGCCTGCTACCTAATCCCGAAGAAGTGGATTTTGTTGTAGTAGAAGTTTCCGCCATTCAAATGAAAAGTGCTGCCAATTTTCATCCCAAGATGGTGGTTTTTACCAACATCGGCGATGATTATCCCAGGGGACATTTTAGGTCCATGGGTGAATTTATTGAAACTAAATTATCCATTATTAAAACACTATCTCCTGATGATGTTTTGGTTATCAACTTTGATACTCTTGCCAATAACGCCTTCTTCAGAAATGCTCCATGTCGAAAGTATTGGTACTCTAGAAAATCTTTTGTTTCCATGGGTGTAATGAATGAAATACAAGGAACTCACTTTCATGAAAGAAGAATCAACTGCAATATAAATTATCATTCTGAATTTATTGTTTCTAAAATGAGAATCGTTGGTCAGGAAAACAGGGAAAACCTTCTAGCGGCGGTTACCGTTTGCAAAGCTTTGAATATATCGGATAAATCAATTCAGACCATGATTGAAAAATTTCCCTCCATTCCAAATCATTTAGAGTTTGTAATGGAGAAAAATGGTGTTTGTTTCTATAATGACTCCAAGTCCGAGACAATGGATTCTCTTATAAGGAGTCTTAAAGC
>JACCDG011368543.1_pt1 | contig 13221 bp, 11 predicted proteins | sample 7442471 | NCBI WGS metagenome assembly JACCDG01 (sample SAMN15323444, study PRJNA562643) | freshwater metagenome | isolation source: river surface water | place: USA:Blue River Watershed | collected 2017-08-17 | reverse complement strand
TTTGCGTATCTTGTCATGATACCTTTAATCGGTGTCATGTTGAAAGGATTATACATTGTTGGAGTCAACTGTAATGGTACGTATGGTGCGTAAATGTAACCAGCGTCTAACAATGACTTACCTTTATGACCAATCAAAATTTTGTTTGGCGGGAAGTAAGGGTCACGATAAACTTGGTAACGACCAGCTAATGTACCGATTTTTTCAATACCCATGTTGTACTGATCTTGCTCAGGACCCGCGTTTGATACGTGGAAATATTCTAAATCATCGAATACTGCAGAAACTTCTGAAGAAACAACAATCCAGTTAGCACCACCTCTCAAAGTAGTCTTGTGAATTTGAGCAGACAATTGGTTAATCTTGGTAAGTAGAGTTTGGTTCCAATCTTTTTGAGTGTAACCTTGTAAAGTTGAACTTGAACTACCACCGTATTTCCATTCGTTGTAATCCCACTTCAATGTCCAAGCAGCCCCTTTTCTAAGGTCACGTAAAATTTCACGATCAACCTCAGCAGCAATTTGCTCAGATAATAACGCTGTCAATTCAGCTTCAGCGTCGATGTTGTGGAATGCACTAACGTCTTGTGCCAATTCAGGAGACCAGCTAGCTCTCAATTTTCTCTCAGTTACAGAAACTGTTACTGAATCCAAATCGAAAGATACTTCACCGATTTCGTCTTCAAATTCTAAAGACTTATATTGACGATAAGTGAAAATGAAGTCAGTACCGTCTAATGCGCCACCTGCAACTGTGTAATTTGAGAAACCTGCGGTTGCTGAATAAGTTTGTAAATCAACTTGTATGAATATGGTACCATTTTCATCACAAATATCTTGATAACCAAGACCATTAGCGGAATCGGTTGCTTTTCTACCATAATCAACAATACCTTTACCATATTTCTGTGTTACAACGTTAAATGGTAAACTTCCTGTAGATATACCTGAAATACTTACTACGTTAGCCGAAACTGTTAATGACGCCAAGAATTCTTCTGTATCCATTTCATTACCGTCCGGACCAGCTAATTTACCTTGACCTGGTTTAGAGAAACCACTAAGTGCAACAACTACACTTGATACCGATGTGTTTAAAGGATAAGTAACACCGTAAGTAACTGCTCCGTTAGAGAAAGTAACAAGACTGTGTCCAGTCAAACTAACTGTTGTGAATGTTCCTTTAGAATAATCGAATAATCCTGAAGTTGCATCATCGTTTGACTCATAAAAACGATCGTAAAGGTTTATACCTGTGTATCCAGTTGATGCACTAGATCCACCACCACCACCTGGTATACCATATGGTTGATAGTGACCATTTCCACCGGTTCTATCCTGAATTTTAGGAATGAAGTAGAATAATTTACCGATTGGTAAGTTCATAGCTTGTACAGACACGATGTCGTTAGCTAATAATTTAGAAAACACACGTCTGATGATAGGAAATACCACAGTCTCAAATGAACCAGACGCATCAGCAACTGCTGCTTCGTTGATTAAATAAGATGCTTGGTTTTCATACAACTGCGCGATGTTATCTTTCATGTGACCGTCAAGACCCTCAAGGAATCCGAGATCATCCCATTTTCTGATGGTATCTTCTTTGATAACACGAAGGTGCTTAAGACCGATGTTACCAACCATACCTGATTCTAATAATGCTCCCATTTTTTTAATTGGTTTTATTTTTTATTATTTATTTTATTTTTGACATCAAATCTTTCATTCTCTTGAATTGTGGATTCTCATAAGCTTTTGACTCAGATAATACTTCAGTAGATGAAGATGTTGGTGTCGTGGAGATTTTTTCTGCAACTGATTCAGTTACTGGTTTTTTAGTACTTAATTCATTGCTGATTGTTTTGAACAAATTTTTAGATTCGTTCATAGTAGAAACTGAATCAAATCTCTTAAGAATATTCAATTTCTCTTGTTTTGTTGTAGAATTCTCAGTAAATAAACGAGTCGCGTAAGCCAAATTAGCATTGAAAACAGCAACTTCATTAAGTTTTTCCTTAAAAAGAACTAACGCTTTTTTGTATTCTGCGTTTTGTTTTTTCAATCTTTCATAAGACTCATTCAAATCTTCTCTTTTATTTCCTGCGAAATATTTCTTTTTGGATTTTAATCCTGCGTGATAACCATTACCAATTGTTCTTGCTGATTCGGAATATTCACCCTCTTGAGTTTCTTCTTCCTTTTCTTCAGAATCTTCGTCAGATTCTTCGTCAAGTTCGATTTCATAAACGGTTTCTTCTTCAGTACCAGGTTCCATTTCATTTTCATCCATGTACTCTGTTAATGGTTCTTCCATTTCAGAATCGCTCATTTCAGGTTCTTCCATTTCAGAATCTTCTTCATAAACATCTTCTTCTGAAAAGTCCATTTCAGAAACCATTGAAGATTCGTCTTCATCATCAAGTTTGATAATGTATTCGTTCTCACCATCACTGAATTCAATTTCATCTTCGTCTTTTTTAACTACAATACCATCTTCAGGTTTCATAGCTTTAAAGACTTTAAGAACTTCGTCATGAGATGCTCCGGTCATGTCCATAACTTCTTCATCAGAATCTTCTGAATCAAAATCATTCATGTGACCCATTTCATTGTCCGAATCCATTGAATCAATGTCTTTATCGAGGTCTTCTTCGTCACTTCCAGTTTCGTCCTCATCAGATTCTTCCTCTTCCTCTTCTTCTTCCTCTTCTTCTGACTCGTCTGGCATATCTTCTGTTTCCTCTTCTTTAGGTTCAGACTTTTCGTCTTCTTCCTCTTCTTCTAAAGATTCTTTCAGCAAATCGTTTAGTTCTTGTTTCATTGTTGAAGCAAGTATACCTTTTGCATTTTGCTTTACAGCTTCTTCAAGTGTTTGTACTTGAAGTAACGCTTGTTCTAAAATAGATTTGTCGCTCATTTTTCTTTATTTAGTTTTATTATTCTATAAATACTATGAATTTTATAAAAAATTCAGTTTTATTATATGTTTATCGGGAAAAAATTCATTATTTTGATAAGAAGTTATCAAGTCGACCCATTAGACTTTTCATTTTGTCAGTATCAACCTTTGGTTCATCTATAGACTCTTGATACTGTTCTCTTTCTGATGGGTCACTAAACACATATGCTCCGGGGGTTGAAGGAGAAGAAACTAAATCAAAACAAACTAACTCAAAATCTTCCTGAACTATATTTTGTCCTTTTACATTTTTTAAAGAACCAACACCCCTTGATGAAATACCAAGAGTAGCACCATTCATGATTAACATTGCTGCCTGGTCTCCTTTTGTACTAACTATACCCATTTTTTTCCATCCCGGAGATGTAAATAATTTGATTTTACCCATCAACATTTTACCGTCCCACCACGTTTCTAAAATTGAATGTGAAACTCTATCTAAATCAATTAGTGAAGAAGAAGGGTGATTTAGTTCATTTAAAGCACCACCTTTTTTTATAATTGTTTGATACTTTTCGTTTTCTCTTTTTAGAATAGTTTCAGGATAAATTCTACCATTTTTATTTGGGGTATCGTATTTCTGTAAAACAGCATAAAGGATAAGGTCTTTTGAAAAGTCCATATCCTTCATTTCTGAGATTATTCCTTTATTATCTTCTGCTGAAACGTATCCTGCATCGTATTCGATGAGGTAACCTTTTACGCCAATATCATTGGGACCTAATATCTTCATTTATAGCTATTAATACTATAAATACTTAGATATTTACTAATTTTTAGTTTTATGAAAATTAAAAAGGTTTTTATCTGATAAACCCTTATCAATAATTGATTCGATTATGTATTTAATTGTTGATTTTATATCTTTTGATTTAACATCAAATTTTTTTTCTACATACAAAGTAACTTCTAAATTCATAAAAGATTTTTTCTCTTTTTTAATTCCCTTTGTTTTTATATCTAAATCAACAATAGATTGAGGTTTGAAATATTCTAAATTTAAGTTTTGTATAATTTCTTTAATTGACCTTCTTGTCTTTAAAATTGTAAAATCAAAATTCTCTTTTTCATCTGACGGTTCAACCCAAGAATTTATCTTTAAATAAATTGTTTTTAAATTTTTAGAATCTACTGTTCCGTATCCTATTTTTACATTGTTGTAAATTCCTAATGGAATAAACTTACCGGTTTTCATTAATTTTTCATGTTATAATATTTTTATGGTGTTAATAAAATATAATATAATTTTTAGTAAAAAACAAATTTTTTTATATTTTTTTCAAATACTTATTTTTATGATTATTATTGATGTAACAAAAGAAAAAAATATTGAAACCGCGTTGAAAAACTATAAAAACAAGGTGAATAGAATTAAACAAATTCAAAAATTGAAAGAGAGAAAAGAATACGTGAAACCCTCTGTAGTTAAAAGAGAAATTATATTAAAAGCTAAATTTAAAAATAAAATGAAAAATGGTCTTAATTAAAGACCATTTTTTAATTCTTTAAGTTTGTAATAATTGTATTTTGAAATTTCCATAGAATCCACTTCTTTTTTAACAGATTCTAATTTTGATATAACATCTGATTGTATGTATTTTGACTCAGATAAGATACCATTGATTTTTTGATTGATATCTTCTTTTAATTCTTTTGTTTTTTCTTTTAAATCTTCGTCATTAAATGATAAAATGTCCTTTAATTCTTTTCTCTGATTCTCATTTAATGATTCATTATATAACACATTAAAATTATTAACAAGAACTGCATTTAACAAACCTAAATTAGGAATAAGGGTTTTAGATTCCTCAATTTTTACTGATTCTTTTTTAGTTGTTAAAAAGTTAATTAAACTATCTTTAGCTATAACTTTTTTATCTACATTCAATAAACTATCGTCTTCAGACAATATGTCCAAATATTCATACACTTGATTATTGTCATAACTATAATCTTCAACGTGTTCGTACAATGTTTTATTAAATTTTGATAGTTCTTTAGTTCTATCTTTTAAAAGGTTAGTTACACTTTCAACATATACCTTTGCAACATTTTTATCTTCAAAATATTTGTTTTCAATTTCTTCGTAAAAAAGATACAATTCTTTGAAACTTTTATTTTCTTTTATGATTTCCATAATAGATTTGACATCTGTCATATTTTTTTCGGAATATGATTCAGAAATTCTTGTCAATAATTTTGATTTTAATTTACCAAAACTGTTCATTTTTAATCGTTTAATATATCTTTTAATTTATTTTCTATTTCATAAATATTCTCTTGCGCCTTATTAAAATCAAATTCTTCATTTTCATCCAACATTTCTGTTATTTTTAATTTTTTTGATTCACTTAAAGGTGCTTCTCCTCCTCCTCCGGCCGGTGGGGGTGGAGGTGCTCCACCACCTAATTCACCACCCATACCACCTGGTGCTTCACCCGGTGCGCCAGCACTTGCTTCTCTCTCTTTTTCAGGGATACCATACTTACTGTCCACATTATCAAACACACCTGAACGTTTAATAACATTTTGAGTATTGGTTAATTCAAATCCAATTGCTCTTTCAATTCTTTGTTGTTGTAAATCAAGAATTACCTCATTGTCACTCATACCAAGAATATTCTTTTTAGCCCAAGTGTGAGAAACAGGTAAAATACCTATTTGAGATTGGTCAGATGTCGCGTCCTTATATAAGGTTATTTTTTCTTTCCATTGTTCAATCTTCAACAATTCTGATTGTGAAGATGGGTTTGTTAAGGATAATTGAAAATTGTTTAACTCATCTTCTAAACCTAAAAGATATAAATGAATTAATGCGATTTTATTTAATTCTTGTATTAATGATTTTTGAATTCTGTTAATTGTTCTCGCAAAACGAATATCCATTAATGCAAGATTTTTACCATCACCAACAGCGTCTTCAAACCCCAAAAATGCTTTAGGTATTCTTAACGCAGCCAATAACTTCTTTTGAATATATTCAATATCGGCAATTTCACCTAAGTTTTGTGCACCGGCCAAAGTTTCAATTGGATTAGTTGCAGCTGGATCACGAACAGGAATAAAATAATCTTGGTCTACCGCCATTTGATTATATCTCATATCAATCTGTCCGTTTTTAGGGTCAGCAATTGGTTGTCTCTTAAATTTATTCGCTACTCTCTGTACGTATGCTTCGATGTCTTTATCATCCATATTACCAACAAATACCTTAAACACACGTCTTTCCGGTGCTCTTGATGTTCTGTAAATTAACATAGCGTCTTCGGCTAAAAGTAATTGTTTCCAAATTCTTCTTACTTTATCCAACATAGACGTACCATATGGTAATTTTCTATCATCACCTAATAATCTAAAATGACCAATTTCCCATGATTGAAATTCCATGTCTTTGTTTTTCCATTGAAATCTCAACTCTCTAGTTGGCATTTTCATTTCAGGATTTTGATTTGGTGTTCTTGACGAAACACCCTCTAATCTTTCTATCTCAATATTTGGTAATTGTTGACATCCTATAATACCTTTCTCAGGATTTACTTTAAGATAAACAAAATTGTCACCATATTTACATAATCCCCTTGCCCACATTTGTAGATTAGTGTTTATATCTAATCTATTACTAAACAAATCTTCCAATATGTTTTTAACTCTAGTCGATTCAGAATATATTGTTAGAATTTCACCTTTTTCGGACATTGTGGTTGATTCTTCAGCATAAATGTCTAACGCTGCGGATATTTCTGGCGTAAATTCCATAGATTCATAGTCATAATATGCAGCTAATCTATTAGGTTCGTAATATACTGATTGATTGTATAATGATTGGTCTAACTTAGTCCATTTATCAGCTATATATGTACTTTGTTGTGCTTGAAGTAATGCGTTTTCGTATTCTTCTTTACTATCGGTTTTAAGTAATTCATCTTTACTAAAAGTAAAAGATTGTTTTTCTTCGGGTTTTGATTGACCCGGGAACCCAAACATTTTAGTAAGTTTCTGAAATACTGTTAAATTTTGATTATCCATATAAGTAAATACTTTTGTTTAAAATAAACTAAATTATCTATAGTTTAAAGGTTTTTCTTTCTACCAAAAAGCCATGAGTATTCTTGATAAGACTCTTTGTTTGATACTATATTATTCATGTTAGTATTTAATCCGGGATTATCCATTTGAGTTAAACCAACCGGATCAAACGATGAACCATATGAATAAAAAGATTTATTTGGTTCATATGTTCTTTCACTGACAGTCCATGATTCTAACATAGCTTTATTCGCCGATTCATTTCTTTGAAGTTGATTAAAACATATGTCACCAGCGTATAATGCCATTGAAATACTCATAATTGCATCATCATGAGCACCTTTCATGTGGTCAGGTCTACCATTGATATAAACAAACGTATTTAATTCATTTAACAATCTATTTGACCTAATAGCAAAACCTTTTCTAACTTGTTCTTCAAAAGCTGCAACAATTTGTGTTCTTTTATTATTAAAATTTATACCGGGAATTTTATCCATTACTTTTCTGTTATATTCCCAAATATTTTGTGTATTAATACCTTCAATGTATAAATTCTTATAATTCATTTCTTGAAGTTTTCTTGATGTTGCTACACCCATACCTCCAGTTATATCCGTAACAATAAATGAATTACCATAAAGAATACCCCATTTATATGCAATAGACGCTAAATCATCTGGCGGAATTTTTCCTATGTATTCTAAAACCTGTTCCCTTTCGTCAAAATCAATTATATTGATTGCTGAAAAATCTTCACTATCACCTCTACTTACATCGACACCCATTATATATCTATGACCAACAATCGGTTCTTTCCATTGCCAAAGTGTACCTTGCATGTACTTTTCAATTGGTTGTCTAATCATGTTCTTTGCGATATTCTCTTGTATATCTCCGGGTATAACACCATCACCTGAACCTAAAAAATCACATTCCAATTCCTGAGCAATCTTACGTCTATCATATTTGAATTTCTTTGACATAGATTCAAACCAAGAAGAAAATGGTTTATATCCTTGTTCTTCATATTCACGATATTTTTCAATATCGAAATCGTACATAACAACTTCTTCATCATTATATTGTTCTCTATTTAACATATAATGACATATGTCGGCACATTTAATCCATCTCAAATCTTTAGTATATCTCGGGTCTTTAAACCATCTTAAATCAGTAATATGGAAATCATTTATCTTACGTAATGCTTGATCATAAACTCCATAATAAATCGGGTCATATCCATTAGGTGTTGAAATAAGAATAATCTTACCACCGGTAGACAATGACGCCATAGATGCAGCCCAAAAATCCTCACCCGCTTCAATATACGCTGCCTCATCAAATACAAGTATTGTCGGTGTATAACCACGTAACGCATCCGCAGATGTTGCAACTGCTTTTACTTCACATCCATTATTTAATCTAAATCTACTTTCAGAGTTTTTATCAGGGTGAAAACCAACATTAATCCATTCGGGCCATTGGTCTAAGAAATGTCTAACTTTATTGGCCATTTCAATTGCAGTATCTCTTTTGTTTGCAATAATCAAAACTCTTTCAGGATTTTCAGGTTTTGCTGTTTGAAGTTTTTTTGATATCCATGCAGCGGTAACTGTAGACACACCCGCCTGCCTATATTTCCTTGTTATATTCTCGTTATAAGTCTCATAATCTTTTATTAATTGAACTTGGTCAGGGAATAATTCTAAAGGAACAAATTTCTTTTGCGTATTATCATAAGTTGTTAGATATGTTTTAAGTGCATATGGGGCGTCTTTGATAATACGAGCATATTCTTTTAATTGCTCAATCTTACTATTCATACATATAAATACAAAAAAAGGTGGTAAAACCACCTTTTCGTATTAATTATCACTTGGTAAATCTATTCCTAAATCACCAAGGAAGTCTCTTAAATCATCATCATCAGTTTCGTCCGTGATATCATCTAAATCACTTTCAAATTGTTGAACCGCTTGTTGATAATCTTCATCTTTTAACATTTTTTCAATACCGTCCATCAATTCGTTCATAAGTCTTTTACCTTTATCAGTTCCAGCAATAACTTCTTTTGCAAATACTAAGAAATTTCTTGCAGGTAATTTAAATATTTCCGCAATTAAATAATTTTGTAATTCATATTTTTCTGTATCTGTTAATATTTCTTCAGGAAATTGACTTCTAATTCTATCCCAAATTGCTGGTCCTAATCTCAAATCCCACATTTCTTTTTCTAATGTGTCTTCAGATGCTTGCACTGCACTAAACGTTTCTTCATCACTTGGGTCACCATGATGTGACAATAATTCTAACCAACCTTTAATTAATTCATGAACTAATACAGGGAAATTTATTGCTCTTACAGTAATCTTCGGAGGGTCAGAATTTCTATCAACAGATTCTTTACCACCAACCATCGGTTCTCCATCTCCACCTCCCATCATCATCTGCATTTGGTCATCACCTAATTGCCAATATAGTGTATCGTTAATTGACATTAAGACACCATACTGATTAATTAAGTTTTCAGAACCAGTAATTTCTCTTATTTTATCTGCAACATAATGATACATGTAGTGACCTCTTTTTGAAGCACCTTGTATAATATTATTTATTAATCTTCTTTTTGCTTTTTCTAAATCCAAATTTTGTAAATCGTTTGCTAAATCTTCTTCAACTTCTAAATTAACTTCAGGCGCATTTTGTTGTCCTTGATTTTCTCTATTAAAGTCACTAGCATCTATTTCTCCTAAACCAACAATTTTTGCATCAAATTCAACTGCACCTTCAGGTATTGAAAACTCTTTCATAACTAATTCAATACCCAATTTTTCTAATGCATCTCTGTGTGCCCTTTCAGTTTGAATAATCTGATTATGTGCACCCATCATCATTTGAGTCAATGGTCCTAAATCACCCATAGTTCTTAAAGGTGTATTGATACCTGTATATTGTCTAACCTTTTGAATTACTTGCTTATATCTTTCAGATGCTAATAACTCTTGAAAGTTTTTATTTGGTTCGTCACCTGTTTTAGGGAGAGGAACCTTTTTTAAAGGTGTGTCACCAGCAGCCAATTTTGCTTGGATATCGGAACTCGGTCTATCTTCTGTATCAAAGTCCATCGCCATTTCGTCTATGTTTTCTTTGATGAAAGATAACAAATTTTTTTTACTTATTTCCATTTTTCAAACTTTTTTTCTCGGGTAATAATGCTTTTGGTTTATGATCCGGTCCGGGACCTGGTATATAAGATGGTTTCTTAGGACCTGGTTTTCCTCCCGGAGTTGGTGTAGGTTTTTCTCTTACTGGCGTTTCAGTTGGTGCTGGTTTCTCTTTTGTTTCGCTTGACCCCATAATAGCATCATATGTCATAAATTCAGGAACACCATTGTGGCCTTTTTTAGCTTTAGTTGATGGCATTGGAATTGCTGCGGTTTCAACTTCATTAAGTTTTGTTTTAATTAACTCCATAATTTCACTTTTTGATGTAAATGGATGATAATTACTTTCAACGATATTTTCAACCCAATTCTTAACTTCTGTATTTTCTTTTAATTTTTTTAATGTCATTGCAAGTCTTGCTCTCTGTCCTGTCTTACCACTTTTCTTTGCAGCTGATTTTAATTTTTTTGTAGGAATTGTTTCATCTTTTTTAACACCCAACGCTTTTTTCAATGAACCTTTTTTAGATGGGTGAATAGCTTTTTGTATCCATTTTTCACCTTCTTTGACTTCTTCTTTAGAAGATTTCTTTTTACTTCTGAGTAATTTAAAATCTTCTTTGTCTAACTTACCATTTTTATTCTTGTCTAATGATTTTAATTGTTTTGTTGTTGGTTTACTTTCTCTTACTTCAAATTTACCTTTTATTGCTTTTGGATTGTTTAATAAATCAGCGGCAATTTTTTTACCTTCAGGTTTACTCGTATCAATTGATGTCATTGGTACATTTTTAGTTTGTATTGCTTGTTCACCAATCATTCTACTGTATAATATTGACATTTGTTTGTCAGATAAATTCACTAGTGTTTGTCTAGAAATACCTTCATTTAAAAGTTTTCCGACCATTTCTTTTCTTGTCATATCGTTTTGAATTTAATTTCTTCGTTAATAAGTAAGTAACCTCTTACTTTTAGTTTTTTGGTTACATTATCTAAAGTTTCACCAAATTTAAATGTCAATCTTTCGTCTTCGGAATCAATATCAAATTTTTCCCAAGCTAATGAAATTACACCATCTACAGCATCAATAACTCCGAAATAATCGGAGTTTTGAATTAGTTCTAAATTGAGGTTAGTATCTTTTAATAAACCAACTAAATCAATATATTCAACGTTTGGTGATTTTTGTCCTGTTGCTAATGAAGCGGGAATTACGAACCACTCATCCATGTCAAATTCTGAGCTTTTACTGAAAATAAACTCATATTGTTTCTGACCCTTGTAATCTGAACCAATTTCATTGACATAGATTAATTTCATTTTTATTTGAAATATTTACTCAAAGTTTTATTTATAGTGTCGTTAATATCTCTCTTTATTTCATCCAAGTCTAATTCTTGAATGTCAGACTTATCACTATCTAAATCCGCATACTTACTTAAATCAATTTCATTATAATCAGAAATTGGTGTATTGATAAAACTTTCTAATTTGTCCATGGTTTCACCCAATTCAGATTCTTCACCACCCATTTCAGGTTCTTCAGATGGCATTTCAGGTTCTTCTGACGGAGTTTCTTCATCGCTCATTTCAGGTTCTTCTGACGGGGTTTCTTCACCTTCTTCTTTAGGTTCAAACTTTTTAGCTATATCGTCTAAATCATCTCCATCTAATTTTTCCAAATCAACCGCAGATATAATCATGTTTAAAACATATTTTATATCATCACTTTCCATTTTTTGTTTTTGGTCTCTTAACTCTTGACCTAATTTACCTGCAAATTTTTGAATTTCAGCCATATAATCAGATGGTTTAGAACCTTCTTGACCAGTCATTTCGGGTTCCTCAGATGGCATTTCTTCACCACCCATTTCTTCGCTTGGAGGAGGAGGAGGTGGGGCCATTTCTTCACCCGCAGGAGGTGGAGGTGTTTCTGTAGAAGGTGCTGGAGGTGGAAAAGGAGGTACAGTACCATCACTTGACGGTTCTCCGGAACTCTCTCCTTCTGACTTTTGTTTTAAAACATATTTGGTAGCTTCTTGTAATTCTTCTTGACCTTTTAATAATTCAAGTCTTTTTAATGCTTCTGAATATGAACTAAATTTGTTTTTATTTTTCATGAATAATCCACCGATATAATCAAGTGAACTTTCATTCAAACCTTTTTTTACGTAATATCCATCCTTTTCTTTTACAATTCCGTAAACACCATTATTAGATTCTTTTACAACTTGTATTTTAGAATCAGATGATTTATTACTGTTTGTTTTGTAGTAGGTGAGTTCAAGGATTCTTCTTAATTTTTCGTCTCCTCCTAATTTCTCACTACCTAGTGGTTTGTATTCTCCCATTTTTTAATAAAATTAAATTGGCTTATTCTTAACCTATAAATACAATGATAATTCAAAAAATTAACGTTAATTATTGTGGTAGAGATAATTTTTTATCGATTGCACTACTTTTTAAATTGAGTAACTTCTCGATATAACCATTTCTTCTTAAAAGTTTGAATGTTAAATTTTCATATGAATATTCACCACCAGACTCTAAACCACTTTGTCTAAATTTTTTTATCTTGTTTTTAAGGTCATCAATCTTTTTAACTACGTCCTTATCGTCAGTATTTGAAATTAAATCTTCTATTTGTTTTGCGTATTCTTCACCTTTTTCTAAAATCTTTCTTTTATCTATTTTTGGTGATTTTATTTCCGGTTTAACTACCCATTTATTGTGTAATATTGAATAAACTCCTGATGAAACGTGTTCTTCATCAACATCTTGTACGTACAACTCAACGTCAAACCCTTTTATCTTAATATCATGGTTTTTATTCCACACGTTCTTTTTCCCATTAAAAAATTCTTTCACAATATTGTGTATTATGGTTGAATCTGTCTTTTTACCCTCATTAAATTCGTCCATATCAAGAAGTATGTGTAAATCCACATCCGAAAATTCGGACCAATTAAAATTTGCTAAAGAACCGGTTAAGGTTATATCGTGTATAAAAAAATCAATATCAATTGATTCAATAAAATTATTTGCAATTTCTAATAATTTTTCT
>JACCDG010028626.1_pt1 | contig 13227 bp, 1 predicted proteins | sample 7442471 | NCBI WGS metagenome assembly JACCDG01 (sample SAMN15323444, study PRJNA562643) | freshwater metagenome | isolation source: river surface water | place: USA:Blue River Watershed | collected 2017-08-17 | reverse complement strand
TTGCAGCACTTATCAAGTGCATCGCGAGTCCAGCACTTGTAATCGTCGATTGGAAATTCTCCGCAACCACTGTTGTGGACGAATCGAATGAACCCATCTCGCAATTCGCTAGGATTTCTTTCACCAGGAGCAAACTTCTTTTTCCAGCTACGCTTGAGATCATTAAGCTCAGCTTCCGTAATCTCGTACTCGGGACCTTTTGGCATCGCCCAAGCTGGCAACTTCGGAGGCTTCCAGTAATACGCTCCACCACCCTGCTTCTCAGGTAGCTTAGCCCAGATCCATCCTTTTTCTTGACCTGGGTTCTCAGTGGTTTCAGCAAACGTTTCATCCAATAGGTATAGATAGCGACCGATCCCCCACTGGGCTCCAGCTCGCTTCATCGCTCCACTGAAACCACCCTTAGCGGGCTCAATCTGCGTTGGCTCTGAGACGTCCCACTTCGTTATCCACTCGCCATTGATGCGAATTGAAATTCCGACCTGCAACGAAATTATTCCAGGTCGCAACTCATTCACGATCATGGCTTCATTCTTCCAGTTCTCTGGACCGCACACTTCGTCGAGTCGTTTCTGAATCGCTCTTGCAGTGCAGTAAGCCAAACATAGGCAGAATATACCGCCTTTCTTAGTGCCTGCTCTTGAAACACGCCATTCGATGTCTGATTCTTCGAACGGTTCCGCTAAACGAGATAGGTCAATAGACCCAGGAGAATTGCCGACAGCACTCGACATAGCTACATTCCTTTGGTTCAGTTCTTAGGCATTACTGACACTGTTTTCCAGTGGCGGAAACAATGATACAAACGTGCAAATTGGGAAGCAAGCCCGAATTGACCCAAAAACGCAAAATTCCAGTTTTGTGACCAATTTGGACACAAAAAAACCTCCCGGCGAAATGCCCCATCGCCGGGAGGTCAGTTTGGCGCAAGTGCTGAAACGCCAACAACATAGTACGCTATTGATTCCGCAAGTCAATTGCGGACTGCGCACGCAAGAATTCCTGGGCTAGCTTTCGTTCATCCTGCCATTTCTTTAGTCGATCGCGGAACTCTTTGGCTGTTTCGTCTGCTGTCTTTTCGGGCTTGCCCTTCGGAGAACCGTCTTTGTTTTTTGCGGACGCCAGATCTTTGATCCTCTTTTTGCGACGTGTACGAATTGCAGTAGCTTGTTCCTCGGTCAGCAATTCCGAGTAATAAAACTGCTCTGCTCTACGGTACTCGTCTTTCTCTACTGGCTCAAGTTCGTTGTAGAACAAGATAGAATCGACAGTGCTCAGTCCTCCGGCTGGATGGCTCGATTCAAGAGAGTCGAGCATTCCGTCTTTCGTTCCACCGGCTGCTGTGAACTCAGCCAGGTATTTATCTGCGGCAACCTTGTCATTGAGACGCAACGCCATTTTGTAGTTTCGCATTGCATTTCCGCGAGCCGACTCAGAGTATCCAACTCCACGATTACGGGCAGTCTTGAGCCATCGAGACTTGGCGTCTAGCGTCATGTAGTAAACAGATGTCCCAGGTTCTACCTTGTACAGCACCAAATCAGAAATCGCGTATGGTGTGGATGGATTCCCGACTAGCTTGTCGTACTCCTTTTCGACGCCAAGGTTCTTAGCTAGGTACTCTGCGCGATCGCGAATAGGACGAGGCTTGCCGACTTGAGGATACGCTGTTTGCCCAACAGCAAGCTCGGCCGGAGCCTTCATGAATGGCGAAAGCATTCCGTACGCTTTATCGACTGGCGATCTAACCATGTCGTTTAATACGTCTCTGACGGTGCGACGTCCATCAAGCACGTCGCGCAGGTCGTAATCCACAGAATCGAGCCCCACCCAATCCAGAACATCCGCTGCTGTTCCAATGCGACTGAAATACTGCACTTCACCGTTTGAATTCTTTCCTAACGTTAGGTGTGCTCTTCGCTTTTCATCCTCTGGCAAGTCGTCATCGTCATCAGGAAACAAAAGCTGATTGAAGACGGTAGCCATCGCCTGCAATCCGTAGAACAGAATTGCGATGCGACCGAGCTTGTAGGCGAGGAATGGCGTTTTAGCCAATCCAGCGTAGCCTGCTGCACGAGCTATCTTCATTCCAGCCTTGATTGCTGACTGCTCATTGCTTGCGAGGTTCATTAGTCCTCGGAAGTAAGTTCGCACGTTCGTTTCCTGGAATGACCAAAACGGTGCTATGCGACTTCTCATGAACTGACCAACCAGCGAAATGTCGCTATAGTCGCCGAGGAGATCAGCCGACAATCGCATTGCCTTGTCTTTGTTGTCCTTGATCCCGTCTACCTCCGCGCGAACTGACCCGCCATAGTTGGTCAGCTTGCCAGCTTCGAGCTGCTTGATGTAGCTCAAGTATGCGGCGTATCTCAGGATTGACTCTCTGAAGTTGGAACTGATGTTTGCTACAGACCAGTATTTTTTCCAAGCGTCAATTGGAGACTTAACCAGTTTTCCGACTATCCCAGATTTCTTATCGGAAACCAACTTAGCGAATTCCTTCAGTTCATTCACTTCACCCAGTTCGTTGACCTGCACGAGCGTCGTTGTGCCGCCGCGTTCGACCCAGTCTCTTACATTCGATGGAATCTCGTCGGCACCGCTGTACAGCTTCCATAGATCTTGAATAGCCTGCGGAACTTCTCTAAGAGCTGCCGGATTCAGCGCCATCACCTTATCTACTTCGCTAAGGTTTCGGAGGTTGTACTTGAGGATCCTCGTTGGAGCCATGAGGACCCATCGCTTCCATGCGTTCATCGGTTTCGTGACTATTCGATCTAGCCAACCGAAGTCCATTTTGTTATCGACCGCCATCATCTGTGCGGCAACTTCCTGCGGAACCACTAGGGGCGTGTACTTGCTTCCCATGGCAGTAATAGGACGCAGGTCTTCGGCGCTGATACCGAGTGTGGTCGATAGATCAGCCATCAGTTCACTAGCGACCTGCTCAGAAACGCTGTACGCCTGAAACATCGCTCTCCCTGGTCTGATAGCGACCTCTTCGTAGTCGTCGGGGACGACGTCCTCCCATGTTTGGTAGTCATTTCCTAGTGCGTTTTTGATAAACGCTTTACGGTCGGACATGGCTTTCAAAAACTTCTAGGCTAGTGACTGCAACGGATGTCCATCACGCTCAGCCAACGACTTTGCATACCTAACGAACTCGTCTGGAACCTCTTCGCCGAGATTCGACGCTCCACGCTCGATCTTGTCTTTGGCAATCGCCATGTCTCGCCGGAACGGCATGGTCGGGTCAAGCTCCCACAGTCGTTCGCTCCATTCTTTCATCTGGGCTTTCTCGCCGGAATCCAAAGAGCCTTGAGCCCTCATTTCATCCATAAGCCCGCGAAGCTCCTCTATCTCGTCCATAACATCCTGTCCGCCGACAACCGCGACGTAGTTGTTGTACTTCGCTTCTTCCTTCAACTGTCGCATCTTGTCGTAGTGTCGCTTCAATCGTCCGATGGCTTGCGCACGCTTAGTGTCGGCAATCATTTGTGTAGCCACTTCCCACTCGGCTTGCAGGTAGTTGGCGTTGATATCGAAATTTTCTCCTAGATCTTCGCCGGATGTGCGACCCTTCAGCCAACCGCGATTCGGAGTCAACTCGACCTTTTTCTTGCCGAGTCCCCTTTGCTGTGCCTCCATGTAATAAAGCACTTGATGCCGGAAGTAGTTTTCACGCTTGAATCGATCAGACATATCGAGACCGAGATACTCATGTGCCGACAAGAAATCGTCGACCATTGCCTCCGTCCATTGTCTTCGATATTCGAGTGAGGCTTGTACTCGCTCGTTCTTTTCCGCCAATGCCTCAAGACGATCCAGTTCTGCCTTGGCTTTAGCTGGGGTTAAACCATACGACAATCGTTCTCCCCGGTCTGCCGCTTCGACTTGATCTCGCATGATCACGATTCGTGTGAACAGATCGTAATCCTTCGCCGACAACGGCTTAGTGGTTTTCTTCAGCAGGTCGGCAGTTGCAAGCTGTGCATACGTTGGCGCGTTCTGGTATGCGTGCATTGCTGATCGAGCCTCGCCGAACTGCTTGGTGCGTGGCAATTCTGGCAACGATCCTCTAACGGTCGACTTTACCAGTTCATTCCAGAACTCTCGCAACTTCGTAGCCAGCGTCTTCTTTCCGATACCATTCGTAGCTTGCTGCCATCGTCTTTCAAATTCACCATCTGGAGAAGCGTACTGACTAGTCGATCCCGCATCCTCCTCACCAACTAAGTCGGCAGCCGACGCAATAACAACCTTCGCGGCTCCCATGCTTTGGCGGTTTTGCAATTCAGGTGAAGTGAATTCGTTCAGCGAATTGCCACTGCCAGATCTTGGAGATTTAGATGAGTCCGTTTTTTTATCTGGAAGAGGATCAGTTTTTTGCTTAACGTCCTCGGGCCATTGCCCCCACGCTTCCAGCTTATTCATCTCAACGCCCATCACTACGTTGAGGGATTTCTCCTGATAGCCATAAGACTTTCCATCCTCGTTCTCCACCCACACCTTGCCTTGCTGAACAACATCACCCTCTTTGTGATTGAAGATGAGTAGCTCGCCGTGCTCTGGGTGATTGATGTAACCGATTTTTTCCCTCGGCTTTAGGATAGGCAGTCCCATCACTCCTTTTTCATCTCTTGGAACATAACCTATGGTCGCGTTGTTTCCTTCAACCCACACCATCGCATGAGCTGGTGGGCGAGTTTCCCCAGCGCGGTTAAACACTGATAGCCTGCCGTCTTTGGGGTGATCAATGTATCCGAGAAGGTATTCGCCACTGTCTACACGTCCAAGTTGCTCTCTGAGCGTAAATTCTCCGAGAGTCTTCTCTAGCTCCTCGGTCGCAACCCAATACGTGATTTGATCGTCATCCTCTTCTCCGATCGCGTTGGATACTTCTTCAAGCTCTTGCTGCTTTTCGATTAGTGTTGCCGAGTCTGGTTCAGGAATTGACTGAACCAGCTTTTCAAGCTCTGCAAGAGACTTCTCCTTGGAAGCTAACGCCTTTTCGTGGTTGGCTACCCACGCATCGCCTGGATCGCTGAAGTTGCGAATTCGCGCAGAGAATCCCTGTGGAGTTGTGCCAAGCTGGGCTAATCCTTCGATACCAGCAACGCGGAACACCGCATTTCCATACGAGCGTTCCCATGTACCAGCCTTCAGTTCTTTTTCGAGTCGATTCTGTTGCCAGGTGTTTCCACCAACAACTTCGCCTGTTTCTGGATTTCTAAAGCCTCCCTCGACAACAGCCGTAACCGTTTTCCCGAACACTTTGCCAATCGGTATCGCCTCGGACGAATTAGCGCCTTTGTTTCTGGACCACTCTGAGTCGTCCTTTTTGACGGACTTTAATGGAACATTCCGACCAGCTTCGTGCAGCTTTTTGTCTATAGCCTTAGCAATGTCATCTCTACGAAACAACATCTCTCCGTCTATCTCGATTCCAAATGTTTCTCCTTCAGGAAGACTAGCTTTACCTGCCTCCCACCACTCGGCACGCTTCTTGGCAGCCTCTAGCTTCTTTTTCGCCTCTGGAACCTCGTCGCGAGCATCTCTTAACCGTGAAACGGCTTGGGTTCTGCTCTGAACTGCACCGCGGTACTCTTCCGACAGTTTTCCAACCTCATGTTCGAGCTCGATCTTTCTCTTTAGCAACGGATTTGCGACAGCAGCCGCTTTCACGTCTGACATGCTGAGCGTAGTCGCTCCCAGTTCCTCGATCGAAACGCCTGGGTTTCCGCTCCAGAAGTCTTGAAGCATCTGGGCTTTCATCTCATCCGTGTCCCAGTACCTCGCGTCGATACTGCCTTCGGTCACGTATCGATTGATCATGACACCATCTAGTTTAACTCCGGTTTGTTCGGCGTAACCAATCTTGTCTCCGATCGTCATAACTCGATTGCCACTGCGGATGATTCTGCCATCTCGCTGCTCAACATCAGAAGGCTTCCATGGTGCATCGAGGTGATGCGCGGCAACCAATCGCTCCTGGATGTTGGCTCCTGTTCCAAGCCTTGGAGTATTACCTAGCAATACTCGCATGTCACCATTGTTCATCTTTTCCCACAACTGCACCTTCTGTGCTGCCGTCTTGTAGTCATGGATGAACGCAATCTGGTTTTCTGGAATGCCCCTGGCAACCAGTTCTGTTTTCATCTGTTGGTAGACATTCCATGGTGGCGCGGCTTGCTCTGTGATATTAGGATCCACATCGGTGATCTCGTTGATCCAAACTGTTGGCTCGTCTTCAGGATCGACCTTGTACGAGGCTTCATCTTCCTCGCTTCCAGTTGTGTAATTCATGTCTTGAAGAGCCATACCCATGAATCGCTGGAGTTCTGCCGCCGAGTTTTTTGTTGGTCGTAACTCTTTCCATTTCTCTTTAACGTCTTCCATCGTGAGCGGTCGAGACTGGATCTCTTCGAGCATCCACGCTCCTAACTGCTTCATTTCCGCTGTCAGCTTTTTAGCTGCTTTAGGAACGCCACGGTCTGCCCAAATGATTTGCGTGCCCTTAAACGGCGTTGTGAGATGGAACACTCTGGCAACTTCATCGGCGGCGACCGTGATCTTATTAGTCTCGCTAGGCAATGCAGCCGCATCGAGCAAACGAAAGTCTATTGCCGCTCCAGCGCCGACAGTCATAACGTTCAGCATGTTGTCTTCTGTGTTATCCTTCGGCATGTTTGCACTGCGAGCCGCTAGACCAAGCATAAAGTTCTTCATCGCGTCCGACGCGGGGACAACGATAGAACGTGGCTTCCCTCCGCTCAATGGAGGAACCTGCACATCGTTGTTGACCATCTGAATGTCAGCAACCTGCTGAAACATCTTCGCAAGAACGTCAAGGTTGACGAACTGCTGAAATCGCGTTTCCGTACGGAATCCAGTTCCAATTGTGTTGACGCGAGTTCTGTCTACGACTTCACCAAAAGCGTTCTTCCAGTCGTCAAATGCGAATACATTTGACTCTTTTAGTGTTTCTGGCATTAGGTATCGCATCATCACCCATGCTTCAGTCATGCTGTTGGTAATAGGAGTTCCGGTAAGGAACGTCACATTGCGACTGCCAGTAAGCGTGTTGATGAAATCCGTCTTCATCAGCATATCGAATGCCTGCTGACTTCCCGTTGGGTTGATCCCTGCCACACGAGTGTTCTGTGTATAGAACGGAAGATTCTTGTAGTGATGCGCTTCATCTACTGTTAGAGAATCAATTCCCATCTCGTCAAAGAATGGTCCCGAGTCTTTCTGTGACTCTGCAAGGTATTTCTTTAGTTGATTGCGAAGCCGTTCCGTTACGTCTTCAAGTTCTGCGATACTTCGTGGATCTGCACCTTCTTCGGCGCGTGCTCGTTCGGCAGCATCTATCGACTGTGCAATCTGCTGCTGAAAAAACTGCTCGACATATTCGCTAGACATCGGCAGTTTCTTAAAGGACGATTCTGGAATAATCACTGCGTCCCAATTGCCGGTCATGATACGATTCATGGTGGCTTGACGATTGTTCTTTTCAAAGTCCTTTGCCGTAGGTGCCATGATCTTGGCTGACGGGTAGAAGTCCGCAAATGCCTTTGCCCACTGACCAGTCAAGTGATTAGGAACGACAACGATTGGTTTACGGGCAACGCCTAGTCGTCGCTGTTCCATGACACCGGCAACTCCCGACAACGTCTTGCCGTATCCGACACGGTGAGCTAGAAGCGTGTTACCGCCCATTGCGATCTTAGCGGCTGCTTCTTTCTGGTATGACCTCATCAGATCTTTCCAGTTGCTCGACATGCCATCGAACGAAACAACCCAGTCAGGAACAGATGGCTTAACATAACCGCTTAACAGCCTGTTAAACTCATTGGTAACCGCATCCATGCGTTCTTGACTTGAGCGAACGAACGTATCAAACGCCCGCGACAAATCCATTCTTTTCGTCTTGGCTAGATTAGTCGCCGCTTCGTTTACGTAGGTGTTATCGTCAGCATCCCTATCGACAATGATTGTCGGTTTGCCAGCAATCATGTCCAAGAATAGCTCGAAACCTCGCCTACGGAGTCTATCGCCAGTTCGCACGGCATATTGCTCTGTGTCCTGCGTAGTGCGATTGCTCTGATCGTTCTTGTCATAGTTAGCTCTCCAACCGCCACCCAGGTCCTGGTCGTTTCGGTATAGGTCAAACGAGCCCAGTCCAAGAACCTCCGATACGAATGAGCGCAGTAGATCGACTGGCAAGAACGGGCTATTCGGATAAATTTTCAACTGCTCGAATGTCTTTGGAACCGGCAGCACTTCCCTTAGAGCATCGACATTGCGAGTGAACGCAGGATTTTTTTGCGCAGCATCTTCGGCAATCTCCAATTTCTTGGCAATGTTACCCGACAAGTAGACTTCATTGATTTCCCATCCGCCTTCATTGGGAAGTTCGAATGCGTACTTCTCGAGCTGCTTAGCTACTTCATCTTTGCTCTTGTCGAGAGTTGTCGCGATCCAGTCAATATCTACACCACCGTTGGTGAACATGCTGTGTGCAAGCGCTTCCTTTACCGACTTAGGTTTCGGTCTGTGCTCTAACGGCCACTCGGTACGCTCGGTGAAAATACTGGCTTTCTCTACGCGGAGGCGAGTCTTTTCCTTGCCGTCTTTGTCAAGCTCTCCGGTCGGGACCAGCTTAGTGTTCTCTAGCGCTTGGACGGTAGCCGAAGTGTAGTCAGCCGCGAACATCGACTTGTTGTAAGTCGTGTTCAACGGCTTGTATCCGGTGTAATCGTTTTTCTTCTCGTTGAACTCACCAACGAATTCATCGTAGACGCGATTTAGTTCTTTGCGAGCTGCCTCAATTTCTGACTCTGGGTTGTCGGGACGAACTTGAAGCTGCTGAAGATTAAGTAAGGCATCGCGAATAGCGAACCATCCATCAGCGCGAGCCTTGAGCGTTGGACTGAAATCCGTCTTAACAATAGACATCGTTTCTTCGGATGTCCTGACGACTAGGTTGGTACCATCGACAGCCAATCTTCCGACACCGAGATTCCGAAGGTGCTCAGGAACGAACGTGGTTGATCCTTCAGTCATTTGGCTCATGTCTTGGCGATGCTGCTGACCGTCAATGAACGCCTGCTTATCAATAACAACCTTCGCTAGAGAACGGCTTATGAAATCGGCAGTCTCCTCTGGAGTCATACTTGACTCTACTGTTAGTTCCGGCTCCGGACCTCGCATACTCCCAGCCGCAGTAATCTGCCCAGCTATCTTTTCGGATGCTTTTGTTGTGAAGTATGGGTGAAGGTTTAGCTCAGCACGAGCGTTCGGCTCTCCTGGTTGTGGATTCGGAATTAAAATCGTTTGCGCACCACGATTAAATCCGTTATTGTCGAATCCACTCGACTTATCAATTTTCGCTGGATCGACCTTCTGCATGATGATGATGTCAGTCACCACCTTAGTGTTAGCCACATTGCCGAAGGCGTCTTGGTTTAGTCGCACAGCACCGAGGAACTTGAGACCTTGATCGGATATCGCAATTCGCTGGGTAGGCGAAACGGCGTCCATTGTGAAGTGTGTTGTAATGAAAGCGACTACGCCACCTTCTCGCAATCGACCAGCCGTCTTAGCGAAGAAGTAGTTATGTAGTGACAATTCGCCAAAGTTTGCATTTGGATCCTGAACTGGGTTCTTATTGAACGGAACATTAGTAATTGCCAGATCAAAGAATCCTTCAGGATAGGGTGATTCCTGAAACGGAATGTTCAAGTGTCGTGCTGAAGGATACAGATGCTTAGCTACTCGGCTCGATGCCGGATCCATGTCGATACCGTGCATCTCAGCCCTGTTGAACATCGATTCTGGCATCGTTCCCCAGAACATCCCGCTGCCTTCAGATGGCTCCAGGATTCGAATCTTGCCTGCCTCTGGCAATGCGTCTGCAAGAACGCCCCACATTGCACGCGCAATAGCTGGATCGGTGTAATGGGAGTAGCGAGTGCTCTTGCGAGCCAATGCGTACTCTGCCGGTGTCATAGATGTGGCTAACCGGACACGATGTTTATTGTTAGCCTTTTCCCGCTGAATCTTCGCTTCGATCTTTTCTTCGCTATCGCCTTTTCTCTTGCCTTGGTCGCGAATCATTTCCTCAGTGCGAGCGTCTAGCGCATTGAACGCATTCAGATTCCACTTGTCGCCTTGAACGGCTCTGATAGCTCTCAGGTCGCTATCACGAATAAAGAACTGCTTGAGATGTCCCCAGCCAGTGTACTTTGCAATAACCGATTGTTCCTCGGTAGTCGCTCGGCGACCTTCAGACTCGATACGGTTCATTGTCGTAATCGCGTCGATGTTGCGATTCAGCTTTACAACGGGTCCACCGTCGAGCCAGTCGGGATGCTCCCCAATTCGATGATTGTTTAGAGATCCGGCAGGTGAAGATACTCCGTCTCGATTTCCTCCCGAATCCTCAGTTGATCCGCTCCCTGCGCCCTCATCGTCTCCTCTGTCTCCAGTATCCTTTGGCTTGTTGCCTCTAGCACCTTTACGAGTTTTCCCTCTCGTTTTAGGCTTGCTATCAGGTTTGGACGTGTCCTCTCCCACTGCTTCAGAATCGTCATTGCGTGTGGTGTCATCGCTATTTTCCTTTGCCTTGATTGTGTCAGCATAATCTTTAGCTTGCTGTAGTGTTGGAAAAATTCGTACTTGATCTCCGCTCAACCCAGAATCGGTGTCAGTTACGTTGACGGAGAACCCATCTTCGTGATCGAACACGCGGGCGATCATGCCCTCTTCACCCTCAACGGTGTAAAGAGATTCGGGTTCTTCCTGGATTTCTGCCAGAACGTCCGTCACGTTTCCTGTTGGGCTGTCAATCCATTTGAGCTTATTGGCAGTTCGCCAAGCCGATTCGAGATACTGGGCTTTTTCCGCGACCCATGGTTTTCCGAAGTCTGTAACGAGATCTCGAATAAACGCCCGGAAGTCTAACGCTCCTGCCTCAATGTAGAGCTTGGTAGCCTGTGCCACCTTTACGCCTACTTGCGGATTGAACAAAGTCGTTGGCTTGTTCTGGGTCTCTTCGAACGCCTCCCGCATCTTGCGTTTAGCTTCCGCCTTCTTGGCTGCCGCGCGGGCTCGATCGTCCGCCGACTTTTGTTCCGGCGTCTTTGGAGTACGAGGAGTGGAAGGCTTTTTCTCCGAACTAGGCTTGCGCGCTGTCCGCTTGGTCGGCTCTGGCTTAGTTAAGCCACTTTCTGGCTTATCTAAGCCAGCCATGAGCTTTTCCATTTCAGCATCGAAATCGGATTCCGTGGATTCCGGCTTAACTTTACTTTCTACACCAGAATCGACGTTAACTTGATCTGCACTGGGTTGAGTAGTTGGAAACGCATAGACTTCAGGCGAACCCATTCCGTCCATACGAAAAACTATCCCGTCATAGCCCTGGTTCTTTGCCGCTTCCATGAGCACAGAATCCGTAAGAAAGTCTGGGTCTTCGTCTGCTGGGGTATTGTCCTCTGCTTCATAAAACTCCGCTTGAACGCCTAAGTCTTTAGCAGCTTCCTCTTTTGTTTCTGCTACGAACACAGACTCTAACTGAACACGCGACCGATCTGCTTTCTTTCCATATCGCAAAGAGCGATCAGCGCGAGGCGAGTAGTACGCGCCTCTCTGTGGATCTACATCACCAGATCGCCACAAGGGTAAATCAAGTGATTCACCAGTCTGCGTATCTAAAAGTTTGTCAGCAACATCATCGTCGCTGAGTCTGTTTAACTGTTCGTCTACCGCACTGGTCTGTGTCTCTGGTTTCTTTCCATCCTTGAACCATTGTTCAATAACCTGCTTTGTGCCTTTAACGGTCTTAGGAAGCTCAACTCCAGTCCTGGCTTCGAACTCCGCTCGCATCGTCTTGTTGCCGGAATGAAGAATCTCCAGCAAGGAATCTGGGGTATCGTTCTGCATCGCAGTTTCGAAGATGCTGCGAGACACTTTGGGTAAGTCTGAAAATCCCTTTGCGGAAGCCGGAATGTCTGCGCCCGTCTTAGGGGCGGCAGACTCAACGCCTTCAGGCTGTGAACCCGGCTTACTATCTAACTCGCTCGACTTGTCGGATCGTGCAGTAGGATTCTCGGAAGTTTCCGAAACTTTCTTGCCCTTGATCTTCTCTGGCTTCGGTGCTGCTCGCAGTTCTTCCAGCAACAAACGCTTGGCTTCGTCTTTTGGTGTCCATTGTCCGATGAACTTCAGAACAGCCTCACGTAGCTTGTCCCACATCGTAGGATTGGTCTTTTTCAGTTCCTCACGAAATTCCTTGTCCTCGAAGAATTTCTGGACCATCCTCGCACGTCCTTCGCGCTGATGGTCGGGCTTGTTCACCATCAGTCGTTTCTGAACCTCTGGACTAGCGAGCTGGTAATACTCGTCCATCATCGTTTTCAGTTCGGCGGAATCGGCTGGGAGGATGTTGTCCAAGCCTTTCGAGTGCGCCATTTCGTGTCCGATGGTTCCCCACAACTTGTCGCCTTGGACATCTTCACGAATCAGGACTACCTTTTCTTCGCGGTAGAATGTCCCGATCGGTACCTTTTTGTCCGTCTTGGGGACGCTGACGAAAGCCATCTTCTGACCACGAGACGTAGCGAAGTCCAATACCTCTTGCTGTTCGCTGGTCAGTTTTTCGGTTGGAGTGGCCGTTACTTCAACGCCAAGTCTGTTCTTGAATTTGCCCACCGCAGTTTCAATGTCTGGATCTACTGTCGCTTTAGCAGGAGGCACGGTACCAGAATCGCCAACGAGCGGTTTCGTGATCTTAGGAACAACCTTTGGCTGCTCTCCGAACAGGTATTCCTCCATTGAGTCCTTACTTGCGGGAGGAAGTCGCTTTGGATCTTCGTTGGAGAAAATCGTCAGGTTGTAGTCATCATTGCGCGATCGGGCTTCGTCCACGGCGTTTTGCCATAGCCATTCGTCAACACGTTTCAGAGTGTTCTGCGCCTTACGATCTGAATTCGTATCTACCTTCGGAAATGGAGTTGTCTGTCGACCGCTCGAAGTAGTCACCACTTCGCCAGCGGCAAGCATGTCACCTACCTTGCCCGCACGAGGTTCGGCTGCCGGTGACGCTCGATCGACTGTCGCCGGCGTTTCCGTAGTTGATTGTGCATCGAGCGTTTCAAGCTGTTTGTTGATACCTTCCAGCTCGTCATACATTGCGATTTCGCGTTCATCTAAAAGCCCGTC
>JACCDG011754719.1_pt1 | contig 13228 bp, 20 predicted proteins | sample 7442471 | NCBI WGS metagenome assembly JACCDG01 (sample SAMN15323444, study PRJNA562643) | freshwater metagenome | isolation source: river surface water | place: USA:Blue River Watershed | collected 2017-08-17 | reverse complement strand
TTTGTCTCAGGTTTTTCTCAACACCCCAACGCTTGATGACATGCTGGGGCGGCCGGATGTCCAGGAAAAGATTGGTGAGGCCTCGAAAATCGAGGGACCAACCTTTGTGTTCGACAAAGAGAACATGGTGAACTTCCTAGACAACGCACGCGCTGTCATCGGCAAGGAGCGCGCTGAGGTTGCCGTTGAAGGTGCTGGCAAAGGTATCAGCGTATCGATCCGCACAGACCAGGGTCAAGTGTCGGCCGCATTGCCTGGTAACGGAAAAGGTACGTTCAAGATCGACTACGAGTATCTGTACGAGGGGATCACTAAGGCGCAGGCTGAAGTCACCATGACTGTGGTGCAAGGGGCGTTCGTTGCGCTCAAGCTCGCCTCGAGTAGCATCATCATTGCACTCAATCAATGAGATCGCTACTAGACACCGAAGCGGGTATCTTTTACCCACTCTCTAATGGCCACATGATTACCAGAGACAAGGTACCAGCTGGCCAGTTCCAGCTGGGTGACCAAATCGCTGCGGCGACCATGTTTCAAATCTTTGAGTTGAAACGTGAGGATCAGTCAATTGGGTTCTTTCTCTACTCAGGCTTCAAGGTTGCCAACAAAGGCGGAGTGCTACTAACCTACCTTGAGTCGAAGCGAGGGAAAGCGTCAGAGAGCTCAGTGGTATTCCGCAATCCTCTTATCGTGGTTTACGACATTGTAGGTTGCGGCTCCATTGCAGTATCCACAAAAGTCAACGACAGGATCAGTTCGATACTGAGTGAGCAATGAGTCTTATATCCAATGTCAGAGATGATGAGCAATACAAGAAGTTTGTGGTCATTTTCAACCGTACCAAGGAAAGGCTCAAGCTAGAAGACTCTATCAAAGAAGCACTAGGCCTGCACACGTCGCGTACATCTCGCCACCTGACTGGCAATGATAGGTACTCTCCAAAGAAGTTGATCGACGCGTCCATGCGCGACCTGTCCACTAGAGCGCGCTTGGTTGAGATTCGAGTTACTAATGACCGTAACCTGTCTCACCTGCGTGAGGCTATGGACGCGCTGCGCCGATACATATCGACCGAGTATGCTGATGACCTACGGGACTTCTCTACGGCTGACCAACGCCGCGCGTTTGTTGATCGCATTCTCAAGTCAGCAAATGAGTTGCTGGCGGAGGGTGAATCTGTTCTAACCTCGATAGACCACCTGATAAAGGACATCGACCAGTCAGGGCACTCTATGCGTCACGTTGTTGACTGCCTGAAGCTATTAGAAAATAAACACGGGAGCAAGGTTGTATGAAGGTAGTGAAGCGCGAGGCCGTGTTTATTCCGATCAAGGACATTACCCCACAAATTCAAGAGCGTATCAAGGACAAGCTAACCTTCAATTTCTTTGCCAAAGAAAAGATCTGTGAGGAGTGCGAGTGGGTGGCTGAGCGTGTTAACGACGTCTGCGAGTCGTGCGCAAACTTCAAAGGCCAGTATCAACTCGCCTCTCAGGTCAAGCTAGGCAGCAGCAAGTATCTGAAAGTACCGGTCGGATCGTCACCAGAGATCATCCGGTTGATCGAAGATCGGGGTATTGAAGTCGAAGTTCGGGACATGAGCCCGAGCACCAAGGTCAGACCGTTCAAGTTCAAAGGTAAATACCGACCAGGGCAGGTTGAGGCTATCAAGGCCATGCTGAAGTTCAAGCGAGGCATCCTCAAGGCACCACCGCGCAGTGGTAAGACGGTAATGGGATCGTCGCTGGTGTGTCACCTCTCGCGCAAGACTTTAATCCTTGCGTCGCAGCGCGACTGGCTTATGGGCTTCAAAGAGACGTTTGTAGGTTCAGACACACAGCCTGCCTTGACCGACCTTGATCCTAAGCGTATCAAGCTGTGCAAGACTTTAGAAGACTTCAAGACGCACGACGTGTGCCTTGCAACTGTGCAGACCTTCTACTCTCCTGGTGGAGAAAAGCTACTGAAAGCGATACGTGATTGGTTTGACGTCATCCTGGTCGACGAGGTTCACACGTCAGCAGCCGACAAGTATGCGCAGATCATGGCCAAGCTCAACGGCCGCTACGTTATCGGCTTCTCTGGAACGCCAGACCGTAAGGACACCAAGGAAGTTCTAGTTGAAAATATCATTGGGCCTATCATCCACGAGATGAAGACCGAGCGTATGCAGCCACACATTCGCCTAACCCGTACTGGATACTCCAAGACCACAAAGGGTCAGGTACCTTGGGCTTATCTGGTTCGTGGTATGGAGAATGACAAGAAGCGTATTGACTGTATTGCCAAACAAGCTATTCGGGACATAGCTGAAGGACATATGGTGCTGATACCAACTGCGCAGGTCAAGCCTATCAAGAGAATCGTCCAACGCATCAACGAGCTTGCAGGCAAGACCCTTGCTTACGAGTTCACTGGCGGTTTGAAGAAGCCCTTGCGCGATCAGTATATCCAGGATGCGCGTGACTACAAGATCAAGTGCCTGGTAGGTACCCAGAAGATTCTCAGCGTAGGTATCAACATCCCGCGTGCCTCGTGCCTCTACGAGACGGTGTTGTCCTCAAATCTTCCAAATGCGCAGCAACGTATGGCCCGGGTGTTGACACCAATGGAGGGTAAGCCTACGCCCATCATTCGCTTCTTCCTGGATGACTTTGGCGTGCGCAAGAATTGTATGCGCAACGAGTATTACCGAGTGCTCGTTCCGATCTTCAAGCCAGTCATATCCCCTAAAGATAAGGAAATGCTTGAGTCGTATTTCAGATCAAAGGAAAGCAATGCCCAACGCTTCGACCTCTAGACTACGAGTTACTGATAAAGGTCTGCGGCTACATCTTGGGGCCTACGACATGAAGTCCTTAAAGTGGGATCCCCGGCCCTTCAGCGTCGAAAGTCCGCGACTAGAACAGCGTATTGTGGAAGCAAGTGTGCAACAAGCGTCGTTAGCTGCGTTCATGGAAAAGCCGCGTAGGGCCATGACATACATTGTGGCAGGCAACCCTGACGACCGTGAGGCCCGATACTTTGCAGCGTACCTTGCGCAGATTCATGCAGCAAACGCAGGTATAGACACCAACGTACTCTGGGAGAGCATGACTGGTGCGTTTGAGAATCCAGCCATGCGCGAGAGTCCGTCGCTGCTGATAGTTACCAACCTTACCTCTCGGTCATCTAACCTCAAGTTTGAAAAGACACGTGACCTGTTGGAGCGACACGCGACGATACCTAAGGTGCTGGTCGTTGCAGGTGAGGATCCAATCTCATTTGCAGCTACCCGTCTGCACGCACCATGCCACGCTATCGCCTACTTCGGGGCCAAGACAAGCAAAACGTATAACGAGGTTATCTAATGAGTGGTGCAAAGATTGTCTCTCCTCGCGCAGAGTTGGCCGTGCTGCGAGGAATGACGCATAAGGACAAAAGGATTGCTGGTACGTTGCTTTCTTCAGTTGACGAAAGCTACTTCGACGCAGCGGAGTCGAAGGAAATCTACAAGGCTATCCGCGATCACATGGGGAAGACTGGAGAGGCTCCACCCTTCCGTCTTGTTATCGAAGATCCTGAGCTGTCGAAGAACACGCGTGAGTATTTCCGGGACAGTCAGGCAACAGTGACCACGTTGGAGGAAGCTGCCAAGGCGGTGAAGATTCTCAACAGGTATCGCCAGGTTCGCGGGCTCTACGAGATTGCACTATCTGTAGATCGCACGTTGCAATCAACGACCAAGCTGGAACTTGATAAACTGCTGGACGACGTATCCAACAGGATCGCGTCAGTACGTACGTCTAAGACTACGGCTAATCAGTTCTTGCACTTTGGTAGGAACAACAATAGCAAGGACTTGGTACATGACCTGCTGCATGGGGATCCAAGCGAGGATACAATACCTACAGGCATTCGTCCGTTCGACGAACAGAGCGGAGGGTTCATGCGTGGTGGGTTGGTCACCATTGGTGCTACATCTGGCGGTGGTAAGTGTACTACTTTGGATACGAACATCCAGCTATCCACCTTGGTATTGGAACTTGATGACGGTAGCGTGATTGAGGGAGAACCGGAACACCCGGTTCTGTGCTGGCGTTCTGGGAATCTTACGAGAGTTAGGCTTGACCAAATTTGCGAACAAGACGAACTTGAACTTGATCCTCAGATAATGCGTGAACATCTCGCTGATTGGTTACTATAGGAGCAACCTGTGGCTAAGGTAATATCGGTAAGACCTAAGACCGTATCGTTGGGCGAACTACGTAGGCAAGCTGTTCAAGCAAGCGTAGAAGGTAACGCGGAAGTTCCGCAACTGCAAACGGACTTGCAAGGAGAGCTAAAGGGGATACTCATGCCGCTGAAGGTACGAGTACGTACCATAGAAGGAATGTTCGACACAAATTATTTCTTTGCATCAAGAGCTCCTGTATGGGAGATAACTCTGGAGGACGGATACAAGTTCAAAGGCACAGCAACCCACAAATTGCTGGTTGATAGATACACCGACTTGTGGGCTACTATAGATGAACTGCGAGTTGGTGATAGTGTTGTGTCTGTGCGTGGAACATTCCGTGTTGTTGACAAACAACAACAAGGTAACATGTCTGTAGGAGACATCTGCGTGCCAGGACCACATTCCTACATTCTGGAGAATGGCACAGTAAGTCACAACTCGCTCATGGCTAACGCGCTTGCTGGTCGTATGGCTGAGCGCGGATTCAAGGTGGTTGTGGTGCCACTCGAAATGTCTAAGATCGAGATGACCAGCCGAGCCATCGCACGGGTTGCAAAGCTGGACGTTACGAAGATCCTACAGAGGCGTCTTGCGGCAGGCGAAAAGGAGCTCGCAGAGACCAAGTACCGGCGTTGGTCGCTGAAGATCAAGAAGGCCGGGGGTAGGCTTACGGTGTGGAAGCCTAAGGAAGACGTTACTATCGAGGACACCTTTGCAGCCGTTGCATCATTAGATGCTGACGTGGTGATCGTTGACTACATCTCGCTGCTGGCAGGCACTGACGGAGACGATAGCTGGCAACAACTGGGCGCCATTGCTCGTCTGGGTAAGATCAACGCTGAAGCAACCAATCGCGTCAATATCCTGCTGTGTCAGGTGAACGACGATGGCAAGGTTCGTTATGCGCGTGCAATCTCTGAGCACTCAAGCAATAGTTGGGTGTGGACAGCGAAAAAGGAAGAACGTGAGAAGCCGATCGGTCGTATCAAGGTCGAGCAGCCAAAGGCACGTAACTCAAAGTCGTTCCCTTTTGAGGTTGGCTTCGACTGGGCACACATGGACGTCGTTGACGTATCGGAAGTGTCTGCAGACGCAGGCGATGTTGCAGAACCTATGAAAAACCTAACTACGGACCTGTAGGAATAGCTGGTCATTGCGCGTAATTTTACCCGATAGAATCACGCGCAATGACCCTTAAAACAGTGTTCCTATACAAACACACAAGAAACCACGTTTAGGCGGAAAACACCATATTTTGGCCAAAAGAAAGGGCGCTAGGAATTCAGTTTCCTAGCGCCCTTTTCTATTGCTCCTTTGTGGTAGCTTTCTGGGTCACGTTGGCCGCAAAGTAGCCACCAACGACGGAGATGACAACCGCCGAGTAAACGCCATCAGCGATGTGCCCCGTGTAAACCAACCCAGTAGCTGACATCACGGAGGTTAGCGCAAGAACAAACTTGCGGCTCTTGAACTTGTCCATGTTCAACTGTGGAAAAAGGACGGGGTGGTTAGCCCCGTCAAACCCACACCAGAATTAAACAGCCTTCCAGAACTTCTTGATGCCTTTCACGTAGGCGTCCGAAGCTTCAGCGGTCTTGGTGTCGAAGCGTGAGGCCTTGTCAATGTCCAGGCGCTGGCTACCGACAATGTAAACGGCGTAGCTGCCATTTTCGAGCATGAACTTGAGACTCGGCAGATCAGGTGACTTGAGAATGAAGTTGCCCTTGCGCTTGTTCGGATCGCTGAAGAAGCTGACCTTGTGGACGGAGCCGTCCTTGAACTTCACCTGAGCCGTTTTGGCGGCAGTGATTTGCGTTTGAGTTGAGGCGGTGAGATGTGCTTTTGCTTCCACGGTACTTCCTTGTGTTAAAAAGAGTGGCTTATTTAGCCTTTTGCGTTTCCGGAGGTGATCTGATTCATTGCAGTGGTGAACTTCTGCACAAAGTTTTTGTAGCTGTTGAGGTAGGCGATAAGATCCGCAACTAGGTCGTTGGTTGAATCTTCCCACTTGTCAAAGGCAGCGCTGCCAACCTTGGCAAGGTCTACCATCTTGGTCCGGTTAGTCCTAGCCTCAGTTACGTCTGCTACCTCGTTGGCCGGGTTAAAAACAGAAGAACCCAACGAGTCAAACGTAACCTTCTTCCCCACAAGCGTAAGTGAGAACTGATGCTTTTGACCAAGCGCCCACAGGTTAAACACCAGGTCCTTGTCTTCGCTCTGGTTCTTACTCAGAGCGATCCGGATACCCTGCTTTGCGAAAACCTGCACAACGTATGCGGCAGCTTCCTTTGGTGTAGCTGCCTCCAGCTTGGACGGGGCAGTGATTTGCGTTTGAGTTGAGGCGGTGAGACGTGCTTTTGCTTCCATGATTTCTTCCTTTTCAGTTTCGGGGGTTTTGCCTTTACGTACCTTCTTGAGGTCATCGCCGTCGATCTTGCCGTCGCCGTCAATGTCGAGTTGCTTCTGCTTCTCAGTCAAGGCCAAGACATGAGCGCATACTGTTGCAACACACCCGCAGGTTTTGACTGCGGCCAATCGAGATTTTGCTTCGAGTTTCATTTGCGAGCTCTCACCACATTAAGAGAAAAGTGGTGAGCCTGATCCTCGTGACAAACCAACGTCACAACTACGTCGTACACACCACTTTTTTTGCTATAGCTAGTCACAGTCTTACTGACATGCGAAGGCTTGTATCCGCTGCTCCGAATGAGCTTGACCACGGTAGAAGCTTGCGGTTCGTTGCCCCGCGTAAACCAGAAGTATGTGCTGTCTCCGTTAGGTTCCACCTTAAAAGTGGGTTTAGGATCAAACGCCTTGAGACCAGTCGCGAACGTAGCAGTCTCAGACTTCAGAATATCTCGTGCCGGTTTCTCAGCACGGCTACCCGGCTCGGCGTCAAGGTCCACCAACACCCAGAGCGAGCCATCTTTGATCCGAACGTCAACAGGCCAAGAGCCATCTTTGCGAGAGAACTGCGTGCCTCGGAAGCCACCAATTTTCTTGACAGTTGACCAGCCAAGAGACTTCAAAGAGGCCGTAAGATCTTCCAGGGTAACGCCGTTTACGCGGACCCCGTAACCAGATCCGTCGTCCTTATAGTCCTTGATTTTAAGCGCCTTCATCAAGGTTGCTAAAAATTGGAAACGAATTTGAGAGGTAGACCGGGCACCAGTGAGGCGTGCTTTAGCTTCGAGTTTCATTGTATTTCCTTAGGATATGCGTTAAGGCTGTCGTACCTCGCGCACTTAATAGCTGGAAAAGGACACCTTTAACGAGGCTGAACGCTGGGTGCCCGCTAGGTTAATTACTGCACCCCAATCAGAACCTTCAACGTAAAACTGAACGGCTGCGGTATCGCTAATACTGCGGGTGCAAAACAGACCAGGCTGTGCCTGACAACCAGCAGCCTTGAGTGCTTTGCGCACTGCCTGCTTCAAGGTTTGAAGTGTGAGGTCAGTTTTGCCTAAGGTAATCTCAGTCCAGCCGCCACGGAAAGCTCGACCATGGGTTTCAACCTTACGCCCCTTAGTAGTCTTAACGAGCGCGTTGATAAGACTCTCAGGCGTGCCCTTAGCAGGGGCAGATTGAGTAGCAGCCAGTCGGGTTTTTGCTTCGAGTTTCATTTGTTACTCCGGTGATGTCCGCGTAATTTTTACCCACAGCTTACTATCCTCAGTAGAATACTCTACCTTGATAGTGTACCCATCTACGCGCTTCTGCATAGAAACGTCTTTTGGGAGCCTCCTATATCCATCTTTAGCTCCAGTGGCAAAAAAGTCGTCAACAGATACGTTGTAGTCATCGTATCGCAGACTGCCCGTTGTTTCAACGAAATACCGGAACTTCGTAGTTGGGCACAACTTTAAGAAAGAGGCGATCTGTTTTTTGGTGAATTTAACAGTTGCGGCTACGTCGTGAGTGTCGTCAGGGTACAACGCAAGGTACACGGTGTTGTGGAGCTTACCTACTCCTACCGACACGTATATGGGCCAGCTGCGATTAGCACGCTTGACGTAGAAGACGCCAGGGAACATCGGTTGTTTCTTTGTCCAGCCTAGTTTTTCCAGAATGCTCATAGCGCGTTCTAGAGATCCTGCGCGCAGGAAAACGCCGCTCCTGTCAAACTTCGTTACGAGGTTACCTAGCTTCTCAGCGAGCTGCTTATGGAATTCCAGAATTACCTTAGGGGTAAGTGGTGCAGCGGTAAGCCGCGCTTTTGCTTCGAGTTTCATTATGTTTCCTTATACATGGTGCCCTGAGCTGGGCCTACGTGTTCCTGGCATCGACGAACCAACCTCTTGGGTGGAGTTCAAAAGTAATAAGGTTCGAGGCCCAGCTCAGCGTCACACATTACAGTTCTGTGCCTTCGTCAATCTGTTTGGCGATCTCACGTACATACGCAGGATCGTAACCGTACAGGCGCTGATAGTAAGCCTTCTCATCCTTCTTCTCATCTGCGGTCAGAGAGCCTGCAACAATCTTGTGCAGGGCAGCAGGGATCTGGACAGGAGAAATCGACACCACTGAGTCGTAGTCAACGGTCACCGGAATGCGGCGACTGAACGACAGCACCTTGACCGTCTCATCGTTGGTTGCGAGGGCAAAGCCGTGATCAACGTCGCCCTCAGCGTCCACGAAAGCAACAACTTCCGAACGAGCAGCCTTGGCAATTGCCAGGTGACGCAGACCCGGCAGGTCAGGACGGCGTTGGGTTGCAGCGTGCACCAGTGCAGTCAGGTCTTCTTGACCATGACGAGTCAAGACCTTACCTGCAGCACTTTCTTGCACGTCCCACAAGCTCTTGTCTTCCGTATCCATCAGGATGTTGGATGACATGACGCGGTACTTAGCTGTCAGCTCGCTCTTAGAAAGCGCACGCACCATCCGATTGGCACGCATGAAACCAACGGCCAGCCCAGGACGGATTTGCTTGAAAGAGGACATGACTGGCACAGCCTGATAGTCCATACGCTTGGCCAGCGCTTCACGCATGGTTTCCCGGTCAGGGTTACCTGTGAAGGACACAATGACCTTGGCCAGAATGTCCGACTTGATTCGATAGTCAGTGATGTTGATAGTTTGGGGATTCATTTCATTTCCTATTGCGACCTTCTAGGAGGGAGAGGATGCCGCGTTGTCACTCTGGCACTATATTAAATTGTCTCAGCTGGTCCGCTTAGGATACACTTTTGTGTTGTGTACCACCTGCACAGTCTTCCCGTCTAGTTCATGGTAGGCGGGTCTTGGCTTCGAGTTTCATGCTAGGTTCCTTAGGGAGGCTGCTGTCTTCTGGTAGTCAGAGTTAGGATGCTGTTCAAGATAGTGAGTTTGCGCCTCGTCACTCATTGCTTTCCACCAGTCTGGTGAGTTCTCGCCTTTGTCTTCACGAGGCTTGTCCACCACTGGTTTGTTACCTGCGGGCTTTGAAGAACCAGCTGCCTTGTCGGCTGCAACTTGTTTGACAACAGCGTGTCCGGTGAAAGTCTTTGACGACTCAATATCGGCCAACACAGACTTCTTCGGCTTGAACTTGGCAGACACACTTTGAATCTTGCCGGCCAGGGCCTGCAACTTTGGATTCTTAGATTGCACGATTGCGGTGCAGGCCAAACCCAGTGTTAGTGTGGTGGTGTTTTCGACAAGGGCAGAAAGACTGAGTGCCTTACCCGTTGCTACGTGGGTACCTAGGTACAGAGCCTCGGGTGTTTGCATGAAATCCGCAACACCAAATTCGCCAGTGAAGACCTTCTTGATGTTGCTCATGTCCCAGTCACCAAGCTTGTGAGGTTCTGTAAGGGTATAGCCGTAGAGCATAAGACCTGCAAGAGCCGGACCAGTAACCTTTTTCAGGACTGGGTACTTGGACATGAACTCGTCAACGACCTTGACCTTGTGAGCGCCATGGTGTGCCGCCTTGTGTAGTGCTGTGTGTTCTGCAAAGTGCGCGAAGACGTGCAACGCGCCCTGCTCGGCAAGCTTATGACCAAGATGCATGGCACCCCATATGGTACCAAAGCTGTAGCCTGCGGCTTCCAGCATGTTTGACATCTTGGGCTCTTTGAACGCGGTGACAACTGCGCCCTTAGTTGTGTGCAGGTTATCTGCCACATGATGCACTTGCTCTTTGAACTCGTGCACCAGCGCGGACTTGGCTTTGTGTCCCAGGTTAGGCAGCGACTTGATCTTGTCAATGAAGCCTGCCTCAACCAACGCAGCCATGACAGGAGTCAACCGCAGGACCGGGTCGGAGGCAAGCAGCCGGCTGGATGCCTCAAGGCGAACAGAAGCACCAACCATGTGTTTGAGGATGCCAGTTATGTAGGCATAGTCGTCTGTGCGGCCAGCCTTGGAGGCTTGCTCCTTGGCCTTGTCCCACAGGCGCTCGACCTCGGCGACAGGCTTGCCCGTCTGTTTTGCCAGTTTCTTGATGTAAGGTGTTGGCATGGTCAAATCTCACTTGTCTTTCCACCAGGGAATCTGATAAGGCTCCTCGTCAGAGGAGCCAATGTCGTCTTGTCGTGGAACTTCGTGCCTGGATACTTCTTCAGATACTCAGCACGTTGTTCAGCTTTATCAGCTTCGCCTTCAAGGTCTTGAGCGCATTCTTGTCGGGGTTGCCCTTAGAGAACGCACGCTGTACATCCGCCTCGAGACCCTTGGAAAAGTTGCGAACCCAGTCGTCGACCATGACCCGTAATGCCTTTGGGTCAGAGGCTGCAAGATCGTCAAAGCGCTGAAGCATAGCGGAATTTGGAGCAGCGGTCACGGGGGGTTACCAAACGGGATTTCGCTTCGATTTTCATTTAGGGGCTTTCGTGGTTGGTTGATCTTCCGGCATTGCCAGGGTAGTCTTGTCGTGGAACTTCGTGCCTGGATACTTCTTCAGATACTCCGCACGTTGCTCGGCAGTCATGCGCGAATACCAGTCCTGGGTACGCCGGGCTTTTAATCGGGTGGCAGCTTCAAGTTTCATTTCAACTCCTGGTGTATCTTGATTTGGCGTCTAGCCCTGCGCGCACCTGCGTAAAAGATAGCAAGCAACACAGCGGACACGTCTTCCGCGTGGCTTCCAAGGAACTTCAACGTCTTAGCCATCGCACCCGCACCATAGTCTAGAAGGCTGAACCCTCCGGTTAAACCACCAAACAGCAGCACACCAATAGTGTGAATCGCATCCGGGGATGTGAAGAAGTCAGCCAGGCTATAGTTACCTTTCAGCGCAGAGATCATCGACTCGACAAGATCAAAGTCAAATTCAACGTCACCTATGAATGGTGCCTTGATGTAGATGACGAATATCAAGCCAGCGATCACTGCACCAGTGATCTTGGAAAGAATTGGGTGCTTACGAATGACTGCTTCAAGTCGTTCCAGACGCGCACGCACATCCAAGCTCTTCATGAGCTTTGTGTTGCTGAACGCTTCTGCCAGTGCGTCGAGTGCAGCGAACAAGGCACTCGATGGAAGTTTCACCAAGGCTATAAGTGCCTTGCTCAACTTAACCAAGGAGAAGCCAAGGCCTTTGAGCAGGGTAAACACTGATCGTTGCTTGAAGGCAGAGATCACTGCGGCTAGGCCAATATCCTTGGCTTCCTTGAGGTAAGCAGCGAGCTGTTTGATCTCGCCCCACAGCTTTTTTAAAGGCCCTGGCAAGGTCAGGCTGAACGCCTGAACCTTGGAGGGGTCAAGCGATGCGACCATGCGACAGTAGACACGGTAGTCAACATCAACTGCATGGAGACGCGAGGCAGCTTCAAGTTTCATTTCAACTCCTGAGGTATCTTGATTTGTCGTCTAGCCCTGCGCGCACCAGGCTGGGTGCGCAAAGCTGTTTGAGCAGATCGCCGTAGAGCATGTCCTCGCACTGCTGGCGCGTGTAGCGCTGGCCCATGCGCAGCTCTGGCCCGGTGTGGCCTACGCACGCGGTCACGATGCCGATGGGATCGTGGTAGCTCTGCAACACCGTGCCCTCGTACAGCATGACCAGCGGTATCGCAAGCGCTGTAGCCCCGGCGCCGATTTTTGCGACGAGCTTTGCGCGGCTCATTGGAACACCAGTTCAAGGATGCGCGGCACGATGAACGATGCCAGCAGGGCCAGAGCGCCCCACACGCCTGCCGTGACCCATTTGCTGGTTTGGGCCTGCATGGGCTCTGCCTTCTCCAGCTCTGATACGCGGATAGATAGACGCTCGTTGCTGTCTGCGATGAGCTGGCGCACTTCCTTGTCTTGATCGCGGCATTGCAGCTCGTGCTGCCGCTGGCGTTCTTCCACCCGCTCCAGGGCCTTGAATGCGCGTTCTTCCGCGAGGATGGTTTGCGTCTGACGCTCCTCGACGATGGCCAGCTTTGTGAGCGCATCGGCCATTTTGGCGATGCCGTGCTTCATCTCGCTCATGTCCTGAGCCAGGCCCTCGATTTTTGTTGCGAGAACCTGCACGCTCTTATCCTCCGCTCTGCGGTTGAGTTGTTCTGTCATTTTCTGCTCCGGTCAATCACCAGCGCGTTGTTAATCACAACCACCGCGGAAATAGCAGCCAGTACCCACAGGCTCGTCGTGTCTGTAGTGGTCATGGACGAAGCAGTGACTCCGATCACCAGTGCTTTCATCCCCCACAGCGCAGGCTTCACGCCTACCGCGTCCATGAGCTTCCTCATGACGGGATTGGCTTCCGTGCCGATGCCTTTGCGCAGGCAATAAAGAGTTGTCACCACGTCCAGAACTTGCAGGATGCAGATCAAAATGAAGATGTGCGTATGTGTGATGTTCATGGATTACTCCAGATGAGATAGCCCCAGCAGAGGCCACCAATGGCCCCGAGGGCGAGAGAGATGGCGACGATCATTCGGGGCCGCCTGCGCAATCTGCAGGCCCAGCCGTGACATGGCCGTGAAGGGCTCTTGCTCTGTCACGTCAATCGCGGCGAACAGTGCGGCAATCGTCCCTGCGGGCAGCGTGATACCAGCTTGATCTGCGATGGCTTCGACGGTGGCTACATCGCCTGGGCGG
>JACCDG011496887.1_pt1 | contig 13228 bp, 17 predicted proteins | sample 7442471 | NCBI WGS metagenome assembly JACCDG01 (sample SAMN15323444, study PRJNA562643) | freshwater metagenome | isolation source: river surface water | place: USA:Blue River Watershed | collected 2017-08-17 | reverse complement strand
GTCACCCAATGCAAAAAGTTTCTCACGCGACTGCCCATCTCTTTATTTCGGATCCTTTCGGGGGAGAAGGGAAGAAGAGTATTGGTCAAAAGATCAACAATCTTTTTGCTACCCACCCACCAGCTGCTGATCGTATTAGGATTTTAAGGGAAATGGGGAAGTAGTATTATGAAGGAAACTGTTAGTAAAAATGGTGAAGGGGACGAGAAGATGGAAGGGTTTATTAATTTGCCTGTAAATGAATTTCTTCGGCAGAGATTGACACAAATGTTGGAGAGTGACAGAGATAAATTAAATACTGACAAACAGGGTGATGAATCGATAAAAAAAGTTTACGAAAGGAACCAAGAGCTCTTTTATAGAATACTTATTTTTGAGGATTTACTAACATATGGCAAAGTTACAAAAACTGAAGTTTATAAAGAGGCACGAAAATTTGCGATAATGGATAAAGATGCGCTTGGTAATGCGTTTAGTATAATAAAACACTATTGTGAGACTGGGGATAGAAATGATATGGTATGAGAGGGTGTTTAGATGGGTGGAAGTAGTTGGAAGTAAAATAAGACGGAGAGATGGCAGAGTGTTCAATGAAGAAAGGAGCTGTGCGACTATACTGAATTAATGACTAATACTCGAACTTTCTTCAGGTTTTAAACCGTGTATAATGATCCAAAAGTTACGGAGAGATGGCAGAGTGGTTGAACGCGCTACCTTGGAAAGGTAGTATACGCGAAAGCGTATCGGGGGTTCGAATCCCCCTCTCTCCGCCAAGACAACTAAGTATCGGAGTGACCCGAATGCCTCAGATGGGGTTATTAATGCAACAGACGCATCAATAGTCATCCGAGATCTATTCTGAAAATGCATACCTGCTGAGAGCAGTAACCAGACTGAAAAATCGCCCCCCAAGGGCGATTTTTCTGTTATAATACTGAATCTCAAGTATGTTGAAGCGAATCCTAAAATACACCAAAATTACTCTTGGCGGATCAGTACTCTTGTCGCTAGTGGTCGGTTTCTTTTGCTTTAGTTTTTTTGACGTCGCTTCCATTGATTCGATAAGGATGCAGTTTGAAAACAAAGTTCATGCTAATACTGAAGTACCGTCAATGCATGCCTGTTGTACATCTGAACTAACAAACCATATTGAATTATGGGAAAATCTGTCTTTTAGTATCCCGTCTAGTTTTGATATTTTATTTGGACTGCTTGTGGTTGCTTTTGTAGTGACTGCGTCCCCGTCACTTTTCAGTCATACAACCTCTCGAATTGACACTATTGCCATACGGTACAAACAATGGAAACGTTCTTATCCAAGTGAACGGATATTTGATCCACAGCGGGTAGCTCTTTCTAGAGGTATTTTACATTCAAAGGCTTTTTAACGTTTCTTTAGTGCATAAAATGCACTGAGTTTTATTCGTTAAAAGTTTTATATGGATCAACCAAGTAATCAAGTACCAGTTCCATCGTCGTCGAGATTTAAGTCATTCATACAGTTGTATGCCACACCACTCGCTATCGTTGTCGCTGGAGCGTGTATCGCACTAGCGTTATATGCTAAACCGCCGCTGACAGCAGTAGACAAGGTAGTTGCACCAAGCATTCAAAATAAGGAAGTTGTAGCAGAAGATAATACTCAGAAGCTAAAAAATATTGCTCCCGTCACACAAGAGGATCATATTCGAGGCAATCCAGATGCTCCCGTAAAAATTGTAGAGTACTCTGATACCGAGTGTCCATTTTGTAAGCGTTTTCATGTCACTATGAAGCAAGTGATGGAAGCGTATGGTGATTCGGGTGAAGTGGCATGGGTCTATCGACATTTCCCACTTGACCAACTACATCCTGAATCTCGTAAGCAAGCTGAAGCGAGCGAGTGTGCGGCTGAGCTCGGAGGGGAGGATGCGTTTTGGAAGTACATTGATCGTGTCTACGAGGTAACACCTTCAAACAATGGATTAAAAGCTTCTGAATTACCTAAAATTGCAGCGTATGTAGGACTTAATGTTGAGGCGTTCAACGCTTGTTTGGCAAGTGGTAGACATGCGAAAAAAGTGGAGCAACATGTACAAAATGCTATCGCTACGGGAGGTAGCGGTACACCATGGAGTATTGTGGTCACAAAAAGTGGTAAAACCTATCCGCTTTCAGGAGCGCAACCATTACCAGCCATCAAGCAGTTAATTGATACCGCGCTGCAAGAGTAATTGTTGGTATGTGGCAAGCTCTTAAACAAGTATTCTCACGAACTTCATACACAATCAGTGCGGTTGTCGTGGCTGTGTTCATCTTCTCAATTTCGCTTTGGTTGCCAAACTTGCCACTTATCACCCAAATTGTGACGGAAGCAGATATGAGCTTCTTCGGGGTATTACTTTTTCTGTTTACACTCCTTGGTTCAGTTACTACTAGCTTCACTGTTCTGTCGGCTAGTATATTAGCGATTACAGCTTCTTTGATTGGTGTGTACGTATCACTCGTGATGTATCATCTCAGGCAGAGAGGTGGCGGTAGACTAGGTTTTGGAACAGGGTTTATCGGACTCCTTAGTGGTCTCATTGGAGTAGGATGTGTGGCGTGTGGTTCATTACTCCTCACCAGTCTGCTGTCATTTGGGACAGCCACTGCCATACTGGGTTTTCTCCCACTCAAAGGTATGGAGTTCAGCATGATCGGTATCATTCTTCTCGTTGCTTCGATTGCCATGATTGCTAGAGAAATTAATGGAAATCGTGCGGGTATTAAAAGTTAATAAATTAATTATATGAAAAATAGTAATAAGTCGTTTGCAATTTGGATGGGAGTCATCTTTATCGGTTGTCTACTTTTGATTGTTTGGTCATCATCAAACAAGCCAAGTACTGGTAGTACTAACACGCCGACAACTCCAGCCAACGTTGCAGATATTGTCTCTGTTAAAGCTGACGATTATATGAAAGGAAATCCGAATGCATCCGTAGTATTAATTGAATATCTCGACTTTGAGTGTGAAGCGTGTCGAGCCTACTTTCCGCTGGTTAAACAGCTAGAGAAAGATTTTCCTAACGACTTGAAGATTGTGATGCGGTATTTCCCGTTACCAAGTCATCGCAATGCTATGACTGCCGCTCTGGCGGTTGAAGCAGCCGGACGCCAAGGAAAGTTTATTGAGATGCACGATCTTTTGTACACCGAACAAGAGAAGTGGGGTGAAAAAGCGGTAGCGACTCCAGCAGTGTTTGAAGCGTACGCACAGCAACTTGGTCTTGATATGGAGAAATTTAAACAAGACGTAGCTTCGCCTGAAGTAAAAGCTCGGGTTCAAAGAGATGTTGATGGGGGTATGGCCCTCGGAGCCAGAGGCACGCCAACCTTTATCTTGAATGGTGAAAAAATCGAAAACCCTCAAGGATACGAACCATTTAAAGCGCTCATTGAAGCGAAGATTAATGAGACAAAACCTGAGTGGGGTACAACGACTGAATAATAAGATATGACGCTTGAAATTTATTCGACAGTATTGACGATTGGTCTTGGTGGAGTAGCTTTGGCTACTCTCATAACAATTCTCGGCTACTTCCTGTCAGCATCAGTACGACAGCAGTTGCTTCTGATTGACTACTTCACCTACATTAAAGCAATTGGGGTGCTGGCTATTACCGCCACGCTGGGAGCGCTTTTCTACCAGTTCTACTACGCCACACCAGTGTGCGAGTTGTGTTGGTGGCAACGCATCTTCATGTTCCCGATCGATATTGTGGTACTCGTCTCACTTATGCATCTCGTGCGGGTAAATCACATTATCGTCGGTATTCTCGCCGGTTTTGGAGCTGCCTTTGCTTTGTACCACTATTACTATCACTTCCAAATCTTCGTACTTGGAAAGACGCTTAGTCTCCCGTGTAATGCCTATGGATTACTACCAGCATGCACCAGTTCACCAATTGTGATCTTTGGTTTTGTGACCATTCCGCTCATGGCACTGATAGTGTTTGTAAGTATTTTGGCTCTCGTATTTTTGGCACACAAAGTTAGTGACAATCAAAGAAATTAATAAGAAGATAAACATCTATGGAACAAAATAATGAAACGATTACTGTATCTGAGACGGAAGTTGCAAAGCGACCAATCTCAGTAACAATTGGGGCGATTGTGTTGGCGACACTGATGGTTTGTGGGACTTTACTGTACATCAACCGAGGTGTATTTATCGCTGCTACCGTAGACGGATCGCCTATCTATCGTTTGACAGTCTTAACAGAACTTGAAAAGCAAGGTGGAGCGCAGGCACTCGATACACTGATTACTGATGTGTTACTAGAAAAGGAATTTGCTTCACGAAACATCACGCTCTCAGATAGCGATATTGATGCTGAAATCAAGAAAATTGAAGAACAGGTATCAGCCCAAGGCGGTACGCTAGAAGCAGCACTCGCACAGCAGGGTATGACTATGACAGTACTTCGTGAACAAATCACTATACAAAAGAAGCTGGAGCTAGCGCTACAAGACAAGGTGGCAATAACCGATGAAGAACTACAGGCTCATATTAAAGAGAGTGGAGCAACTGTTCCTGAAGGAGCAGAAGGCGAAGCGATTATTGCACAAATCAAAGATGAGCTGAAGCAACAAAAATTCCAATCAGCCGCCCAGACGTTTGTGTCAGATCTAAAATCTAAAGCCGAGGTCGTTCGATATGTTACCTACTAAAAAACATCGTTTTCGCCGTCGAATTATCACACTAGGAATAGTTATACTATTTGCAGGCATACTCCTGTTTGGTGGTCAGAGACATAGTAACGGTATCGTAACGAGTGATAATGATGTACAGTCATCCGCACTAAATCTAGATATTGTAGAGAACGCAACGACCACTGTCGTACGGAAAGAAGTCATTTTAACTTCTGGCGATACTCTCGATACCGTGCTGGCTTCTTCTGGAGTGCCGTACGAGGAGCGATTGTCGATACAGGAATCATTAAAGAGTGTCTATGATGTGGCAAAAATGCAGGCTGGTAAGGCAATCCATATTGTTTTTATGGAAGACGCCCTAGCCTCAGTCGATTATGATCTTGATGCCAGTACTAAAATTGTAGTTGAGAAAAATGGTGAAGCATTTGATTCACGAACTGAGGAAATACCCTACGTCACAGAAGAATCCTTTGCAGAGGGACAGATTATTTCTTCCTTGTTCACTGATGGCGACGCTGCTGGACTTACTCCCAAGACTATTCTTGAACTGGCTGATGTGTTTGCGAGTGATATTGATTTTTCAACTGACATTACTGAAGGAGACTCTTTTTCAGTTGTGTTCGAAAAGCGATTTGTTGATGGTGAGGCAATTGGAACGGGTCGGATTCTCGCCGCTCGTTTTGAAAACCAAGGTCAATCATATGAGGCGTACTACTACAAAAAATCAGATGGTAGCGATGGCTACTTTGATGAAAAAGGTGTAGCAAAGGCCAGACAATTTTTGCGTTCACCAATCAACGTAGGATATGTAAGTTCAGGCTTTAGCTATAAACGTGAAAATCCTGTAACAAAACAAGTGACCCCGCACCGGGCTATTGATTACGCCGCCCCAGAGGGTACGCCTGTAATTGCTACAGCAAGTGGCGAGGTTGTTACTGCTCGAAGTAAAGGCGATCTTGGCATTACAGTTGAACTTGAGCATGGTGAGTATCTAAGCCAATATGCGCATTTAGTCAGTATCAACAAAGCGGTAACTGCTGATGGGTATGTTGAGCAAGGTGAGGTGGTGGGTTACGTTGGATCAACAGGAATTTCTACCGGTCCGCACTTGCAATACGCACTCTTTAAGAACGGCACTCCAATCAATCCAGCGAGCCTTGATTTACCTGTCGGAGAAAGCTTAGAAGGTACTGAAAAAGAAGCATTTACTACTAGTATAGGAAATTTATCAACCCGAATTAAGAAGTCATAAGTATGAGTAAAAATCACACCAATGATGAAGAAACACATGTACACACTTGTGATCATTGCGAAGATGGAGAGAGTGAGTCTCGTTTCTTCACGACCGCTAAAGCACTAAAGAATTTTACCCCGATATCGGGAATGTTACTCTTCCTCGGATTTGTTAGTAGTTTTTCACTTCAAGTTGAATTTAGTAATTTATTTTATCTACTTTCAATTTTGGCAGGCTCGGTATTTGTTGTGCAGAGTGCCATCCGAGGTTTGATAAAACAACGCTTTCTCAATATCAGCTTTTTAGTGGTTATCGCTGCTCTTGGAGCTATTTATATTGGTGAGTATGGAGAGGCAGCAGCGGTAGTATTTCTTTTTTCACTCGGTGAATTTTTTGAAAGTTATGGTGTTGAACGATCTCGGCGGGCGGTGCAAGCCTTGCTACAAAAATCACCCAAGCAGGCACGTCTAAAGAACGGTACTACGGTCTTAGTAAGCGAAGTTTCAATCGGAGATGTGGTAATGATAAAACCAGGTGAACAGGTACCGCTAGATGGCGTGATTGTCTTTGGAAATTCTGCTCTTGATGAAGCTTCTATTACAGGTGAATCAGTTCCTATTGATAAAGGCGTTGGTGATGCAGTATTTGCAAGTACCCTCAGTACCCACGGCTACCTCGAAGTTCAGGTTACTAAATTAAGTAAGGACTCGACGTTTGCAAAAATTATCCAACTCATTGAAAAAGCTCAAGCCTCACGCGCACCCACTCAGTCCTTTATAGATAATTTTGCTCGCTACTACACACCGCTGGTAGTAATCGTAGCTTTGTTAGTTGCGGTGGTACCCACGCTTGTGTTAGGTCTTCCGTTTGAAGAATGGCTCTATCGAGCTATTACACTCTTGGTTATTGCTTGTCCGTGCGCGCTTGTTATCGCTACACCAGTGGCGATTGCGTCTGCAATCGGAGGAGCGTCTCGCCACGGTATCTTAATAAAAGGTGGTAAATACCTTGAGAAACTAGCGTCGGTAAAAGCAGTTGCGTTTGATAAAACTCGCACCCTAACCTACGGCCGTCATACAGTGACCGATGTGATTGTCTGTGGTTCCCATAGCGAAGCTGAAGTTCTTGCAGATGCGGCGGGTATAGAGGCATTTTCTTCTCATCCACTGGCAGAAGCGATTACTGAGTACGCAAAGAGTAAAGGAATTGATCTTCATGTAATGGAAGCTTTTGAAAATGTCGCTGGTAAAGGGAGTAAGGCGACCTGCACTATCTGCCATAAGGAAAACTATATAGGCAATAAGAAGATGCTTGATGTATACGGTGTGCCTTTCGCACAGTACACGCCTGATATTGAAAGGCTAGAGAAAGAAGGTAAAACAGTCGTTTTGATTGCCGAAGCAAACGAACTTATTGGTATCGTAGCGATTTCAGATGAGGTGCGAACTGAAGCAGGTGCTGTAATAAGTTCACTCAGTTCACTTGGTGTGTCTTCGGTTATGCTCACTGGAGACAACGTGTACACTGCCGAACATGTCGCTAAACAAGTTGGTATCACAGAGGTACACGCTTCTTTGTTACCAGAAGATAAAGTTAATGCTGTTGAAAGCTTAAAACAACAGTATAAATCTGTCGCTATGGTCGGCGACGGTGTAAATGATGCACCCTCACTTGTCACTTCTGATGTTGGTTTTGCGATTGGTGCTGGCGGTACCGATGCGGCAATTGAATCGGCTGATATCACCCTGCTTTCTGGTGAGTTGACCACAGTACCGAAAGCAATCCGTCTGGCACGCAGAACCATGAAGACCATCCACGTAAATGTCGCACTGGCATTAGGTATAAAAGTACTATTTTTAGTTATGATTCCATTTGGTATGACTAATCTAGTTTTTGCTATTGCCGCCGATTCTGGCATGGCGTTAGTGGTAATCCTGAACAGTCTACGATTGTTTAAGGTGAAATAACATGACAGAAGTTACTGTCTTGCTGGCGAGTAGGTTACATATCGTCATAGTATTGTTGGCGATCATTACTTTTCTGTTGAGTAGTCATGATAAAAAGCAAAAGTTGATCATGTACGGATTGATTGCTTTGCCACTATCGTATGTGTTAGGTAAGTTTCTTAGCTCACTTTATTACACTAATCGACCGTTTGTAGAACTTGGTATACCGCCTTTAGTATCACATGTAGCTAATAATGGGTTTCCTTCAGAACACACGTTATATGCGATGGTGATTGCTCTAGTTATTTTTCTTCTTAATAAACGTATCGGTACATTACTTATTACTTTAGCAATTCTGGTTGGACTAGGGCGAGTTCTGGCATTGGTACACAATCCAATCGATATTATCGCAGCTATATTCATTGCGGTGTTTGCTGTTATTACGGCAAGGTACCTAGTAAATCTTCAATCTAAATTTAGTATCCATAAGTGAATTTAGTTCAGTTCTGCACTGACACTTGAATTACATAGTTGCAAAGGCGTTCATTGTACTGTATTGTTCGTATATGCGAACAGCACGCACAAAGCAGACGCTTAGTGCTACAAGGGAAGACTACATCCGTGCTATCTATCTCCTAGGTCACTCTACTCCAGTCGGGGTTACTCAAATTGCTGAAAGGCTAAAGTTAAGCAAATCAACAGTCTCTGAGCGTGTAAAAGATTTAATGCAAGACGGTCTAGTGACAGCTGATCTATATTCATTGATCACACTAACTGCTGCGGGCATACGAGTTGCAGAAATACTGACATATAAACATAGAGTCATTGAGGTATTTTTGCATAAGACCTTAGGTATTAAAAAAGAGTCTGTTCATAAAGAAGCAGAACTTCTAGAGCATGCCTGTAGTGATGAAGTTATTAGACGATTAGCCTCGTTTCTGAATAATCCTACACATGATCCTCATGGTACTAAAATCACCATTCCTCTAAAGTGGTAGTTGATCAATACGTTTCTTATAAAAAGTCACGTGAGCGTTACTACCCAAACGTACTATTAGTTTATCAATTATAAAAACATGACCCATACAAATTTATTCAAAGCACTCGGTTGGAAAGGTACTTCAGAACAAATTGGTGAAGAACAGATGCCCAGTCTTCCCGAGGTACACCGTTCAGTAGCTATTCCACCAGACCTACCATTTTATAAGAAATTGCTTTTGTTCGCTGGCCCTGGCTTTCTCGTCGCCGTAGGATATATGGATCCGGGAAACTGGGCTACTAGTTTAGCTGGCGGTTCAAAGTTCGGGTACGCACTTCTGTCGGTCGTTCTCATGTCGAGTTTGTTTGCCATGATTCTTCAACACCTTTCACTAAAGTTGGGTATTGTTACGGGCAGAGATTTGGCTCAAATGTGTAAAGAACGTTTCTCTAAACCGACAGCAATTTTTCTCTGGCTTATGGCTGAAGTAATGATCATTGCTACTGACTTGGCGGAAGTTATCGGATCAGCGATTGCATTGTATCTTCTATTCAACATCCCAATTCTAGTAGGTGTAATTATTACTGCAGTTGATGTACTCATTATCTTGCTCTTGCAGAACAAAGGATTCAGATATTTGGAAGCGCTCATCGTCGTGTTGATGGGGACCATTGTTGCTATCTTCGGTTTTGAACTATTAGTTTCTACCCCTGCCATTGCACCGCTTTTGGTCGGCTTCCTCCCTACGTCTCAGTTGGTATTCAATCCAGAAATGTTATACCTCGCTATCGGTATCATTGGTGCTACTGTTATGCCTCACAACTTATACTTACACTCTGCGATTGTACAAACAAGACGATATGAGGAAACAGAGACTGGTAAAAGAGAAGCAATCAAGTTTGCTACCATCGACTCAACCGCAGCTCTCTCTATCGCACTCTTCGTAAATGCTTCAATTTTGATTGTTTCAGCTGCTGTATTCTTCGTAAACGGATATGGTGAGATTACCGCAATTGAAGATGCGTATAAGCTACTTTCACCAGTAGTTGGTGTCGGTATTGCTAGCACACTATTTGCGATCGCTCTTTTGGCAGCTGGTCAAAATGCAACGATTACTGGAACGCTGGCAGGACAAATTATTATGGAAGGTTTTATTAATCTTCGTATAAAGCCTTGGTTGCGACGAATCATTACCCGTCTACTCGCTATTATTCCTGCGGTTGTCTTTATTGGTTTGTACGGAGCCAACGCTGCGACGGAACTCTTGATTTTTAGTCAGGTGGTACTCAGTATCCAACTCTCATTTGCAGTATTTCCACTCCTTATGTTTACTAGCAGTAAAAAGATTATGGGGAAGTTTGCAAATGGACCAATCCTTACAATCATATCTTGGATAATTGGATTCATTATTGCTGGACTTAACTTGTGGTTGTTGTCTCAGTTTATTATCTAATCTAGTCAAAATTCAAGACATCCTCACGCTATCGTGAGGATGTCTTGTTTTATAGGTAGATCACAACTGAAATATGTTAATACTAACTTGTTAGTATACCCCCTAGGGGGTATACTAGTGTGTATGAAAGAATCACACAAAAAGCTAATCCGCCGTCTCAAAATAATTGAAGGGCAGGTCCGTGGACTCCAAGGAATGCTTGAAAAAGACGCATACTGCATTGACGTCATCACCCAGACCTCAGCCGTTAAGCAAGCTCTATCAAACATTGAAGATGTTCTCTTAGAAGAACATCTATCACACTGTGTAGTCAATCAGATAAAGTCAGGAAACGTAAAGAAGCCCGTTGGTGAAATATTGCAAGTGTATAGATTAAAACGAAAATAATATGGAACACAATCATTCATCAAGTGAAATAAAAATACATCACGCAACAAAAGTGGGTGTCTGGTCATATTGGCCCATCGTAGCTATATACATTGTCGCTGCACTTATCTCGCTTTATACGATACAGTTCCACATTTATCCAGACTATATGTCCCACCTCATGGGCTGGGTACTTATATTCTTTGGAATCATTAAGCTATCAGACGTAGTTGGATTTGCTGAAGGGTTTGCAAAGTACGATCCACTCGCTAAGCGGAGCATCGTCTATGCACAAGTGTATCCATTTCTCGAAATTACTCTTGGTGTTCTCTTTATCCTCCAGCTCCTCATTCTCCCTGCAACACTCATCACACTATTCATATACAGTGCCAGTCTCTTCGGAGCTTTGCAATCAATGATGAAAAAAGAAACCCTGCACTGCGTCTGCCTTGGGACATACTTCAAGCTCCCGCTCTCGACAGTCACTATTACCGAAGCGGTTTTTATGATCGGAATGTGTATCTGGATGCTCGTGATGCTTAACAGTATGACCATGATGGTCATGTAACAAATTAGTGTATGAAAAATCAATCAATAGCAATAATCATTGGACTTGGTATCTTGGTCGTTGGTGCCGTAGCGTACAGTGTTGGTATGAATAAACCCTCAAATACCAAAATGGGCATGAACATGGGTGATGACGTACCAGCAGGAATGCACCGTATGCCAGACGGGTCACTCATGAGTAACACACCTTCTAACACCGATATGGGTATGATGGGCGGAATGGATCATTCTATGATGATGGTTAAGAGTGAGCGTGAGTTTCTTAAAGGCATGATTCCGCACCATCAAGAAGCCGTTGATACCGCGAAAGAAGTACTCGCTCGCGGTGGCTCAACCCCCGAAATCAAGAAACTTGCCGAGGACATTATCGTGGCCCAAGAGAAAGAAATCGCCATGATGAAAGAGTGGTATCAGGACTGGTATGGAGAAGCATATGTAGCAGACCCTAAAGACTATAAGCCCATGATGCGAGACCTTTCTGCACTTAGTGGCGCTACGCTTGATAGGGTATTTCTCGAAGACATGATTATGCACCACATGGGAGCAATTATGATGGCTCAGAGTGTCCAGCCATACATCGAGAATCAAGAAATCACTGATTTGACCAAGGCAATTGTGGAAACTCAGACAGAAGAGATTCAGTTGATGCGGGAAATGTTGGGAGGCTTATAATCAACTTATTAACACACTCTTTAAAATGATTTAACGCTCATCTATCAAGGTGAGTGTTTTATCTTTGTATAAGATCCTCGATCTCAAGTTCGCTAGTAGCTCTCTTTTCTCGACAGTTGATCCCTCTTTGAGGATATATTTCGCATAGTTCCTTATATCAGTTTCCTGATCCGTTTTAATCTTTTCGGTAGCTCCAAGAACTGATCTTTGGAATATATTAAATCTCGCTATTTCATCCTCAAGCTTCTTTCTCATGCCTAGTTCATTTATATTTACCTTATCGAGTATCTTGAGTAGTTCTAGGATTAAATCCTCTTCACGGATATACATGTTCTTGCAATTGCGGTCTCTGGCTCGTGAGCAGGAGTAGTAGATATATCTGTTCGCTCCACCGTCCTTTAGCTGTTTCCATTTCTCTTCTGCAGATATACCAGACCCGCAGTATCCGCAGGTAAAAAGTTTGGTGAAGGCAAACTCTTTTGTTTCCCGAACAATTTGGTCACGCTTCAGCTGTGCCTTTGTCTTTTCAAATAACTCTTGAGTGATAAGGGGTGTATGTTTACCCTGATACCAGTTGCCACTATTCTTCGGTCTTTCAAATACTCCGTAGTAGAAGGGATTTTCTAAAATGCGGTAGACACCTGAGAGTGTGAGTGGCTTATTACCTCTAGTGTAGAAATTTAGTTCAAATCTGAGCCAGTTATATACCTTTCGTCCCGACCATTGCTCGTACGCTACTTTTTCAAACATCTTTTTAACGATTGGTCCACGTAGCGGATCTACTATCAGCTGACACTTTTTATCCATAAGCCCCTGTGTTAGATAGCCGAGAGGAGCTATTCCTGACCAAAGTCCCATCTCGGCTCTTGTCCGCAGACCTCGCTTCACATTGATACCTCGATTATCATTCTCGAGCTTTGCTTGGGATCCAAGAATCATTAGGAGGAACTTCTCATTAGGATTGTTGCCGAACTTTTGACCGAAGGTGCGGATCACCTGCAACTTACCCGAGTCCATTAAGTCCACAATTCTACCGAGGTCTCCAGCATTTCTACTGATGCGGTCTGGTGCCCATGTGAGGATGCCGTTATATTTACCTTCACGTATCTCCTCGACTATTTCGTTGAAGACTGGCCTTTGACCAGTCTCTTTTGCAGAGTGTGACTCTCTCTTCATTTCAACTACCTCTAGACATTCCCGATCAGCCATCTGAAGCATTTCTTTAATTTGGCTATCTATGGAGAGAACCTGGCGTTCTTCTGATTCCGTCGATTTTCGTGCGTAGAGGCAGTATTTAACCTTTGTGGGGACTATTTCTTGAATAACAGTCCCAT
>JACCDG011178091.1_pt1 | contig 13233 bp, 9 predicted proteins | sample 7442471 | NCBI WGS metagenome assembly JACCDG01 (sample SAMN15323444, study PRJNA562643) | freshwater metagenome | isolation source: river surface water | place: USA:Blue River Watershed | collected 2017-08-17 | reverse complement strand
GATGGGCCAAAAAGAGAACGCATCTTCTTGGACAGTTTTCCTTGACTGCGCGGTACTTCAAGGCCTAAAGCAGTCCACTAGATTTTCTGGCATGACCGACTGCTTATGGCCGAGAACGGTCCTCGGCTACCTACTGGACAACTGGCCATGACAGTGTTTGTACTTGCGGCCGGAACCGCAGGGACATGGTTCGTTGCGGCCGACCTTCTTGCCGCTCGCCGGGCGCACGAGCTTTGGCTGAGAAGCAGCTTGCGCAGCAAGAGTCCGCTGCATTGCCAAGGCTTGCTGACGCGATACCAGTGGCTTGACGCGCTGCCGAGCGATCAGGGCCTTCTGGTCGGCGAACTCCTTCGCCTGCTGCGCCGTAAACCCTGGCACGTAGGGCTCGAGGCGCGCCATCTCCCGTTCCGCCGCATCGACATCCCCGCAGTAGGCGAGCACGACCGCATACTGGCTGCGTACACCGACAATCCGATCGAGCATGTTGGCCCTGGTCACCGTTGGAAGGACATGCTGCTCGAGAACCTCACGGGCGCCATCGAACTCATGCACGAAGACGAAGTCGTCGGCGGCGTCCTGTCCGACGCGGACCAGCGAATCGACGGCGTCAACAAGACCATAGAACTTCATCGCGTGGATGCGCGCGAACATCTCTGTCCTGCCCTGCGCCTTCGTGACCATAGCAAGGAGTTCCAACGCGTCGGCCGTGTGCTTCAGATCGTGGTAGTCGATGTCGGACTGATGGACTAGTGCGGACAACTCGAGTTGCCTCAACCCGATCACCTGTTCAGGAGTGATCCCAAGCACTTCGTAGTTCTCCGCGACCACTTGACGGGCTTCGTGCTCTGCCATATCGAGCTTTTTGAGCCGGAACAGCGCGCAGGCAGCGTTGTAGCGAAAGACGCGGTGATGCTTCGGCTTGTCCGGCAGCATGGCCCGCATGGCGTCGATGCTTCTGTTGACCGCATGCTGGTCCCCCTGATCGGCCTGGAAGTTCATGCGCTTCATGATGAAGGACAGGCGCTCGTCATCGCCAAGCTCATGCTCACCCAAGAGCCGTTCCATTTCAGCGAAGCGGCCTTGCAGTCGATCGGTACGCCCATGCTTCATGTCGGAGAAGATCAGGCCGTCAAGCGCCCAGAAGCGGTCGCTTGGTTCGACGGTCGGATCCTGGAGGACCTGTTCCAAGCCATGCCAGATGTGCGGCGCGATACCGAGTTCGTGAAACATCTCCTTGCCAATCAGTTCCACCAGAACCTTGACCTCTCGAGTCTCCACCAACATCCGGGTGTACAGGGAGAACCGCGAGGTGTCCCGGGTCTCCAGCAGCGTCTTCAGCAGCACTGCCTTGAGCGCTGCTTTCGCCTGCGCGGCCACAGTCACCTGCGCGGCCAGCAGATGCCGGCCCCCGAGGATGCGCATGGCATCGTGGACCTTGACACGACTATCGCCGTAGATTTCCACGACACCAGCTTGGCGCAGGGCGCGAAGGACCGAGGCGATAGCCGGGTCAGTCAGCGCGATGGCATCGCGAAGGAGCTCGTTGACCTCGTGAGACTCAAGACCCACGTCGCAGAGGCTCAACACAGCGACCGCGTCCTTGGACTGCGGCGGCAGTGCATCGAAGACCTTCTCGAGAATTACCTCCTGTGCCGTTTCCGCCGTGTTGGTCTGCTGCTCCAGGGCATGGCAGAGCTGCCCCAGGTCGCCCGCATGTTCGCGTGCCGCGATGCGCGCCGCGCTTTCGACGAACAGCGGCATGCCGCGCGTCAACGCTTGCAGTCGTCCCAAAGTAGCTGCACTGCCGAACGCACCAGCAGCGGTGCAGGCACTGGCCAGCTCGTCCAAGCCCCAGCCCAAGAGACTCTCTCGCGTCAACCCGAGCATGGCTTCGAGCTCGCGCAGCGAACCCACGGGCTGGGAGAGCAGGGCGAAGCGCAAGGAAGTCGTGCCCTCGACGATTCGCCGTAGGCTTTGCGCATCAATACGGTGGACGTTGTCCAGCACAACGATCGGTTCTATGCCCTGACGATGCAGGTAGTCGTCCAAGGCCGTAAGGGATTCCAAGCCGCTAGCCCCCGGAAGCAGGATTTCACGACGCACGGGATCACTGACACCGACAAGCTTGGCCCCCAGTTCGCGGACCAGTGAAGACGCGAGAGCTTCGCTGGGTGTCTCGGCGCAGTCGTAGTAGGCGCAACTCTGTGTGCTGTGGCAGGCGGCTTGCGCTGCCCATGCAGTTTTTCCGGCGCCGGAGAAGCCGGCGATGACTCGCACGCGTGCGCCCGTCTCGATGGCCGGTTCTTCTGCCTGCGGGCGGTAAGGGAGCGGTGGTGCCGGAAACTGCTGGAGCTGAACTACGAGCTGCTCGAAGAGTGAGGGAAGCTGATCGATGAGGAAGGTTTGATCAGCGTGGGGAGCGTTTCCGGCCGCCGCGGCCAAGACCCGGCCCGCGAGTTTCCACACCAGCGAGTCCGGAGCTAGAGTGGAGAAGGGCAATGTCTCAGCGCAAGAGGTACACCATTGAACTCCTTCGTCGATCGTGTGCCAAGCCGGAGGCAATGCCGCAAACAGTCCAGTGGCGGCTTGCCCCGGGTACACCACCTGGACGTCGCACAACGCGCCAGTAGCGATGCTCTTGGCCAATGCTGGGCCGGGGGGCTGATTGGTGACGATGAGGAAGCAAGGTTCTCCCGAACGCCTCCCCTCCGTGTGCTCCGCACGCAAGCGCTCAAAGCGTTCCAGCGCCTGAGCGATGTCGCTCGGCATGATTGAATGCGCACGTGTCTTGACTTGGATGTAGAGCCGCGCCCTGGATGTGACGATCTCAATATCTTCATCCCGCTCGACCACGACGACGGAGGCTTCCAACGACGCTGCATTCAATAGGCAGGCCGACGAGTAAAGGTGCTGATAGAGAAAACCACGATGTACGGCCGCGATCCTGACTTCTTGCGCGGGATCTAGAGTGGGAAGCGTTTTGTTTGTCATGGCGTTCGGGGTGATGTGGCGTCGGACTGCTTGCACGGGTTTAGACGCACACGAAATTATCCAGGGCAGCGGGTTACATCCACTTTACATACCGCGCAATGGTGTGGGCGCTCGGAGCGCACATGACGCGAAGGTAGGCCTGCATACCCGCCTAGAGCAGCTCGGTGGCAGACACCGGACCCACGGGTTTGGCCGCGCGACAGTCCGTTCCCGCTGCACACCGGTCATGTGTCACACAATGTCGAGTCAAGGCTGGGTGCTGTCAGTCAGTTTCAAACGTTGAACGGCGGCAGAGACTGGAAGCGGTCATTCGAGCCGCACCACGCTTGATGACCACTACACCATGCAAATCTGTCGCACCCACATTGCCCCTGGACTGAGGTCCTTCAAACGACTCTTCTTGCCCGAGACGACCTGCCGGACCCGACCTAAGACTGCCAGTCAACGAGTACGCCGTAGAGCTGTCGTTGGCCCAGTGTCGAATTAAGGACATCTGATGTTTAGCACCTCACGCCAAACAGATACAAAGAAAATTAAAGTTTAGTACTAAAATTTGTCAGATGACCTATACGTTGGCGAAAGCCGTGGCTATCACAGGTATCAAAAAGGACATGCTGCACTACTTATGCAAGGCGGGCTTTGTCGTGCCCACGTCCAGCCACAAGCAGGGCGAGCGCGGCCATGGGGTGCGCAGGAAATACACCTTCACAGACCTCGTATCGTTCAAAGTAATCAAGAAGCTATGTGAGTCTGGCGTGTCCCCCCTCAAGGTAAACAAGGCTATCCGGGAGCTTCACGGAATGGGAATCTCGTTGAGTTCGCTACCCGCTTCTCGTGTGGTGATCTTTGAGAAGAACGTGTACAAGTGGGATGACAGACGCAAGGACCCATTCAGGATGTTAGACGAGCTACAGGCATTCGGCTTCATTCTCGATTTGTCTTCCATACGCGACGAGCTTGTCGCAGGTATCGAACGGCTTGCAGCCTGAGGCAGTGCGACGTGGAAGCTTCAGTCCTACGCATCGAGAAGTTTAGAGACATCGCGCTCACTGACCCCTTCTTTGACTCGCTAAAAAGCGACTATCCAAGCTTCGCCATTTGGTTCGCGAACAAAGCCAACAATGATGCTGTCACCTTCCGGGCGGAAGGAGGCGGATTGGATGGCTTCCTTTATTTGAAGGTTGAAGCGGGGCCCGTAGTCGACGTCCAGCCCAATCTCGTGGCGGCGCGCCGTCTGAAGATCGGAACGTTCAAGATTAACCCACATGGCACCCGCTTGGGGGAGCGGTTTATGAAGCGGGCGTTTGACACTGCAGTAGACGTAGGTGCCGAAGCGCTATACGTTACTGTCTTCGAAAAGCATGAGGCACTTGTACAACTCTTCACACGCTACGGCTTTGTCAAGGTTGGAAAGAAATCATCTGGCGAAGACGAAGACGAAGCAGTCTATGAGCGTCGTTTAGATCAGGCTGCAGGCGATGTGGTACTCGACTATCCTCGAATTCCGATTCAGAAAGACCGTCACTTTGTGCTGTCGCTGTATCCGCAATGGCATGCAAGACTGTTGCCCGACTCGCTTCTAAAGACTGAACATGCGTCCAGCCTCAAGGACGTCTCCCACACTAACAGCATTCACAAGATTTACCTTACAGCAATGCAAGGTATTGATCAGCTTAAGCGCGGCGACACGCTGTTGATATACCGGACCGCTGAAGGAGGGGCGGCGTTTCATACGTCCGTTGTCACGTCACTATGCGTAGTTGAATCGCTTTCCCATATCACCCATTACGCAACCGAACAAGCATTCTTGGACTACTGCAAGCCTTACAGCATCTTCACTGAAGCTGAATTGCGAACGTTCTACAAAACGAAAAAGTATCCCTGGTTGATTCGGTTTACCTACAATCTAGCACTGAGCAAGCGTCCGAACAGGAAGGCGTTGCTTGAGGATGTTGGTCTCGCCGCCAACACGTATTGGGGGTTCTTTCAACTTCCGACCGATCAACTCAAAAACATTCTTAAACTGTCAGGTGACTATGAAAAAGCGCGTTCTCTTGTCTATTCATCCTGAATTTGCCGAAGCCATTTTCGATGGCCACAAGCACTATGAGTTTCGCCGTGTCCTCTTTAAAGAGGATGTAGATGAGGTTGTTGTTTACGCGACCATGCCGGTGGCAAGAGTGATTGGCAGTTTCAAAATTGATGACATTTATGAGGACGCTCCGAAGGCTTTATGGAATAAGACAAAGGCTGTCTCTGGAGTGACAAAAGAGAAATTTGACAGCTATTTCAAAGACCGCACGAGGGCATTTGCGATCAAAGTGGGAGCGCCTGTACGGTTTGCAGTCCCGCAACCGCTATCAAAGTACGTAGCCTCGAACATTCCTCCGCAGTCATTCTGCTACATCTGATATGGCAACAGAGAAATTCGGCCTACTCTGCTACGCAACAGGACCCGCTGTCGTGACGCCCACTGCTACGGAAGTAGCAGCGGGGCACCGCCCGTGGTTGCCCGAAATTCACTTGAATGTTTGGGAGCGTGATGACTCTCAGACGAAAAAGGGGGAGGCCTTCCTGGACATCGGACTGATGTTTGACAGGCAAGAGCCCGCCACGACTATTGAGCTTATTTTTCCGTGGAAAGTGCAGGATTCGGATGTAATCGACCTCTCCTCTGTAATCGCCGCCTCTGATGCGGTTCCCGCCATCTTCAACGAGAGTTGGGCTGTGAGCGATCAGGGAGGAGACTATGTTGTGTACGATCCACGGAACGCGAGCCCAAGCTTTGCCCTCGTAAGCATTGTTGGAGCGTGGACAGCAAAAAAACATGTCGCCCAATGGGGAACTGGACCTACAGCCAAAAAAGTTGACGTGTACTCCATCTCGATAGATGTTTCGGAGTTACTGAAGCGAGCCGTAACGGCATCAAAAGCAACCAATCATCAGATTGAAAAAATGTACACCCGATTTCGCGTGTTAAATATTCGTCGAGATTTCTACTGCGTTGGGGCAGATAATGGCGGGGCAGACATATCTGCGGTGCTGCAGCAGCGTACCGAGGACATCGATTTTCGGCTAAACGTTCGCCGCGGGGCCCCACCAAATTTGGAGAAGGCTTTAGGCAGGTTTGTTGAGTTCTCTAAGGTTCACTTATTCCTGATGCGCTCGCGTGACAAGGACATTGTGTTTCAGGATAAGCTTTTCAAGGCCTCTCGCTCGCTTGAGGATGAAGATTTCTGGGCTCGCTACTCCCTTGAGAAGGCTAAGGGTACGCAAACTGAGATAGACACAAATCTTCGGCGTGTAAAGCGGAGCTTGGGATATCAGTGGAAGAGCGGAGGGAAAGGCGAGGCCGTAAAAGAGTTTGGAACGCTTGCAAGGTTCCGGATCGTCAAGTTCGCGGTTTTACCATTTATCTTGTGGGCTTTGGTCCTCGGTGTTGCCGGTAACGTGTTGCTAGACGTGGGCAAAGGGTTGTACTCAAAATGGAAGCCGGAAGGTCCCGTTGACGCGATCTGCGTCAAAGTAGGCGAAGAATTTAGTCTGCCTAAGCAAGAGTGTGCCCCAGGCGCTATAACGGACCCTTCAAAGTGGCGGGCTGGCGGACAGGTTTTGGAGAAGGAGTAAACATGCGAATACTTCTCGACCAATCTGTTTCAGTGGGAAACCCTGCACAGCTAAGTCAGGCTCTTAAGCTCCTGCGTGAAGACGCGGCATTCCTGCGTGGCTCCTACCCTGACTTTGATTCTTGGCTCTTCGGCAAAGTGCTTCCTGGCATCGTGAACGGGGAAAGGACGTTGCTTATTGAGATGCGAGCCAACGAGGTGGCTGGCTTCATGATTCTCAAACACAGCCTTTCTGAAAAGAAGCTGTGCACACTGCGCGTGCGCCCCGAATACGAGAGTCTCGGCATGGGCGTTCGTTTGTTTGAAACGGCTTTCGAAATTCTTGAGACAGAGCGTCCGCTTCTCTCGGTTTCAGAGAAATTAATGCCGAAGTTCGAAACCCTGTTTAGGCATTTTGGGTTTTTGCAAGAGGCGATCTACGAAGATCGCTACCTTCCTCGTGTGCGCGAACTCTCGTACAACGGGCTGCTTGACGAGCTGGATACCAGGCTGGAAGCTCCTATCTGTCCATCCCGATTGAAGTCCCCTCGAATTGCTGAGTCAGTCAGAAGTAGAGGTTTGGGAATTGTTTCAAACGGTACTCGACTGGCGGAAGCGACAGAGTGATTCTTGTGGGCGGTGGTGGTTGTATCGGTGCAGCCAGTCGGGCGTCATGTCACGTACTTCCTTGAGCGAATCTGACCTGCTACCCATTTGCCCTACCAAGGTAAACGAGAGAAGTCCGTCAACCCAGGAGTAATGTCTGCTACGGGTCGAAACTGCTTGTGCTTGTGATGCCAGAGCGCTGAGTCAAGATGCACAGGTCATGTCGCGCACCTCTAATGTTCGTTGTACCCCGAACAGCCGCCACACTGACAGGTACATGTCGCCAAACTGAACTTCCGCTTCGTGGCAATCAGCGTGAGCCATGCCTGCAGTGCCCACCGTCGGCTGTCGCTGCAGTTCAGACTTTCATCACATCGACGTGAGATACAGGCTGGTCAGAGTCATTCGTTTCTCCTCTCCGAGCGACTGGGGGCGACAAAAAACCGTCACTCGCGCGGACCGTCGTCGGTGCGACTAATACAATGGATCAAGCCACCAGTGAGAAAAGATGATTTGTTCGTCCTGTGTCAGCCCTCAGCCCCTGAAAGACCTAGTTAGCCGCCATGGGCTACACGGCACATGCCGCTACTGCAAGAGCAGCGGTACAGGTGTCGAAACAAATTTTCTCTTTGACTACATCTACGAGCGGGTCAGGGAGAATGTGGCCGCTGAAGATAACCTCTCAGACTTCGAGCACATCTCGATCTACGAGCTGGGCTCTGACGAGATAGCAGTCAACAGTTATGAAATCGTTTTGATGGAGTGGTTCAACCTCGGGGACGAGGTGTACTTTGACGACCTATGCGACGGTGTTCCTGACGATTTCAAAATCAACAGCAATGGCAATGAAACCCACTTCTATTGCGATGATGGTCTCTTAGAGCGCAACTTCTATGAAGACCGGTGGGCCAAGTTCATTGACGACATCAGACATGCCCACCGATTTTTCAATCCGAATGCGCGTGGTTTTCTTGACTCCGCCTTCAGGCTGCTTGTTACAGAAAAGGACGAACTGCAGCCTGAAGTCATTCGGACCCTTGATCCAGGGGCCGAGCTGTTCCGTGCCCGCAGTGTCGACAGCTACGCAAAGGCAAAGGCTATTGCCGACGACCCAGCTGCACAGCTAGGCCCGACACCTAAGGACAGAGCTAGTAGCCAGCGGATGACTCCCAACGGAATCTCAGCCTTGTACTGTGCCCTTGAACGGAACACATGCTTGAGCGAGATCCGGTCTATTACGGGCGACGATGTGGTTAGTGTTGCATTGACCCCGACCATGAGCCTGAGGCTCTTGGACCTGACCAAACTAGATCAGATTGAATCACCTGAGCTGACTTTGTTGGATGTGGGCTACTTGGATGCCCAGCACCTCAAGACCTTCTTGAAGTCGCTGGTGAAGAAGATGTCAAAGCCCAAGGGCCGCAACGACGAGTTGAGCTATCTGTCCACACAGGTTGTCTTCGAATATCTAAGACTCCGTTTTGGCAAGCAGGTCGACGGCCTGATCTTCCCTTCCGTGCAAACGGGCGAGAAGGGGACCAATGTTGTGTTGTTCCCTGAGGCCAGTGTCATCAGTCACAAACTGTATGAACCACCGGATGAAATGGCTCTAGCCTTTAACGATAAACCAGTAGCAGTCTTTGAGTCGCATGAAAAGCTTGCTGTCATCAGCGCCTCGCTTCGCTTTCACAAGGTTAAGGCCGTACAGACCGAGGCCATCACATACCGCAGGCTTCACGAACTCTACATGACCCATGAGGTCCGCAATCGGTTTGGTCTAGAACCAGAGGTTGATGAGCCGTGAACCGAATGCTGACAGTCGCGAATAACCCGATCTTCGACAACACAGTTATCGATCTTGGCCCATAAGCTTCCTGTCAAGCAGGCAACTGATTTCCAGAGTCTGCGGCAAAAGTGATTATCAAGCGCGGCATGAATTCATAGAGCTAAATTTCGTGGATCACTCGCTCGCAAGATTGGACTTCCCCCGGTGCAGTAGACAGCTCGGACCTATGATTTCTTCATAGGAGCAGTCCACGTCACCGAGCAGAACCGTGCTAGCTTCCGCTGGCAGATAATCTTCTGGGTGTTGCGTGTGCTAGTACGCTTCACAAGTACGCCTAGTACAGGGCGCTCACGCTTCACAGGGAGAATTAGTGAATGGCTGCTATCAAGCCCATGATGAAGATGCCCGAACTCTTGGTTTTTGCCAAGATGTTCGTTGTTGGATTAATTGCCGCAGAGGTCTGCAGGGCAACCTACTACTTGGGAACTGCGTTTGCCCCCGAGATTGCCGACTTTCCCCTTTGGGTAAGGGTAACTGTGGTTCTCATCGGACTGGCGGTTTGTGCGGTCTACGCCGTTAATCGAGGCGCGCATACTTCTGTTGCACAAATGGGGCAAAGCCTTCGTTTCGACCTGCTAATCGCAATGTGCTTGGGGGGTTGGTCAAATGAGTTGGCCATGCCTTGGTTTTCCAGTTTTCACTCATTATTGAAAGCGTCAAACCCGCATTGGGCGCCACTTGTTCTTCTGCTGCTCTGCACTGTGCTGCTGTCCCCGCTCCTCCAGCGACATTGGCCTAGAAGGCGGAAGGTCGTTTCGCAACTCCGTTTTCTTGCGGACGATGAGATCGGACGCGAGAGCGACGACCTGCTTGCGAATGAAGCCCAAGCAAAGTCGTTCGCAGAGACTGTCCTCACAAGTGATGCGCATTCGGGATTGGTGTTCGGTGTCGATGGCCCATGGGGGGTAGGAAAGACCAGCTTTGTCAATCTTGCCGAGCGCTATTGGGAGCGAGCTGCGGATAAGGTAATTGTTTGTCGGTTTGAGCCTCTTAGATATGCGGCGGAACCGGATCTCGCTGACCGCTTGATTCGCGACTTATCCGCAGTTATTCAAACCAAGGTATTTGCACCAGAGTTCCAACCGGCTGCCTCAAGGTACTCTCGCCTTATAAAGGGAAAGGCAGACATTTCGTTCCTAGGATTTAAGCTTTCACTGGAACCGTCTCAGGAAACTGTCGATGAGCTGCTTGATGACATTGACGATGTTCTTCGCCGCATTGGTCGACGAGTCATCGTAGTTATTGACGACTTGGACCGCTTGGACCCGAAGACAGTCAACAATGTCTTGTTCGCAACGCGGCGCACATTCAAGCTCTCGCAGGCGACCTATGTCCTTTGCTATGACACCGAGGTATTGGCAGGTGGAAAAGAGGAGGGGTCCAGAGCACGTGAATTCCTTGAGAAGTTTGTGACGGTTAAATTGAGTTTGTTTGTTGACAGCTCCAGCCTTCGTAACTTCTTGCGACGTGATTGGGAACGCGCCGAAAGTCAACTCGGATCCGTGCCATCTGACACTATGGTGAAGCTGGGTGCCATTCTCAATGAGCTTGCAGATGTGCTGGACGGTGAATCAGCTGCCAAGTACCTGCCTTTGATTGGTGATCTCCGCAAGATTAAGCGCTTTATCAATGCCATCCTTCTGATGCAGATTGAAAAGACAAATCTAGGGCGAACGGACTTCAATAGGCGCGACCTCATTAATCTAATACTGCTGCATTTGAACTATCCTGGATTGTTCCGGCGCATCTACGCCGAGGAGACAGAGGAACGTAGCGGCACATTTTCAGTAAAGCGAGAGTACGACGAGCCGGGGTTCAAGAACGCTGATGGCTTTTCGCAAGTCAAAGAGGAACAACAAGGGGCAGCCAGGTTCTTGTTAGAACAGTTATTTGATGTAGAGGTCTTGGAACTGGGCGATCAGAGCAACGTTGATGAGGCCGTATTCCGGTCTCGCGCGTGCTTCAACTCGGGTGATGCTAGGAATCTAGAGAGCTACCTTAAGCTCATAGTGCGCTTTGCAAAACCGGAGCCGCAGGAGACCTTTGTTCTCTACCAATCAGCTGTTGATCGAGTTCGAAAGGGGCAATCCATCGCCTCGGTCCTTGGGGAAGCGGAGTTTGTGTTGGAACGACAGGAGACCTCGCACGACCAGTTCTGGAGGGTTCTGGTCAATCAGGCGCACGACTTCACCAGCGCGATCGCCGAGGACGCCCTAGAAGCGCTAGTCAATAATCTGCCAAGTTATTCGTCGTTGGACACCGATGATCGTGGCTTGCGGCCGAGGTCAGTCTATTCGCTGCTGCGTCTATTGGATCGCGCTGGCTGGGGACGTACGGCTGGTCGGCGACGGACAAACAGTCCGGAAAACGTCATAGAGATCGCTTGGCGCATCTTTGGCGAACAAGCTTTCGTTGGTAAAGGTCTGCTGGAGCGACTTGCTAGTCCGGACCGCGGTGTGTTGGGTTGGAACGATCTTATGTTGTTCCGGTTGCAGTGCTCTGCGGATCGCGGTGGTCAGTTGTACAACTTACACACAGCACTGATCGTCGACCAGGACATGAAAGCTCCGACTTCTGGGGCAGTCACTCAGTTAGCGTTACTGGAGATGAGGAAACTCTCTCAGCGTGTCTTTGCACTTTTCAAGAGTGCCTATATTGACGCAGGTCGGAATTTCATCGCAGAAGCATATGAAGTACCCGTAGATGCGCTCCTCGGCCAGGCCTTTGCGCATCTTCATGAGCAGGCCTCGCTGGACCTCGGGTCCGAACATGTAGATACAACGATTGCTCGCCGAATCGCCGCTGCACGCTACCTCGTTGCTTCGTTCGTGATCTATCAGCTCAGCAATGCGCTCGCCCCGAATGGCAGCGGCGTCGGTTGTGGCCACTACGATGAAGTCGGGACTGAGGACTTCGGTGGGATATCGAAGCTGATGAACGAGTATGTTTTTGGATTATGTTTCAATCCGAAGGTCGATGGTGACAATGCGCTCAGATTCCTCGATTACTGCCTATCGCATTTAAGTAGCCCTTTCCATACGGGGCGAGATGAAGATGGTTACGTTGCGACCAAGGCAGATCTATGTGGCGGGCTCGATCCGAAATCGATGGGCATGTACTGGCTGCAGCATCGTGATCACATCAGGGAGCTTGGACTCCAAAACAGCGGACGATGCGTGTTTATGCCTGGTTACACGGCTTTATATCGCGACGACCTTGTTGGCGTGTTTGCTGTACTCGACGAACTGGCTGAAGATGCGGCCTCCGCTATGCTTGCTCCAAGCGACTGAGGACGATCCTCGGGCAGCTTAGTTCTGTCGTGTCGGATAATCAGCTGTGGACTGCGGTTCAAATCCAGAATCCGCACAAAGTTGGTGCAATTTGGTTTTGAAACTTTTTCCGCTTATTGCCGCTCACTTACTTTTACTTCCTAAGTAGTCGAAATAGGTTGTTGCTAAATAGGCAACCTTCCACCACCATATTTTTGCATTGTAAAAATGCGACTCTGTCAATACAGATATTGCTGGTTGTTGCTAGTTCAGTGGTGACTAGTTGCATACGCAAAATCCGGATTGACTTTTTGATCTCCCGGTAAAGACTGCTTACCGGAATCGAATCTAAAAATAATTACTCTCTTACAACAACAAGTAATCCTTATAAATCAATGACTTACGCGTGGCGTGAGATGTTGACTAAATGCGGGATCAGCCCATTTTTGGCGCTAACTTTGAAACAGTTTGAACTGTTTGTATTGAGCTATTTCTTGAAGAAAAATCCGCTGGCATTTGTATCAGGATGCGGTCGAATTAGGCAGGACTCCTCGTAAGCTTTGATGTCCTTTAAGCGGTACAAAACCCGAGCTCCGATTTTTAAAAATGGGATGCCTTGCCCTTGAACTCTCCAACGTTGCAATCGTGATGCTGAACATAGCCAACGTTCGGCCAACATATCTTCAGTGAGCAAGTCACGTGGTTGGTTTGGTTTTTGTTGGGCTACTCTTTTCTGATGCTCAAGTTGTCGCGGAGTTTTCTTGTTTTGAATTCTTGCGGCGCCCATTGCAAGAATTTCAGCGACTTCAGAATGCCTTTCATCTTCTGTCATCTGATAGGGGTCGATCACATTGCCAACAGGTTTCGAGAAATCAATTGATTTCTTTTTTCGGGAAGCTTTTGAAGCCATGCTAAG
>JACCDG010787216.1_pt1 | contig 13241 bp, 14 predicted proteins | sample 7442471 | NCBI WGS metagenome assembly JACCDG01 (sample SAMN15323444, study PRJNA562643) | freshwater metagenome | isolation source: river surface water | place: USA:Blue River Watershed | collected 2017-08-17 | reverse complement strand
GGTTCGAGACTGCATTATTATTAATTAATAATTCGTATGCTGGTACAAGGCCTCCCGTAATTCTCGGAATAAGACGTTGTGAAAATACACCAATCAATGATGAGGCTAGCTGTGTTCTAATTTGATCCTGTTGGGATCCTGGAAAAGAGTCGATGATACGGTTAATAGTTTGAGCGGCGTCGTTTGTGTGCAATGTGGCATAAACTAAGTGCCCTGTTTCGGCTGCGGTAACAGCAGTAGCAATAGTTTCTGGACTGCGCATTTCACCAATTAAAATCACATCCACGTCTTGACGGAACACGGCATGGAGGGCTGTCTCAAAACTATCAGTATCTATACCAACCTCGCGTTGGTCAATCATTGCTTTTTGTGGTGTGTAGATATACTCAATCGGATCCTCAATAGTCACGATATGATCCGATCTCTTTTGATTAATCCGGTTCACCATCGCTGCCAGAGTAGTTGATTTTCCTTGACCAACTGGTCCTACACACAAGAAAAAACCTTGTGTCCGCTCAGTGAAACTCTCTAGAAGCGGGGGCAAGTTGAGTTCTTCGAGAGTAAGAATTACATTAGGGATGAGACGCAATACTAAAGACGGACTTCCTTTTTGATGAAAAGCGTTGCCGCGAAAACGAACCTTACCAGTTGCCTCATAAGAAAAATCTACCTCCTGTCTTTTTTCTAAACGTTCAAGAAAATCAGCCCGCATTAAGACCTTAGCAAACGCAAGCACGTCAGCATCAGTGAGAATTGGTTTCCGAAGCAATGGAATCAAGGACCCGCTAACACGAATAGTTGGATGATTACCTACTGACAAATGTAAGTCAGACCCGTGTTCATTTACCACTGAAGAAACGAGGAGCTCTAGTTCTTTTTTATAATCTACTGCCATACCAAACTACTATAAGCCATTAACAATTTCTTCTACTCGTTTTACAACTTCGCTTGGAATAGACTGTGCTTTTATGATATAGCCGATCGCCCCCGCTTCTTTTGCTTCCTCGATATCTTGATCCTGTCCCTGATTAGACAAAACAATAAATCTAAAGTTTTTGTCGGAATAAACTTTATGCAACTCCTTCATTAACTCAATACCAGTCATACCTGGCATAATCATGTCTACAATAACTAAGTCAAAGTTATTATCTTGCTCAATAATACGTAACCCATCAGTGGCATGCACAGCTGTAGTAACATCGTGTCCACATTCTACGAATTTAGTAGCGTACATATCACGCAAAAATGTATCGTCATCGATGAGTAGTATCTTCATTACTATAGTATAGCCTCTTCCGCTGGTTTAGTAGTGGGGTTATCGACAACTGTAGACGGGGTCATATCAACATCTTCAAGACCAACTTTACTACCAAAATTGTTCATTTCTTCAAAAGGAATCTTATGGCTTAGAGCTTTTACCATCGCATCCTCCTGCATTGACATAAAACCGTGCTTACGCGCCTCGTTGTAAATTTGCTCTTCAGAACCACCTTTAAGAATCATCTCCTCAATTGCCCCATTGATTTCAAGCACTTCCATAATGGCCATACGCCCCTTTAGTCCTGAGGTACTACCAGGACTGGCAACCGGGTGAAGTATAGTCCGGTTAGTTGGAATACGGTCTTTATATTGCTCTGGCAATGACTTAAAGGCATCATCGATCCGATAAGCCATACTTTCATCTAAGGCTTCCTCGCGGCCGGTACCAACTTTTATTCGACGTGCCAAACGCTGTGCAATAGCCAATTTCAACGTTGGAGCAATCAAATATGGGTCAACCCCCATATCAATCAGACGCGGAACAACACCAATAGCATTGTTCGTATGAATGGTTGAGAGAACCAAGTGACCGGTAAGGGCAGCCTGAATAGCCAACTGTGCTGTTTCTTTGTCACGAATTTCCCCCACCATAATAATATCTGGATCCTGACGTAGTGCAGCGCGCAGCCCTGTAGCAAATGTATAACCAATCTCTGGTCTCACTTGTGATTGGCTAACTCCCTCAATATCATATTCAACCGGATCTTCAAGTGAAAGAACATTTTGGGTAGCTTTATCGAGCTCAGCCAACATAGCATAGAGGGTGGTTGACTTACCAGAACCAGTTGGTCCAGAAATTAAAATGATACCGTAAGGCTCCTTAAGCATACGTTTAATAACTTCTAGATGATGTCCATCAACTCCAACATCTTCAAGGGTGCTAACCCCTTTGTCGTTATCCAGAATACGCATTACAACCTTTTCACCATGACTAGTCGGCAAAATAGAAACACGAAAGTCAATTTTGCGCCCGTCAAAGGTCGCCGAGAAGCGACCGTCTTGCGGTTTGCGACGTTCATCAAGGCGCATCGAGGAAAGAATCTTAATGCGAGCCGAGACTGCCAGCTGAACATTTTTTGGCAACTCTAAGCTTGTTTGAAGAACTCCATCAACCCGAAAACGTACAATTACCTTTTTTTCAGTCGGTTCAATGTGAATATCTGAAGCACTGCCATCAATCGCATATCTTAGAATTGTAGCTACAATTTTTGTCACTGGAGCATCCTCCTTTAAGTGCTCCATTACATCGGCCGGCTCATCTACATCCCCTCCAACCGATTTCTTATCAATTGAAAGATCAAGCTCCCCTTCAAGTGTATCGAGGGCATCAGTTACGTCGGCCTTAATATTCGCATAAAATGCCAAAGTCTTTTTTATTTCCTCAGGCGTTAGATAGACAAGCTTGTATGGCAAATTATGTTTTGAACTTATGAAATTCAAAACTTCTCGCAGCTGTAGATCATCTGGATTATTTACACCGACCAACAAAACACTATTCTCCAGATTTAATGGAATAATACCGTAGTGTGTCGCAGAATCTTCAGGAATGTAAGAAAGTACTTCATTTGAAATTTCAAATCCCTCAGGAATAGTAAAATTTGGAATCTCATAATAATGAGCAAAAATACGTTTGATATTTTCCTGCGAAACTCCCATTTCCAATAATGTAGTCTCGAGCGGCACCATTTCACCAGCCGCTTGTCTCGCTACAATAGTCTCAAGCTGAACTTCTGTAAGCAGTTTCTCAGCTACAAATTGATCAAGAACATTCATAGTGAATTTGATCATTCACCAGTATTGGTGTATGCGGATATTTCATTAGGCAAATCAAAAATAGAAGTTTTACCAACAGTCTGATTAGATAGTGTTGTCGTGTAAGAAACGAGCGATGTGAATCTTTCGTCAGTAAATAAACCACCGTCTAGGGAAACACCGTCGAGTTGCGCCCGCCGCTCAATGAACACCTGTGTTTTGGCCACAAGATTTTCTGTAGCGGAATTTACATATTCATCATCAAGTGCAAATTGATTGGACTGAAAAAAAAGTACATAACCTAAATAAAACAGTCCAAGTGCACCGATACCTAAAATAATTTTTTGATACATAGTGAGAAAATTTTATTCGGTGGTTGCCGATTCTAGCGAATAAGCAATCAGCGTGATATCTACATTAAGCTGTCCATCATCATTTGGAGTAACATCGGCGGAATCAATAGTAAGCTGGTAGTTATTTAGTTCAATCGTCGACAGTAATTGCTTAAGATTATCGTAAGATGTATTAACCCCTAAACGAAACTTGGTAGCTTTTGGCTTATCATTTGTCGCAGTTGTTTCTGTATCAACGTTATCATCTTGAGCAGCGTCACCGGATGCATATTCAAGCATGACCAACGTTGCACCAACCGATTCAACCACTAACTGAAGATCACGCATAATTGCAATTTCGTCAATCTGAATTGGAATATATTTTTCCAAAGCCTGTAAACTTGATAAGGGTAAGGTGTTGATGGTGCTAGCATGCTCAGCAACTAACTTATTTACGTCAGTCACCCTAGCGAGTTCGTAATTATAGACTTCAATTTGATCTTGGGTTGTTCGAATTTCTGCTATTGACGGACGAATGTATAAAACCAGTATCGCACCGGCGAGAATTACCATAAAAAGCTGAACGAAAGGTGAATTTGTTATCATAGGGATTCATCAGTTAGTGGTGTCTGGACTCTCTCATCTGAAATAATCTGACTATCTACAATATCCTCCTTGTTTTGACCATCTTCTTTAGCAGTGTCAGTATTAGGCTGAGCAGTTGCTCCACCTACAGTGAAAGCGATGTCGCTAGCGGCAAAGGTAAACTCTCCTTTAAAGGTAATAACATCTTCACCTCCCACTTCCGTCGGTGGAACAAAAGTTATATCAGTGAGTTGAGCGGTACCTAGTGGTACAGCTTCGGTATTCTTATAAGCACCTCTCTGAAACAGAGCCGCGTCAAAATCAGTAGCAATTAATTCACCGCTCGCCAGAAGAGTCTGTTCATCAAGCCGTTTGATGGCTAGCGACCTAAAACCAGCATTGCCAATAGTGTTATTTTCCAGAGCGCCCAATGCCTTTACAACAGAAATATGGGTATCGACTAAATGCTCAGCGAACTTAAGTCGGCGGTCAAATTCAAGCACCCTCGCCATTTCTGCCTCATTAAAACCACTGATTGCTTCATCCAATTTTGCTACTACCTGTTCAAACTGACGTTCCGTATAGATTTTATAAACATAAACGGCAGCTGAAGCTGTTGGAGCAGCGATCAGACAAGCGTAACTAATTATAGACAGGAGAAAAAAATTCCGCGTACCCTTTTGTCGGATTCTGGTTCCAGTGGTACGTTTCGGAATGAAAGAACTTGAAGATGGAAGATCGGGCATAAAGCTATTATATGTTGTTGTGAAGTATGGTGCTAAAGAATACTGTGGACTACTGGAACCTTTCTCGCAAAGAAGGCTAGAAGTAACGTCACAAATCAGAGTAAAAATGTGCATCCTGAGGAGTGACAAACTCCTCAGGTGACAAGTGGCAAACTTTTTTGCGGTCAGGTTTGTGGTGGTAGTTCAGCCAAGCAAATTGTGATAGACATTTTTACAATCGTCACTGCCACAGTGCAGAAGCTTTTCTAAACAAGATAGATTCTACTCAAACTGACGCAAAGCAGCCCCCAGTGCTGGTGCAAAAATTGGTCCAATTAAGGTCAGTGTATCTTCCATGAAAGCTGGGTAAGCAACTTTACTAAAGGGATTGATAATGCTCACTTTTCGATCCAATTCCTGACTAATCATCGTATCAAGACCAAAACCAACCGATCCTCCACCCGTTAACAGCACATCGGTTACTACAAAACCGCTCCGTGACTGGTACTCATCTATAACTTGACGAAACTCCTTTATGGCACGACTGTAGCTAAAATACGTAACTTTCTGTACCCAACCATAGTCTGCCTCAGATTGTATCACCGTGCGTTTAAGTGATTCGGCAACGTCAAATGATAGTTGTCGTTCTTCGACCATTCGCTTCGTCACTTTGATACCACCTGTCGGTACGCGATGCATGCGTGAGAGAAGACCTTGTTCAGTGATATATAACTTACTGACACTGGCTCCAATATCAATAATAGCAGTACTTGGTCTTTCGGCTTCAAATGCAGCTCGAATAGTACTGAAACATTCAATTTCTGTTGGTGGACCCGGCAGCTCTACCGCTTGCATCAGTGACAAGAAACGTTTTAGGGCGTCATTCTGAATAGCGGCCAAAAGAACATCGCGGGAATTACTGACGTTATCATTCTTAACAGCAATTTCTGCCCAGTCCAGAGTCACGTCAGAGATTGGTACAGGAATATATTTTCGTGCATCAATACGCACTCGTGAGGAGAGATCCTCTTCTTTCTCCGCCTCGAGACTCATCGTGGTCACAAAACTCGAAGAGAGCGGAATAGCAAGGACTGCTCGCTTAGCTTTCACCGCCGCCTCACGAAGAATATCAACAAGCGCTTGCTGCTCGACCGATGAACTAAGTGTCGCTGCTTGACCTATAAACCCACCATCACTATACGGTCCGAGTTGCAGCTCACCATATGTGGTGAGGGTAACTACCCCATCACGCTCCTCAAGCTCGACCACTTTTATAGAGGATGAGCCTATATCAATACCCACCACTCGATCGCGAGTATGTGGTCGAGGCGACGCTTTCACAAAAAGATCCATGAGACCCATATCACCGCTAATAGTACCACAATGGTAGAGGTATACTGTGTGAATGATTCACACCTGGCAAACGTGTCTTGATTTTATATTCCCTCCCAGCGAGTCCCAACTAATACTACGGGTTTTTAGCGACACCTCTCCCCTCTCTTTTTATCAACCAACCTATCCAAACGGTATCATCGCTCTTTCGCACTATAACGAACCCTATATAAAAGCGAATATTACCGCTGGAAAATTTGAACATAATGAACCAGCCCTAAAAAATCTTGGGCTACTCTTACAACAACATCTACACGAGTCTGTTACAACTTGGCGACCAGAAGAAACAATCTTTGTACCTATTCCACTACACCGAAAGAGGCAGGCCAAGCGCGGTTATAACCAAGTTGACGTCTTACTGAAGTCGGGACTTCGAGGAACAGACTTCCACACCCACCAACTGCTTGAACGAATCAAGAACACTTCACCCCAAAGCCACCTCGCGCGGACCGACCGTCTTTCGCACCTCAAAGACGCTTTTGCCTACCGACCACAAAAGATTGATTGGACAGCCATACGCCGAGTAGTACTCGTCGATGATGTGTCGACCACCGGCAGCACGCTTGAGGCCGGCAGCGCGGTGCTTCGCGCCAATATACCAAAGCATGTCGAGATACAGCTTCTGGCGTTTGTGCACTAGTAATGAGTACAGGCTAACAATCGAACCCGGAAAACAATCTAATTGGATGTGGTACCGACTCCAGCAAAAGCACATATCTGTTTTGCGACCTCATGAGCTGGTGTATTTGTATTATCAATAACTAGATTATTTTTTAGCGGTGCTGGTTGCGTATGATCATGCTTTTCTAAAGCCTGTTCGAGCACCTCTGTTGAATGAATCTTCTTCCATTGTTGACGGTCAGTTTCTACAACTCGCTTCAACAATGTTTCTTTTGAGGTAACAAGTTGTACTCCATAGAATTCGCCACCATTACTCTCAACAATTCTTTCCAGTTCAGTTACATACCAATCATCAGTTTTACCATTTGCATAAACAAAATCATGGGCATAGACACCTGTTAGTATAATCCCATCTATACCCTCCTTAACTGCGAGCTCTAGTAGCTCTAAACGTAATCTTACAATCAGCGTATCACCAGTCACATTCCCTCGTTCAAAAAGTGACCGAACCAAATCAGTACTGAGGTGATTATGAAAAACTTTGAATCCTGTAATCTCGCTCAAGGCTTTCGCGGTCGTTAATTTACCCGCAGCTGGTGCCCCGTATATGAATATGACTTTTGTTTTCATATACAAAGTATATCAGAATGAAATATTTTGATTTTTTACCATTTTCGTCTATACTGGCGTGCACAACAATTGTTGTAAAAAGAAGCGAAATATATGGAGGATTGGCCGAGATGGGTATTATTTGCACTGTTGCAGATAATACCGGCACGATAGTGCCGAGCCACTCGGTCAATGAACCGCGATAGCGACCTCCATTTGAGCACAGCAAAATATATGGAGGATTGGCCGAGTGGCTGAAGGCAGCGGTTTACTAAACCGCCAGAGGGTAAAACTTCTCGTGGGTTCGAATCCCACATCCTCCGCAAATGCCGACCCAAAAGCGAAAGCTTTTGGGTCGTTGCATTTTGCGAGAAGGATGTGGGATTCGAACCGAGCGTCGGGGACCCTATGGGTCGACGCGAGTGGGGGTCGAGCGAGTGAGATTTTATGTGCGAAGCAAAATATAATCCATGAGAGTGACCGAATCTATTTACTTCCTGACTCGAAGCCCGATTGAGTTGGATTATGTGCCTGCGAAATAATCCAGCCAATTGGGGTACTGGTCCTATAAGGACCGAATCTCACATTCTCCGCAAACACAAAAAGCGCTGTATGGCGCTTTTTGTTTTACCTTTTTGAGGAGTTTTAGAGCTCGTCTTCTGCGTCTCCAATCAGATCAAGTGCTTCGTCAATGAGATCTTCGGCTTCGTCTTCATCCTCATCATCGATAGCCTCTTCAGCGTCATCAAGGAGGTCTTCGGCTTCGTCGAGGTAGTCCTCTGCATCCCCGACATCATCTCCATCATCAATGGCAGTGTCGACATCTTCACGGACGTTATCAAGTTCGTCACGAGCGTCGTCGAGCATATCTTCGACTTCATTACTGTCGTCTGAACCAATAGCATCAAGGGCTTCGTCGATGAGGTCTTCTGCTTCTTCTACAAGATCCATCACCTCATCGTAGTCTTCCTCATCAAGAGCAGCTTCAGCATCATCAATGACATCACTCGCTTCGTCAAGAAGGTCTTCTGATTCACTGGTTGACTCACCATCTTCATCTGCTTGATCAACTTCGTCTTCAGCATCATCAAACTTGTCTTTAACGTCATCAAGAGCTTCCTCTGCTTCATCATCGTCTCCCGATACACCAACCGCATCAAGTGCGTCTTCGATGTACCCATCGACATCATCAAGGTATTCTGAGGCATCATCAGCATCTCCACTGAGATACGAAAGTACCGCACGGTAGTAATAATCACGAGCATCGACGAGATTATCTACAGCATCATCATAGTCTTCGGCATCATCGTTATCTGCCACCTCTTCTTCTGCATCACGGAGTGCAGTGGTGACTGACTTCAACTGACTCGCCACACTACTAGCCACTGGTGTGGTCTTCGTTTGATCTTTCATCTTCTGTTGGAGTTCAGCAATTTGCTTCATGAGCGCATCCTGCGCAGTATTGCCAGTATTTGACGGCGTGGTCGGAGTCGGAGTAACAGAACCGCCACTCACGAGTGCGCTGTAGGCTTGGCGAGACTTTGGACCAAAGTAACCACTGGCTCGACTGAGCTTGTTGGCAGTCTGCCACTTGATAACCGCAGCTTGGGTCAAGGACTTGTACTCCCCTGTTTCTTTACCGGGTGCACCGGCACCGGTAGTACTAATAACGTACCCATTGGCGTTGAGGTACTGCTGCAAACAACGAACATCATCACCCATGACGCCGAGTTGGAGATTGCGACTAAAAGTACAGGTGGTTGCAGCAGAGGCGGTGGTTGCTAATAATGAAAAGAGTCCAGCTACGAGCACTGTAAAAAGTGCGAGGTGGAAAGATAATTTGTAACTTGTATGCATAACAAAGGTAGTATACAGGAAAAAAGTGGCACCACACCACCTGTGGTATCTGGGGATTACTTTTAGGCCAAAATTTTAATACTGATTTTAATGGTGTCGTCGGCGTATATCCCCTCTTTCTTACGTGCAGCGGCTTTTAGTGGCAATAAATACTGCCCAGATTTCTTATCGGGAAAGATGGAGGTGGTCCATACCTGTGCCCCTACTTGCACCTCAACCGGTACTGAGCCAAAACCCGCTTTGACTTTAACACCATTTTTTATAGCGGTTGATTCGGCTTTCGGGACACCCACGAAGTGCCAACCGGCCATCCCTGGGTAGAGCCAGACTTTGGAGGTGAAGGTGTAGGAGTGTTTCATTGATTAATTGTAACATTTTGAGGAGAGAGGTTCGAAACTTACAGTTTCAGTACAGGTTGTCGCTATTTTTAATCAAAATAGCTGGCAACCTTTTCGAATCCTCACGTAAAGCGTCCCACGCTTTACTTCTCCTCCGCGAACAAAAAAGGCACCTAATGGTGCTCATTTTTGTAATCGCGGGCGGTCTCGGGCAAGAACCGTGGACGGTCATGTTGGGCTTGACCGTTTCGCTACTCCCAAGATTCATAAATTGACGGGTCTCGTGCTCATCAGTAAAAATATACGAAGTACAGATTAATGGCTAGCGACAAGGACGTGAACCCTAAACCAGTCCATCGTAAAAAATTCTTAGAAAGGTATCCTTTGGTTAAGTTGTAGGTGTAATAGCTTGTATATGTAAAGTCGTAACTAAGTGAAGGGCTGGTTTTCTTCCTTAGATCAAACTCCCATTTGCTAAGAAAACAATAATCTAAAAGTATGTTTGATGTTAATACAGAAGCAAGTACACACATGTACAAATACCATATTTGTGGAATTATCCATCCAAACAATGCAATGGCGACTACGACAAAATGAAAGAGCCAGATTGTGTCAGCAAACAGTCTGTACATGATTTTCATTTTATAATACTAGCACCTCGTGCTAGCACGACTTGGCGGAGGAGAGAGGATTCGAACCTCCGGAGGCTTAACACCTCACTTCCTTAGCAAGGAAGCACAATCGACCACTCTGACACTCCTCCTTTATCTGAATCTTTCACTTCGCAAGCGAAGTAAAAAGAGCATACCAGAAAAATCAAAATGTTCCAAAATATGCTACGATATCCTCCATATTTACTTATATGAACCACCAAACCACTTTTTATCACGTTCTCGCGAACAACCTCCTCGCTGGTATCACCAACAACCTTGTCTGGTTTGCGCTCACCTTCTGGGTCTACATTGAAACCGAGTCGGTACTCGCCACCTCCTGGATAGCGGGTACCTTTGCGATTGCTGGAATGTTTGGCGGTTTTGTCTTTGGACCAATTGTCGACCGTGAACGCAAAAAGACCGCTCTCTTCCAATCGAGCCTCATGTCGCTCGTGGCCTACTGTATTGGCGCCGCTATCTACTTCACCCACAGTGCAGATACCTGGCAAGAACCCTTTTCACCAGTTCTTTGGACACTCATTGTTGTCCTCATGCTCGGCGTAGTAGCGAACAACCTCCGGATGATTGCCCAGTCGACTATTGTCACCATGCTCTTTGCCGAAAATCGGGACAAGGCTAACGGACTCGTGGGGGCGTCAATGGGACTATCGTTTGCCGTGACGTCGGTCTTTAGTGGACTTATTATTGGCTTCTTTGGGATGGGTACGGCTATCGTCGTAGCGATTAGTGCTACCTTGCTTGCGCTCCTCCACCTCGCTTTTATCTCACTACCGGAAAAAGAAATTGTGCATCTCGAAGAAAAACCAAAGCGTATCGATATCAAAGGTTCGTACCTACTCGCTGCCGCGATACCAGGACTCATCGGAATCATTCTGTTTAATACGTTTAACAACTTCCTCGGTGGCGTGTTTATGGCACTGATGGACCCGTACGGACTATCACTTGTATCCGTGCAAGCCTGGGGCATAATGTGGGGACTCGTCAGTCTCGCGAGTATCGGTGGGAGTGTCTACGTGAGCATGCGCGGGGTAGGTGCCCACCCGATGCGGCTGATTATGATACTTAACATGGTGATGTGGGGCGTCTGTCTTATCTTCCCACTGCAGGCATCAGTGCCACTGCTACTCGTTGGTATGCTCACGTGGATGATATTCTTCCCGGTTATTGAAGCCGCCGAACAGACAGTGATGCAATCGGCTGTGCCATTTGAACAGCAGGGTCGGGTCTTTGGTTTTGCTCAGAGTATCGAAAGCATGGCCACTCCAATCACCACCTTCCTCATTGGTCCAATTGCCGCCTTTGTCTTTATTCCATTTATGACCACCGGAGCTGGTGTTGACCTCATCGGAGACTGGTTTGGTACTGGCGCCAACCGCGGGATGGCACTCGTGTTTATCTTCGCCGGTCTACTCGGTATGATTGCGACGATGCTCGCCTGGGGCTCACACTCATACCGACTGTTAAGCCAACACTACGCTACCCGCTAACACCAAAACCACTTCCCGACGGGAAGTGGTTTTGGTGTTCTTTGTTTATTTTATTACACTTGCAACCGCTTTCACGAGACCTGGTGTCATCACTGGTGGAATCACCATCTCAGCGGTTGGCTTCTTGACCAAGCTCGCAATCTTTTTCGCGGCGGCGAGTTTCATTTCATCGGTGATGGCGGTCACCCCACGATCAAGGGCTCCTCGGAAGATACCGGGAAAGGCCAGTGAATTATTCACTTGATTAGGATAGTCACTGCGGCCGGTCGCGACTACATACGCACCCGCACGCTTCGCATCCTCGGGCATGATTTCAGGGATAGGATTCGCGAGCGCAAACACAATCGGCTTCTCTGCCATCTTCTCCACATGCGCTGGGGCAATCGTGCCAGGCCCTGAGAGGCCAATGAGTACGTCCGCTCCGGCGACTACACTTTGCACATCACCCTGGAGTCGGTCGGTGTTGGTGGTGAGTGCAAGATCCTTTTTGTACCCAGTAAGGTCAGGACGGCCAGCATAAATCGCTCCCTTACTATCGGTCACAATGATCTGACTGATACCCGCCTTTTTGAGGAGGAGTGTCACGGCGCGCCCGGCCGCACCGGCACCGACGACCACAATCTTGAGGTCTTCAAACTTCTTCCCCACTACCTTTGCCGAGTTGATGAGTCCCGCCAGGACTACAATCGCGGTCCCATGTTGGTCGTCATGCATGACCGGAATTGAGAGTTCGGCCTTGAGACGCTCTTCAATGATAAAACAGTGTGGCGCGGAGAAGTCTTCGAGGTTAATCCCCCCAAAGGTCGGCGCGATCGCTTTAATCACCGTGATGACCTCCTCTGGATCCTGGGTATCAAGCACAATTGGGAAGGCATCGACGCCGGCCATGGCTTTAAAAATCGCACACTTCCCTTCCATCACCGGCAGCGCTGGTATGGCACCAAGATTCCCAAGACCAAGTACCGCTGAACCATCGGAAATCACCGCCACAGTATTTTTCTTGATAGTATATTCGCGAGCGTCTTTTGGATACTTGGCCAAGTGACTTGAAACTGCTCCTACTCCTGGACTGTACATAGTACTCCAATCATCACGGGTTTCGAGCTTGCCTTTACTCACGACCTCGAGCTTCCCCTTGAGCTTTTTGTGGAGAGCGAGTGCCATCTTGGCGTAGTCTACCCGCACACCTTTTTTAAAAGGTTGTGCTGGGTCTTTTTTCTTGATGACCGTTTTCTTGGTTACTTTTTTAACCGCTGTTTTTGCTACTGCGGTTTTGGCTACCTTTTTTGGGGTAGCTTTTTTGGTAACAGGAAGAGATTTTTTTGATGCCATAACGGATATGCAAATACTAATGCCCTAGTATACCACCGGGAATATGGAATAGTGAAAATTGAATATAAAAAATGATACGAAAAAACCCGTCATGAGCCCTTCTGCTACAACAGTAGCGGTACTCATTAACGGATTATGGAACCAAGCAGATGCTTGGGGTGGCCCCACCCCCTTGTGAGGGGTGGAGCCGATTCTTGGGAGACGCCCAGGTCAGGCG
>JACCDG011491699.1_pt1 | contig 13248 bp, 12 predicted proteins | sample 7442471 | NCBI WGS metagenome assembly JACCDG01 (sample SAMN15323444, study PRJNA562643) | freshwater metagenome | isolation source: river surface water | place: USA:Blue River Watershed | collected 2017-08-17 | reverse complement strand
GCAGTTTCAGGAGTGGTAGTTCAGTCGGTTAGAATACCGGCCTGTCACGCCGGGGGTCGCGGGTTCGAGTCCCGTCCACTCCGCCAAACCGAAAAAGGCGAACCCAGTGTTCGCCTTTTTTTTTTACATTTTCAAAATTACACATAGCGCCCCACAAAAGCGCTGGAGACCGAGTGCACCATGCTTGAATTCATCCGCACCCACCGTCGCCTGATGCAGTTCCTGCTTCTGCTGATTATTTTCCCGTCATTCGCATTCTTCGGCCTCGAGTCGTACACGCGCATGAGCAGCAAGGAAGGCGCGGTCGCCAAAGTCGCCGGCAAGGAAATCAGCCAGCGTGAATGGGATGCCGCGCACGCGCGCCAGCTTGACCGCTTCAAGCAGATGTTCGGCGACCAGTTCAACCCCGCCATGTTCGACACCCCGGATGCCCGCAACGGCACGCTGGAAAACCTGGTGGCCCAGCGCGCCCTGTCCAGCTATGTGATGGATAACCACCTGTCGGTGTCCGACGACACGCTGCGCAAGACCATTGCCGATATCGGCGGCCTGAAGAATGCCGATGGCAGCTTCGACAAGGAACGTTATAAGCAGCTGCTGGCAGCGCAAGGCCTGACCGCCGAGAAATTCGAGGCCAGCCTGCGCCATGACCTCGCTATCCAGCAGGTTAACGCGGTCATCCAGGGCACCGCCTTTGTGCCGAAGGCCGTGGCACAGCGCATCTCGTCGCTGAACCAGCAAAAGCGCGAAGTGCAGGAACTGTCGCTGGCCGTGGCCGACTTCAAATCGCAAGTGAAGGTCACCGATGCGATGCTGCAGGCTTATTACGATGACCATGCGGCGCAATTCGAAGTGCCCGAAATGGTCAAGGCCGAGTACCTCGTGCTGGCCGCACCGGTGGTCGAGCAGCAAGTGCATGTCAGCGATGCCGACATCAAGCAGTACTATGACCAGAACATCGCACGCTACAAGACCGACGAACAGCGTCGCGCCAGCCACATCCTGATCAAGGCCGACAAGGCGGCCACGGCGGCAGAAAAAGCGGCGGCCAGGGCCAAGGCTGACAAGCTGCTCGAGCAGGTAAAGAAGGCGCCGAATGACTTTGCCAAGCTGGCCAAGGAAAATTCGCAGGATCCGGGCTCGGCCGAGCGCGGCGGCGACCTCGATTTCTTCGGCAAGGGCATGATGGTCAAGCCTTTCGAAGACGCGGCGTATGCGCTGAAAGAAGGCGAAATCAGCGGTGTCGTCGAATCCGACTTCGGCTTCCACATCATCAAGCTGACCGGCATCAAGGCTGCGGCGACTCGTCCGCTGGCGGACGTCAAAGCCAATATCGATGACGAGATCCGCCGCAACGAAGCCGGCAAGAAGTTCGCGGCGATGGCCGAGACCTTCACCAACATGGTGTACGAGCAGCCGGACAGCCTGAAGCCGGTGGCCGACAAACTGGGCCTGAAGATCGAAGTGGTCGAGCGCCTGATGCGCAAGCCCAACCAGTCACTGCCCAAGCAAGCGTCATACAACCAGCCGAAATTCCTGTCGGCGATCTTTGCCGATGACGCGCTGAAGAACAAGCACAACACCGAAGCCGTTGAAGTCGGCCCCGGCATCCTGATCGCCGGCCACGTGCTGGAGTACAAGCCGGTCAGCAAGATTCCGCTGGCCGAAGTCAAGAGCATCATCGAGGGCCAGGTGGTGTCGGCCGAAGCCGAGAAGCTGGCCAGGGCTGCCGGTGAGAAAAAACTGGCTGAACTGAAAGCCGGCGGCACTGCCGAGTTCGGCGCAGCGAAGACGGTGTCGCGCTCCAACTTCAATGGCGTTTCCGGTCCCGCCGTTGCCGCGCTGATGAAGGCGGATGCGAACAAGCTGCCGTCCTATGTCGGCGTGCCGACCCCGGGCAAGGGCTACAGCATCTACCGCATCAATGCGGTCGACAACGTGGTGGCCGACGAAGAGGCCGTGAAGGCCGAGAAGCAGCAGGTCGAGGAATTCCTCGCGTCGCAAGAGATGGCGGCTTACCTGGCCGTGGTCAAGAAGCGTGCGAAGGCCGAAATCCTGAAGCCGGTCGCAGCAGCCAAACCGGCGGCAGCGCCGGGTGCACCGGCAACCGCCATCAAGTAAGTACCGGCCGGCCCCGGCCAGCGCGCCTGGCCAATACCCGCGGCGGCAGCACAGAAGCCCGTTCCATTGGACGGGCTTTTTTCTTGCCTGCCCGCCGCGCAGGATTTTAAGAAATTCTGAAATTTTCCCGGCAATGCGCCGGGACAGATTTCATCAAGCGATGAAATTGTTTGCTGTTGTGAAAACTGTGCGACTGCGGGGTAATTCCGCATCACCCTCAGACTTATCGATAAAAGCATGCAGAAAGTGCGATTTTGCGGTGCAAGATAGGGGATTTATCGATTTCATGGCATAAGCCTTGCCTACTCTCCGTTCCATCTGCGGCACAGCAGATATGACAACCATCCGAACCAACGGGGAGACAACATGGCTTTACTCGAAAGAAGCGAGTGGTACGACCTGGCCCGATCGACCAACTGGACGCCCAGTTACGTCACCGATGGCGAACTGTTCCCGGACGTGATGACGGGCGCGCGCGGCGTGCCTGCCGAACAATGGGAAGGCTATGACGAGCCGTACAAGGTGTCGTACTCGGAGTACGTTCGCGTGCAGCGCGAGAAAGACGCGGGCGCCTATTCGGTGAAGGCCGCGCTGGAGCGCAGCCAGATGTTCGAGGATGCCGACCCGGGCTGGCTGTCGATCCTGAAAGCGCACTACGGCGCCATCGCCCTCGGCGAATATGCAGCGATGAGCGCCGAAGCCCGCATGGTGCGTTTCGGCCGCGCGCCCGGCATGCGCAACATGGCGACCTTCGGCATGATGGATGAAAACCGCCACGGCCAGATCCAGCTGTATTTCCCGCATGAGCATTGCAAGAAAGATCGCCAGTTCGACTGGGCGCACAAGGCGTACCACACCAACGAGTGGGGCGCGATCGCAGCCCGCCATACCTTCGACGACCTGTTCATGGCGCGCAGCGCGACCGAGATCGCGGTCATGCTCACGTTCGCGTTCGAAACCGGCTTCACCAACATGCAGTTCCTCGGCCTCGCCGCCGATGCGGCGGAGGCGGGCGACTATACCTTCTCCAGCCTGATCTCCAGCATCCAGACCGACGAATCGCGCCACGCGCAGATCGGTGCGCCGGCACTGCAGATCCTGATCGAGAACGGCAAGAAAGCCGAAGCGCAGAAACTGGTGGATATCGCCATCGCGCGTGCCTGGCGCATCTTCGCCGTGCTGACCGGCCCGTCGATGGATTACTACACGCCGCTCGACCATCGCAAGCAGTCGTTCAAGGAGTTCATGCAGGAGTGGATCGTCGGCCAGTTCGAGCGCTCGCTGATCGATATGGGCCTGTCGCTGCCGTGGTACTGGAACCAGATGGTCGATGAATTCGATTACCAGCACCATGCGTATCACCTCGGCATCTGGTTCTGGCGTCCGACCGTCTGGTGGAATCCGGCGGCCGGCATGACGCCCGACTGCCGCGACTGGCTCGAAGAAAAGTACCCGGGCTGGAACGACACCTTCGGCAAGTGCTGGGATGTCATCATCGACAACCTGCTGGCCGGTCGCCCCGAGCTGACCGTGCCCGAGACCCTGCCCATCGTCTGCAACATGAGCCAGATCCCGATCTGCGCGATCCCGGGCAACCGCTGGAAGGTGCAGGACCATCCGCTCGACTTCGAAGGACGCACCTACCACTTCAACTCCGACATCGACCGCTGGGTTTTCCAGCAAGACCCGGTGCGTTACCGCGACCACATGACCCTGGTCGATCGCTTCCTCGCGGGCCAGATCCAGCCGATGAACCTGATGGGCGCGCTGCAGTACATGAACCTGGCGCCGGGCGAAATCGGTGACGACGCGCACAACTACGCATGGGTCGAGCGCTATCGCAACCAGCCTTACCAGCGCAAGGCTGCGTGACCTGCCAACGATAACGGAAACGGAGATCATCCCATGGCACTGTATCCCCTGATTTCAAACTTCCAGCATGACTTCGTGCTGCAGCTGCTCGCGGTCGATACCGAGAACACGATGGACGAAGTGGCTGCGGCCGCCGCCCATCATTCGGTCGGCCGGCGTGTGGCGCCACAACCGGGCAAGGTGATCCGCGTGCGCCGGCAAGGCGATACCGATTTCATCGCGCGCGACACCAAGCTGATCGACGCCGGCATCAAGCCGATGGAGTGCGTCGAGTTCATCTTCACCGATCCGAACTGAGGCGAGCGATGGCCTATGTAAAAGCCTGCGACGCCGACGAACTGTGGGAAGGCGACATGGTCGAGGTCGAGGTCAATGACCATGTCGTCGTGCTTGTCTGGCCCAACGGCGGCGAGATCCATGCCTACCAGGGCATCTGCCCGCACCAGGACATTCCGCTGGCCGAGGGAAAGTTCGACGGTCGCGTGTTGATGTGCCGTGCGCACCAGTGGACCTTCGACGCCAATACCGGCTCGGGCATCAACCCCGGCAACTGCAAGCTGGCCCGCTATCCGGTGAAAGTGGATGGCGACACCATCTTTGTCGATACCGAGGGCGTGGAAGCGCTCTTCGCGCAATGACACCAAGGAGACACCATGACTGTGGACACACGAACTGCAGCTGAAGCGTATAAAAACAACCGGGTCGGACCGGTCTTGCGCACCAGCGACATCACCGAGGCCGTCATTGAAGCCGCACACGATGACAACCCCGGCAAGACCATACGCGTGGACGACAAGATCGCGTATGTCCGCATCGATACGGATGGCGAACTGATCCTGCGCCGTGAGACGCTGGAGCGCACGCTGGGTCGCCCGTTCCGCATGGCGGAGCTGGAAGTGAACCTCGGTTCCTTCGCCGGTCGCATCGAGACCAACAACGACTACGTTCGCTTCTATTACGAAAAATCGATCTGAGGAAGCCCGACCATGACGCAACCAGAAATCCTGAAGCCGCTGAAGACCTGGAGCCATCTCGCAGGCCAGCGCCGCAAGCCGAGCGAATATGAAATCGTCTCGACCAACCTGCACTACACGACCAACAACCCGGATGCGCCGTTCGAGCTGGACCCGAACTTCCCGCTGGCGACCTGGTTCAAGCAGTATCGCAATGCCAGCCCGCTGAAGCATGCGGACTGGAATGCGTTCCGCGATCCGGACGAAATTGTCTACCGTACCTACAACATGATGCAGGATGGCCAGGAGACCTATGTGAATGGGCTGCTGGACCAGATGTCCGAGCGCGGCCATGACGCGATGCTCGAGCGCACCTGGGCCGGTTCGCTGGCGCGGCTGTATGCACCGTCGCGCTACCTGTTCCATGCGCTGCAGATGGCCTCGGCCTACCTGAGCCAAATGGCGCCGGCGTCAACCATCTCCAACTGCGCGACTTACCAGACCGCTGATTCGCTGCGCTGGCTGACGCATACTGCTTACCGCACGAAGGAATTGTCGAAGACCTTCGGCGACATCGGCCTTGGCCAGGATGAGCGCCGCTACTGGGAACAGGACGCTGCCTGGCAGGGCTTCCGCGAGCTGGTCGAAAAGGCGCTGGTGGCCTGGGACTGGGCGGAGTGCTTTGTCGCGTTCAGCCTCGTGATCCGTCCCGCCGTCGAAGAATCGGTGCTGCGCGCGCTCGGACAGGCCGGACGCCATAACGGCGATACCCTGATCGGCATGCTGACGGATGCGCAGCTGGTCGATGCCGATCGCCATCGCCGCTGGTCCGGCGCGCTGGTGCGCTTCAGCCTCGACAGCAGCAGCGGCAACGACAGCAATCGCGAGGTGCTGAAGGCGCTGGTGGCGAAGTGGGAGCCGCTGGCCGATGCAGCCATCGACGCCTATTGCGGCGCGTTGCCGGATGCCCCCGGCGCCGCAGAGAAAGCCAAGGCGGCGACGCGCAAATTCCGCGCGTCGATCGGACTGTAAACCGGACAGTAAAGCGGAGCAGGGCGGTACCGTCACCCGGTGCCGCCCGATCATCTTCATGGACTATCAGGTCGAGATCGAGGGCGGCGCGACGTTTGACGTCGATCCTTCCGAAGACAGCCTGCTGCGCGCCGCACTGCGTGCCGGCACCGGCTTTCCGCATGAATGCAGCGTCGGTGGTTGCGGCGCCTGTCGCTATGATTTGCTCGAGGGCGAAGTCGAGGACTTGTGGCCGGAAGCGCCCGGGCTGAGCGAGCGCGATCGCAAGCGTGGCAAGCGGCTGGCCTGCCAGACCCGGCCGCGTGGCGACTGCAAGGTGAAAGTCCGGTGCGACCCATCCTATGTGCCGCCGATCAGGCCGGAGCGTATCGATTGCGTGCTGACTCGACGGCGCATGCTGACCGACGATATGGCAGAGCTGAGCTTCGAAGCGACACGACCGGTGGCCTTCCTGCCGGGGCAGTATGCATTATTGCGTTTGACGGGCATTCAGGGCTTGCGTGCGTATTCGATGAGCAACGTAGCCAATGGTTCATGCACGCTGCAGTTCATCGTCAGGCGCACTGCCGGCGGCGCCGGCAGTCGCTTGCTGGTCGACCGGATGGCATTGGGCAGCAGCGTGACGATTGATGGGCCGAATGGTCATGCCTACCTGCGCGAGCAGACCGCGCGTCCACTGGTCTGCATTGCGGGCGGGTCGGGACTGGCGCCTATGCTGTCGGTCGCAACCCGAGCTGCAGCGCTTGGCATGTCGATGGATTTTTTCTTTGGGGGACGCAGCGCCGGTGACATGTGCGCGCGCCCCTTGCTGACATCGTTGCCGGGCTTCGGGTCCCGGCTTCGCTTGCATGAGGTCGTGTCAGGGCCGGACAGCAGCGCTTGGAGCGGCGCCACCGGATGGGTGCACGAGGCGGTCGAGCGGCTGGTGAACGCCGACGCACGCGAGCGCGAATATTATTTCGCCGGGCCACCGGCCATGATCGAGGCTTTGCAGGAAATGCTGATGGTCCGGTTGCAGGTGCCCTACGAGCAGATTCACTTCGACCGCTTCATCTGAGCGCGCCGCTTTCGCCGACGCGCTCGAATGCGTCCGACTGCAGTATGCTCCGCACAGGCAGCAATGCAGTCGGGCAAGCCGGATCCGCAACACCGCTTTGCTGTCCTGCAGCATAACAACCAGACGGGGAGGGGACGATGCGCAAGCAAGACCCTGTGACGGGGAACGGTCGGCAGGCTGCGGCAACGCGTGCCGACAAAGGCAAGCAGTGGAGCGGCGCCGACATCAAGGTGCCCGACATCGAGGACCTGGCCAAGCGCCTGCGCTTCGCACCACAGCAGGGGCGCATCTGGCTCGATGACCAGCGGATGATGCTGATGCACATCAGTAATCTGGGCTCCTTGCGGCAAGAGCTGATCGAAGGCATGGGCAAGGAACGTGCACGCGGCCTGATTACCCGCATCGGCTACCAGGCCGGGGCACGCGACGCGCAAATGTCGCGCAAGGTTCGCGCGAACCGCAGCACCTTCGATGACTTCCTCGCGGGCCCGCAGCTGGTATCGCTCGAGGGCATCGTCTTCTGCGAGCCGCTGGCGCTGCACATCGATGTCGAGAAGGGCGAGTATTTCGGCGATTTTCACCTGGTCGACTGTGCCGAGGCTGAAGCGCACATGGCGTCCTATGGCATCGGCAACGAAGGTGTGTGCTGGATGCTGGTCGGTTATGCGTGCGGCTATACCAGCGCCTTCATGGGGCGCCCCATCCTGTGGCGTGAATGCGAATGCCGCAGCATGGGCCATGAAAAATGCCGTGTCATCGGCAAGCCGGTCGAAGAATGGGAAAATGCGGAAGACGATTTGCGCTTCCTGCAGATCGGCGATTTCGTCAAATGGTCGACCAGTGATTCGTCGGTCAGCAAGACCGGAACGGCGGGCATACGTCCGACGCAAGCGGTGGATGCCCGTACCGAATTCGGCATGGTCGGCATTTCAAGTGGATTCAACACGGCCGTCCACATGGTCAAGAAGGTGGCCCCGACCGAGGCCACCGTGCTCTTTCTCGGCGAGAGCGGCGTCGGCAAGGAAATCTTTGCGCACAACCTGCACCAGCTGAGTGATCGCAGCGACAAGCCCTTCATCGCCGTCAACTGCGCGGCCATACCGGAACACCTGATGGAGTCCGAGCTGTTCGGCGTGGAAAAAGGCGCCTATACCGGTGCCACGATGTCGCGCCCCGGTCGCTTCGAACGGGCCGATGGCGGCACGCTGTTCCTTGATGAGATTGGCACGCTGAGCTATACCGCGCAGGGCAAATTGTTGCGCGCGATTCAGGCCAGCGAAATCGAGCGCGTCGGCGATTCCAAGACACGCAAGGTCAATGTGCGCCTGATTGCGGCGACCAACGTCAACTTGCGGGAAGCGGTCAAGGCCGGCACTTTCCGCGAAGACTTGTTCTTCCGCTTGAATGTCTTCCCGATCAAGGTGCCGCCATTGCGGCAGCGGCGCGATGACATTCCGCTGATGATGAATTGGTTCTTGCAGCGTTTCGCGAAGAAGCACAAGAAGACCATCACGGGCTTCCGCGAACGTGCCGTCGATGCGTTGATCGCTTACGATTGGCCCGGCAATGTGCGCGAGCTGGAGAACATGATCGAGCGCGCCGTGATCCTGGCCGAAGAGGGCGGGGCGTTGGACATCGGCCACCTGTTTACGTCCGGCGAAGAAATCGACTTCCCGTCATTCACGATCAACAAGACCGGCCGCATTGCCATCGAGGCCAGTGAGGAACCCACGGATTTGCCCATTTTGCCGGCGTCGAAAATTATCGCCAGCCTGGAAGAGGCCGAGCTGGCCATGGTACGGACGGCATTGAAGGAAAGCCATGGCAACTTGTCGAAGGCTGCGCGCAAGCTGGGCATTACCCGCGCCAAGCTCGCCTACCGGATGCAGAAATACGGGATCAGTGCCGACTGAATCCGGGACCGTTTGGATTTCCCGGCGTTTGCCTGCGCCAGCTGGCCCTGTTCAGGGGGCTGCGACCGTCGTCTGAGTCTCGTCGGCCATCAGCGCGCGGGCCGCCAGCGTGAAGTCGGCATCGGCGATGCCGGTCAGCGCCAGTGGGCGCGCGTCAGCATAGCGAATGAAATTGCGATGGATGGAGCGCAGGTAGGATGGGTCATAGTGCTCGACCAGCAAGGCTTCCACCATCGCGGCGGTATGCCCATCCCGCGCCATTTGCGTCCAGCGATTGATTTTTTCGTGGCCATGCAACTGCACCAGATGCCCGAGCTGCGTGGCCAGCAAGCCGGTGTCGTCGACCAGGTGCGGATAGTCTTCGATCAGCAGCGCGACGCGCTCAGCGGTGGCTGTGTCGACCCGCACGCAGCCTGACGCCCGAATACGCTCCATCAGTTTGTCGGGCACGCGGACGTCGCCAATCTTCTTGCTCTCCGATTCGACATAGACCACGCGCTCCGGCGACAGACGCCGCAAGACGTCCCACAGGCGGCTCTCGAACATCTTCTGCGACGGCTGCGGCGCGGTCGGCAGGCCGCCGAGTACGGAGCCGCGATGATTCGCCAGTTGTTCGAGGTCCAGCACTTGCGCGCCTTCGCGGGCCAGCACGTGCAGCAGGCGGCTCTTGCCGCTGCCGGTGGTGCCGCAGACGGCGCGGAAGGTGAATCGATCCGCGAGTTCGTCCAGTTTCGCGATCACAGTGCGCCGGTAGGCCTGGTAGCCGCCTTCCAGCTGCGATACCGGCCAGCCGATGCGCGCGAAGATATGCGCGACCGCCCCGCTGCGGTTGCCGCCGCGCCAGCAATAGACCAGCGGCTTCCATTCCTTGGGCATCGCGAGGAAGCGCCGCTGCAGGTGCAGGCCGATGTTCTGCGACACCAGCGCCGCACCGATCTTGCGTGCCTCGAACGGGCTGACCTGGCGATCCAGCGTGCCCACATGTGCGCGTTGTTCGTCATCGAGCACGGGGCAATTGATCGCACCCGGGATATGGTCGTGCGCATACTCCGAAGGCGAGCGCACGTCGATGATGCAATCGTAGTGATCGAGCGCGGGCAGCGCTTCGTCGGCCCCGAGCAACGCCGGATATTTCATCGCTGCCTTCATTAACGCTCCGCCTTCAGCATGGGCTTCAGGGTCGGCCAAACGTTGCGCAACAGGGTCGATTGCGCATCGCGATTCGGATGGATGCGGTCCGGCTGGAACCAGCGCTCGGTATCGTCGAGCCCGGCCAGCAGGAAAGGCACCAGCTTCACGCCTTTTTCCTTGCCCACCTCCGCATACATCGCGGCGAAGCGCCGGCTGTAGTCGGGTCCATAGTTCGGTGGCACTTGCATGCCAACCAGCAGCGTGCGCGCGCCGGACTTCGATGCGAGCGCGACCATGTCGCGCAGGTTGGCGCGGGTCGCGGCCAGCGATAGTCCGCGCAAGCCGTCGTTGCCGCCGAGTTCGAGGATCAGGATCGCCGGCTTGTGCTGTGCCAGTAATGCCGGCAGGCGTGCCTTGCCACCGGCCGTGGTTTCGCCGCTGATGCTGGCATTGACCAGTGTTGCATCGAACTTGTCGTCGCGCAGCTGTTGCACCAGCAGGCTGGCCCATCCGGTGCCGCGCGGCAGTCCGTACTCGGCCGACAGGCTGTCGCCGAGCAGCAGCAGTGTTTTTGATGCAGAATGGGCGGGCAGTGCGACTGCCCACAGGCAGCTGGCCAACAGGCAGTACGACAGCATTCCGTTCAAGCGCCGGGCCAGGACCCGCGCGAACAGTCCCTTCATTCGATCCTGCATGCAATCACACTCCACGACAAAGACAGCTTCGGCCTCGCCCGCCATCGAAGTCATCGGCCTCGGCAAGACCGTGACCGACGCCAGTGGCGAACTGACCATTCTTCAGGACGTGCATTTTACCGTGCCGACCGGCGCCACCATGGCGCTGGTCGGTGCTTCCGGCTCGGGCAAATCGACCTTGCTGGGCTTGCTGGCCGGACTTGATACGCCGACCTCGGGTACGGTGCGCATCGACGGCATTGACCTGTATGCGCTGGACGAAGACGGGCGTGCCGGGCTGCGCAAGGCAAAGCTGGGCTTCGTATTCCAGTCCTTTCAGTTGCTGGCCCACCTGACGGCGCTGGAGAACGTGATGCTGCCGCTGGAGTTGCGCGGCGATTCCAACGCGCGCGCGAAGGCCGAGGCGATGCTCGGTCGTGTCGGCCTCGGCCAACGCCTGAAGCACTATCCGAAATACCTGTCAGGCGGTGAGCAGCAGCGCGTGGCGTTGGCCCGGGCCTTCGTCAGCGAGCCGCCCTTGCTGCTGGCGGATGAGCCGACCGGCAGCCTGGATGCGGCGACTGGCGAGGCGGTGATTGACTTGATGTTCAGCCTCAACCGCGAACAAGGCTCGACGCTGGTGTTGGTCACGCACGATCCTTCGATCGCAGCGCTGTGCGAGCGACGCCTGACCTTGCATGCGGGGCGGCTGGTGGAGGATGTGGCGGTCTGACGGCCTGACGGCCGCATGACACAAAGCCGCTTTGTCGCCGGTAATCATGCGCTCGCAGGCCGTGACCCGGCGACTTCCGTTACCAATCGGTTCAGCGCTGACCGGATGTAAGGCAGCAGTTCACCGGCGGTCACGCCGACCGGGCCGATGCCGGCCGCAACCATGTCGTCGGCCGCCGCGCCGTGCAGCCAGGCTGCGGCCAGCGCAGCTTCCCGCGCCGGCCATCGCTGGGCCAGCAGCGCGCCGCACAGGCCTGACAACACATCGCCGCTACCTGCGGTGGCCAGCGCAGGGTTGCCGGTGCCGTTGATGACGATGCGGCCGTCCGGCACGGCAATGATGCTGCCCGAGCCTTTCAGGATGACGACAGCCCGATAACGGCGCGCGAGTTCGAGCGCCGCGCCTGTCCGGTCCGCTTGCATACGCGTGGCATCAGTGCCCAGCAGACGCGCCGCTTCCAGCGGGTGTGGGGTCAGGATGGTCGCGGCCGTACGTGCGACGAGCTTGTGCCGCAACGGTGATTCTTCAGCGAGCAGGTTGAGCGCGTCGGCATCGATGACCAGCGGCAGGCGGCAGGCCAGCGCCTTGTCCAGCAAATCATTCGCATCGCGCGACAGGCCGAGGCCGGGGCCAATGACGGCGGCGCCATGGTCGAGCGCGGCCGCATGCGCGTCGCGGCACATCAGTTCCGGATGTACCGGATCGAAGGCGGGTACCTTGCCTGCGAACGCGGCGAATACGCGCCCGGCGCCGGCCATCGCGCCCATGCGTGAAGCCAGCAGAACCGCACCGCCCATACCGGCCGCGCCACCGATCACGGTCAGGTCGCCGTAACTGCCCTTGTGCGACGCATGGCGCCGACGGACGGCATTGGCGCTGAACAGGCCGATGTGATTGAGCGTGGCGAGCGGCGCGCCGTACAACGATGTGTCCGTCTGCAGGGTGTCGACGCACACTTGCCCCGCATGATCACGGCCCTCGCAGGTATGCAGTCCCGGCTTGTTGCCGAGGAAGGTGATGGTGTGGCTTGCGTTGACGGCGGTCTGACCCACCCGGGCCCCACTGTCCGCATCCAGCCCGCTGGGCACGTCAATCGACAGCACCGGGCAGTGCAGGCGATTCATCCCTTCAATGGCGCGCTGAAAATCGCCGTCGGGCGCGCGTGCGAGTCCTATTCCGAATAGGCCGTCGATGGCGAGGTTGAAGCCGGTGGTCGACGCGGCGTCGAGTACCTCGAGCCCGGTAAAGCAGGCGGCGCTGTCGGTGGCCCGCTCAAGGGCCTGTGCTGCCTCGCCGGTGTGGCGGCTGGCGTTGGCCACCCGTACCACCTCGACATGGACGCCTTGCTCGGCCAGGATCGCTGCCGCTTCGAGCGCATCGCCGCCGTTGTTGCCGGGACCGGCAACGACCAGCACGCGCGGCGTCGGCGACGCCGCATGCAACAGCTGCAGCGCAAGCTCGGCCGTCGCGCTGCCGGCGCGCCGCATCAGAATGCCGGGGGGAACGGAAGCGAGCGCATTGCGCTCTATGTCGCGGATTTGCGCGACGCTGTAAAGGTTCAGGTCCAGCGGATTGCGCGCATCAGCGCAAGCGGTCGCCATAGCGGGTGAGGGTCAGGCCATCCATGTCGATTTCAGGACGCCGCTCGGTCATCATGTCGGCCAGCAGCTTGCCACTGCCGGCAGCCAGCGCCCAGGAACCCGCGCCATGACCGGCATTGATGAATACATTGCCGTACTTTGTGGTGCCGATCAAGGGCACG
>JACCDG011150164.1_pt1 | contig 13249 bp, 4 predicted proteins | sample 7442471 | NCBI WGS metagenome assembly JACCDG01 (sample SAMN15323444, study PRJNA562643) | freshwater metagenome | isolation source: river surface water | place: USA:Blue River Watershed | collected 2017-08-17 | reverse complement strand
TTGATTACGACGAAAGCACGATAAAGTCGGTTTCGCCTTCAATCCGCCCGATGCAGTAGCTCCGGGCACGTCACTTCGCCTAACGGCTCAGGCCTGGTTCAGGCTAACTTGCATGTTTTTTAAAAAATTTTCGAACTCTCGTCTTTATAAAATTCTTGTATCTTCAAATAACTTCGATTATATGATGAACAATACCTATATAAAAATCAGACTCTCGTCATCCTCAGGAACGAAGTGACGCAAGGATCCAGAACATCATTAATTATTTTAACCAAACAAAAATATAAAAAAAATATGAATATAAAGTACTTTCATTTAAAAACCGATTTCTCCATTTTCCTAGGCATCATAACGCTCTTAATCTGCACAGGATGCATTTTTATATACTCTTCTAGTTCAATCTACGCACTAGAACGCTTTGGCTACGGACACTATTATCTCAAAAACCAAATAGTCGGCATAATACTTGGGTTATTAATTTTTTATATCGCTCGCATTATCCCAAATAAATTAATTTTTTCATGCACGCCACTCTTATTTTTTGGATCGCTTTTTTTAACGTTTCTTTCTTTGTTGCCCTATTTTGGCATGACTATTCACGGCGCCAGTCGTTGGCTCAAAGTAGGGTCTTTTGCTTTTCAACCAAGTGAACTTTTAAAAATATCATCAGTACTTTATATTGCTTATTTTTTATCTAAAAAAATGCACGCATCATTTTCTTTTGTAAAAATATATCTTCCCTTTTTATGCATTACCGGCATTACTGCATTAATTCTTTTAAAGCAACCAGACTTTGGATTAGCAGTAACGCTTGTAATAACTGCATTAATGATGCTTTTTATTGCAGGACTCCCTTTATCACACGTAGCGCTATGCATAGGATCACTCATTCCAGCTTTAGCAGCTCTTATTCTTATGCAACCTTATCGACTAAAAAGAATTATTGCCTTTATAGATCCATGGAAAGATGCAAAAGGTGCGGGCTTTCAAATCATTCAATCACTGATTGCTATTGGATCTGGCAACTGGTTTGGCGTTGGAATTTCACATTCAAAACAAAAATTCTTTTATCTGCCCATGCAGCATACTGATTTTATTTTTTCTATCATAGCTGAAGAAATAGGATTGCTAGGCAGTAGCGGACTTCTATTGCTTTTTTTTTTATTTACCTACTTTGGTATCAAAATAGCTTGGCAACTAGAAGAACCCTTTGCGATTATCGCAACACTTGGATTTACCCTTTTAATCAGCATACAAACTTATATTAATCTGTTTGTTGTTGCTGGATTATTGCCAACAAAAGGAATAGGCCTGCCCTTTATAAGTTACGGAAACTCATCACTAATCTGCTTTATCGCGATGATCGGCATCATTGCAAATTTTATTGACCATCAAAAATAATAATTAATCCGTATTAGCGATAAGAAATACTTGCTGAGCTCTTGCCAACGACAATCCTCGATCAACCATTAGCTCCGCAACTTCGCACACACATTTATTCTTATCCATTATACTAAAAATTTTAGCTTCTCGTGCTGCTGCCGCTGCTTCTCTTTCTCGTTTTACTGCCTCTTCTGCTAACGCTGCTGCTGCCGCCGCTTCTGCTTTCTTACGCTTATCTGATTCTTTTTTTCGTTCACGTTTTCTTTGATTTGGTGTTAAACCTGGCTTTTCTTCTGTTTCTACAGCTTTAACATCTTGATCATCATCTGATGAATCATCATCAGACGGCAGTTCTACCGGAATTACCGTTGTTCGCTCAGGACGTTGTTGCTCAACATTAGGCGTCCTGCCTTCTTTTAGTGCTCTCATTCCTTCTGTAATATATCGTTGTTCTTGCCGCAGAGAAAGAGTTAAAGCTTTGAAACCTTCAACATTAATACCTGCTTCTTTCATTGATTCTATTTGATATTTCGTAAGACCTCTATCTCGCCAAAGAACATGCAATATTAAGTGATTTTCTTTATTATATTTAATCCTATTCATGTAACATAAATGCATATAATATGGCTTAAAATCTCTTTCAAAATCAGCTTGCAAACGAGTAATTCTAGCTAGATAATCATCTTCACTGTCACAGCAATAAAAAAAGTATCTATAAAAATCTGGATTTATCTTAAAAAAATTCCGATAAATTTCACGCCCTTTTTTATTCCAATATACGCAAGGTTGATCATCAAAAACTGCAGTTTTCTTGGTTATTCCAGCCGCCGCTGCAGAAGATTTTGACGTAACAACTGGATCGCTTGTTTTTGTCAAATCTGACTTAGATTCTTTTAAAGCCGCTACTGCTGGTGCTGCTGCAATTGCTGCCCGCGATATAATTGCTTTTTGTTGCAAATCAAATTCTTTATCAAGTTCTTGAATTTGAGCACTCATAAATTCCTCTGTAACTGCAAATTCTAATAGCTTAGGATCTACAGCAAATCTATCAATTGGAAAAGATTTACCATCATAACCCTCAACAGACAATCCATCTTGCCTCATTACTTCAATTTGAGATGCTGTAATGGCACGCGTTGGCGAAAGATCCAATCTTCTTTTAACTCTACGAAACAAAGGCACACCTTCTTTATTTCGATTAATACGTCCAAGTTTCTCCAATGCACCAAGAAGACCTGCCATTGTTTGACGATATAATTTCCTAACAGATTCACCTTGACGCATAGCTTCTTCTTCAGTTTCAAAAACAGCTAAAAAACATCTATTTTCATCTTCTCTTGAAGCATTTATAAATCTCTCAACTCCAGGCTTGTTAAATATATAATATGACGTTTGCACCTCTGCACTTGCTGCTGCTGGACCTTCCGCGCTTGCCACTGGCACTGAAAACATTCTAATCGTCGGTGCTTTTGATAATGCGCCTGAACCTGAAACTCCACCAAGTAATTGCTCAAAAGATTCAATTTTATGTTTTAAATATGCTCTTGTCTCATCACATGTTATTTTGTTTAAACCAGCTATTGCATCAGCTTTATCAGGAGACTCAACAATGGCAAAACAATTTTCACCTATTAAATATTGTAAACCGTTAGCAGTCAATCCATCTTTTTTCATTGCTAAAATTTGAGATAACGTAAAACCTAAAGCAGGATCTTTACTAGCTTTTTCTTTATTCTTGCAATGCAACACAATATTATCTCTCAATAAAGGAATGTCTTTTTTTGTTACCTGACTCAATCTTTTAAAAAAAGTAAATAATTCTTTAGCATATAAATCATAATAAGACAGGCTATCTTCTTTTTCATGTTGTAGATTTTCAAAAACCACTAATAAATCTCCAATACTACCTCTTTGCATGAAATTTTCTTCAAGTCGTCGAAGGCCAGACTCATTGACTACATAACAAGGTTTATGAAGATCATGCGCTGCTGCCGCGGCTTGAATATCTATTGCAAACACACAAAACGATAACAACAAAATATATCGCTTCATAAAACCAACTCCTGTTTTAAACCAATATTTTACCGATAATTAAAAGCTATGATTAATCAAGATCAGCTTCAACTGCAACAGGATCAAAAGGTACCCTTTGATTACGATCAGCTACAATTTTAACAGCACTATCAAAAGATATCTTTTGATCAAACATTAGTGTTGCAATTTCTTGAGAACATCCATATTCATCCACAAAAGAAGTAATTTTCATGGCTCTAAAGCTTTCTTTTCTTTGTTGACTTGCTGTTTTGCGATGTTTTGGCGCAACAGCTGGAGCGCTTGCTGACCCTTTTTTTGGTGCTTTATCTTTAGATTTTGCTTCTACAAGAGCTGCTGCTGCTAGTAACCGCAATATAGCTGCTTTTTGCAAATCAAATTCTTTACGAAGTCTTTGAACTTGAGCATCCATAAATTCCTCTGTAATTGCAAATCTTGATCCATTAGGATCTGCTATTGTTGCAAAATCTTGACCAGCAACCTTTCTTATAAGAAGCTCATTTTTTTTACTTAAAAACTTTAAATCATGAACACTTAATCTATCTTTTACCATTGCATCAATTTGAGATTCCGAAAAATATTGGTTTCTGATTTTAACAATCAAACGAAAAAAAAGCTTAGCGGAAGGTTCTTTTCGCACTACTTGATCAATAATCAAAGGCATTTTTTTTCTATATATCTCAATAATCGGTGCTTTTTTTTCGCAAGCTTCTTCTTCAGTATCAAAAACAACAAAAAAACAGCCACCAAACTTTGGTTTTTCTATAAATCTTAAAATTCCTAGTTCGTTAAAAACAAAAGATTCTGCTTCAAGATCAATTCTTGCTCCTGAAGATGCTCCTTCTTGTTCCGTTGCAACTTTGCATCTCAATTGAGAGTCTGATGATTGCCTACTTGGACTTGCTGGCGCCGCAGCCGCTGCTGCAGCAGCACCTTTTTCGGCACACTGCACATCTGCCACCGCAAGAAAAAACGACAACAATAAAACATACTTTTTCATAAAAACTCCAACTTTGATTGTTATTAATAATGTTATTCTAGCAACATTATTAATAACAATCAATTGAATCTATGCTTTAAAAGCCATAACAAAATCGATCAACAAACGAATACCGACTCCAGTTGCAGAATTTGGACGATAATAAAGTTTATCAGGAACATCAAATGCTGATGGTGCAATATCGAGATGCGCCCAAGAAGTGTCGCCAACAAAATTACTTAAAAAACATGCGCCATTTGTTGCACCTGCATAATATTTTGTTTTTCCATCATTACATAAATCTGCAAGATCTGATTTTACCATCACTTTATATTCATCAATTAATGGCAATCTCCAAACCGCGTCTCCTGATGTAATAGCAGCTGCTTGAATTTTTTCAGAAAGATTGTCATCTTGCGTTAATAGTCCCGTAAAAAATGGCCCAATAGCATGACTGCAAGCACCTGTAAGCGTTGCTACATCAATAATTACTGCAGGCTTGAACTCTTTATCTGCATAAGCAAGTGCATCTGCTAAAACAAGACGCCCTTCTGCGTCAGTATTACCTACTACTGCTGTTTTTCCATTATAAAATGTAATAATATCACCGGGATGATTTGCTGAACCACTGACCATATTTTCTGCAAGCGCTGCGACTGCTACGACGTTTACGTCCGGTTTTAATTGCGCAATAACTGTTAATGCATTCATAACAGCTGCTGCTCCTGACATGTCTTCTTTCATTGTTTCCATAAATCCAGTTGGTTTGATATTTAAACCACCCGAATCAAACGTAATACCTTTACCAACAAGCGCGATCGTTGGTGCATTTTTTTTCTTGCAATTATAACGCATGATCACTAAATGACTATCATGCTGCGATCCCATGCCAACAGCTTTGAGTCCGCCCATTCCCATTTTTTCGATTTCTTTTTCTTCAAAAACAGTCACTGGCAAACCATACTCTTTACCTAATGCAAGCGTTCTTTTTGCAAATTCAGGTGGAGTCATTTTATTAGCAGGAAGATCAATCCAAACACGAGCTCGATTAACCGCTTGCGAAACTATAATACCTTGCTCAATGCCTTCTTCGAATTTTTTTAGATTTTTTTTATCAACAATCGCTAACACTGTTGAAAGATAAAATGTTTTGTCTTCTTCTTTTGTTATAAAAAGATCAAATTTATAATGAGCCATTTCGCACACAGAAGAAAAAATTTCTCCCATTTTTTCTACCGATACTGGATATGCTGTAAAAGCTGGCATAGCGCAGGCAACGGAAGCAATTTTTTGTGCCTGACACGTACGAATCACGGTTGCGCATGCATTACGAAATATTTCTAATCCATTTTTATCCGCTGTTTTTCCTATGCCAACACAGATAAGATACGCAATACTATTTTTGACAGAACAAGGTATGACAAGCGTCTGCCCTTTTGCTCCTGTAAACTTTTTTTCTTTTAATAACTTATTAAAATGTGGAAAAAAATCTTTTTCTATCTGAGGATACAAAGCACAAAGATCATCACCTTCTTGCATTAAAAATGCATATGCTTGCACATCTTGAGTAAAAATTTTCTTATCACTTGCTACATAATTAGTCATGCACAAACTCCTTGAAATTCAAACTATAAAAGTATAATAAAAATATCATAGGAAAAGAGTAAATGAAAGTTGCTTCTTTAAAAAAACAACTTTCATTTACTCTTTTTAATTATTATTAAAACTATTTTTATGCAGCAGGAACTGGTTGCGCACTACTTTTTTGTGATAACGCAGGATTTTGCAACATTACCACTCCTTCTTTATCAGTACTTGCAGGAATTGCCCCTCCAATTGCTTGCGCAATAAGATTAAACAAATTGCCAGTAAGGCCAAAACCGAATGGATATAAAATCGTTGTTCCCGATAAATCTGTCTGTTGCACAAAGACAACACCATTATACGCATCGATATAATATTGCGCAGAACCTGATTGATCAGCTCCAAGCAATTGACAAATAGGATCAACAATACTTGGCGTAGAAGAGCAAGATAATTTATAAAAATAACGTGATGCAGGTTCTGAAGTCAGTGGAATTAATGGTTTTCCAAAGAACAATTGACTGCGAACCATTGCTGCTGCTTGCGGATTAACTTCTGGATTAGAAATTCCAACCGAAGCAAGATCAGCTGCATTAAATGCTGAAATCAATCCAACTGTTCCACCTGCGCCTGTTGAAATATCAACGTGATTTTTTATTTGTTGAAATTCATTGCCAGAAAGTTGTGCATATTTATAACTGTAGAAATATTGTTGCGATGGCCCCGTAAACGGAACTGCGTACGCTGTTAACGATGTAGCACTATTTATCGTTCCTGCAGGCAACGTGTTAATACATAAATACGGCGCGATTGAAGCTTTTGATCCTTTTAAATTAATAAAATTACCTGCATAAATTCCTGGATACGGTGAACTACTTGCAAACAGATCCTGCACACTCGTCACTACAGACATATAAGTACTATATATTCCTTGACTTGGAAGAGTTATTGTTGGCTCTGGAGCACCAGAACTATTTAACCCTGCATTATTGTACGCATCATAGAATGCAAAATACTGTCCAACAGGCGCTCCTATTCCATTTGGATTGACACCCGTATAAGTTAATCCTGCAACCCCTGCTTGTCGAACATTAAATACACCTTGCGCTGTAGCAGTTGGTTGCGTTAATAATCCGCATACAATCGCTGGAGAGTTTCCATCAGGAGACACTAATGGTATTCCTGGCGTCGAATTGAATGGACGTGCTCCTACAACTTCTGCCCAGAATGGCTTTGCCTGCAACAGAATATTTTGAAGATTACCATCTAACGGTGGATTATTGTATGCGTTTGAAGAACCCGTTCCTTGCAATGCTTGCGTAGGATTTGGCGCCTGGAAAATATCCGTAATAACATTACCACTCGTATCAGTATAAGTAATCGAAATTTGTACTGGACTTACCGCTGTTTCAACCACCGTAAGCGTTGAACTTGATAACGTAGGACTTGCAGCACCATTTAGAGTCATTGTATATGTTTTTGTTGATAAATAGAGACCACTATTTAAAGCGCTCAATAAAACTGATGTCATATTTGTTGTTGCTGGACTGATTTGCGTACCATTTTGTGTAATGTATGGATTACCATTCGTATCTAATGCTGATCCATATGCATAGACCGTTGATTTTCCTGAACCATCAGAGAATGAAAATTGCACGCTGTAAGGCTGAAGGCTATATTGTTGATATCCATAATTAGGATCACCGTTTACATCAGTATTTTGATACAACATTTTTATTTGAGTCATTTGCGTTTCGTCATCAAAATTAGTCAACATAAATAATGGATTAGAAAAATCAAAATCATTATTCGTAAATGGTTTTAACGGTAATGATGGATTCGTTGCAACCCAATAGGCTACCATAACTGGCGCAAGATAAGGATTTCCCGAAACATCATATTGTTCACCTGTGACAAGATCACTGTAATAATCCTCTGTTTGCGTTACGGTAGATGTTGTTTGAGTTGCCTGATCATAAACCGGAATAGATAACGAAGAAACAGAACGCGCAAGATACATTTGTGCTGCATTATTTACATAATAATAAGTTCCTGATCCATTCGTTGTTTGAGGATTATAAATACATTGCATATTACCATTTGCGCCACTACTTTGACCTGGTTTTAATTGCGCATCAAACGCTGTCATAGGCAATGATATATTCGCAACAGAAAGACCTAATGTTTCATCACCCTTGCTAGAAATCGTAATACCGAATTTATCTAACATTGCCTGACATGGATAACCCGTTAATTCCGCAATTGGTGTTGCTGCAAGTGTCGGCATAACGCTTGAACCTGAAGAAGGTGCTACCGCAGCAGCAGAAGGAGCATTTACCACATAATAAACACCACGCGCTGCATTGCCTGGCATAACATTATAAGAATAGGTAGCAGTACTTGGATCATATTGAGGATCTGCTATACCAGCATTAAAATCGTACCATGTATCTGCAGCACCGTTAGCACCCGGTATTTTTACGTAATATTTATTATTCACTTTATACAGATTGCTAAATAATCCAGCAACTGGCGTTGCCGCTTGCAATGCTGCTAATGGTAATGGTTCTGCCATAATACCACTACTTGAAACATTTGTTTTAAAAGCTGCTTGCAAGAACGATGCATTAACTACATTATTCAATTCTTCTATATGCGCATATAACGGCTGATTGCTCGAAGGCAAATTCGAAAGGTTTGTTGTTCCTGCACTTGCATATGCCCCTGTGCCAAACATTTGATTAAAAAATTCTACAGGAGATTTAACGATAGAAGCGCCATCACTCTTCATAATTGCGCTTGCTAAAGCACCTTGCGATGTTGTACCAAAAGCATTTCCAGAAACAATACTCATCATATATTGCACAGAAGGCGAAAGTGGTTGACCTGTTGGTTGGAAATTATCATTTACTACGACCCAATAATCTGGTGCTTCTAAATATGATTGCGCAGAATTTTCGACAACTGCATAAATATGCATTCCAGAAACAGGACATAATCGCAATGTTCTTCCTGCAAAATAAAATGGATAATATTCTGCTTGAGATTGCTGCGAGCCAAGTGTTTGACAGTTCATAACCATACCGTACAATCCAGGATTTTCTTTTTGTAAGTTAGCAAGCAAAGCACCAATTGTTGTTGCAGTTGGATCATTCGATTGATTTTTAAGCGCAGTTAAAAGTACTTGCTGTGGATTCACTTTCCCTAAATTTGTTAGATTACATAATGCATTTGTTGTCACACCGACGGTCCCTGAAGGCTTATAGCAACTATTAGCTTGCGAAACAGATGCTGGAACCCACACATCACCCGTTCTAATATTAATAATACCAGGATTTGCCGCATCTAAATAAGACATTCCTAAATGATTATTCGCATTGCAAGACGCAATAGTCGGACTTGCTGTTGTAACCATATCAGCAACAACAAATAAATCAGTTGGAGAAAAGACTGATGCTGTATAGAAAAAGTTACCTGTTGCTATTTCATCATCACCGATCGAAATGCATCCTGGAGGAATGTTTAAATAGACTGGATAGAGTAAGTTATGCGTAAATTGGAATGGCCCTGATTGCATAATTTTTGCAACAAAACTCGTTCTGTCTTCGTATTGCGCCCAACCTTTAAATGAACGAATAATTTCTGCTACAAATCCTATTGGCATCGATTGACCCAGATTATAACTTGTGCTACTTGAGCCACTTGAACTTGATCCAGAACTAAAACTTGATGGTGATTGGCAAGGAGTAACCGAGATCCAATCGATATTTACGGTAACATTATTATTGTTATAACTCACTGGTTGCGAAGCAGATTGCATGCTGCAATAACCAAAATTTGGATAGTACATCCAATACATCGGCAACATTTGTAAAAGTAAGTTAGAAGCTTTTTTAATCGCCGGATAAGGAGGCTTCATAGCACTACTCATCTTGCCTATCGTTGATTGCAATGCAGAAGTTGCTTTGCTTTCTGCTTCTAAAGCTGCAAACCAATTTTTTATATCTTGATATACAACTTGCGCATCAACATATCCTGCAAATTGAGATGTTTTATCATCTGCTGAAGCGGCATTAAAATATAAAGCTAATCGTGGATTATTAAATTGTGCTTGCGCAGACTGAATATTAGTTGCAGCATTTTTTTGTAACATTTGCCAAATTAAACTAACATTCGAAGCCTGATTCCCTTGCGATAATGTTTTACTGATATCAGTTGTTACTTGCAACGCTGCGGCTTTAACAGCTTGGCTTGCTTGTTGTGCTGCAGTATTTTGTGAAGCATAATCACTATTTGTCACACTACCTTCTAACACTGCTGTCATAATAACATTATAAGGATTTGCAAATTCTGGCATATACGCTGTTGACATCGGTAAAGACTGTATTGCTGCAACTTCTACTGTTCCTGTTGATGTTTGATACGGAACAGAATATTGTCCAGGAACTGCTGCAATTGGTTGATATAAAGCATTTCTTTGAATAACTGTCGTATTAAACTGTAGTGGCACGTAATTTTCATCATACATTCTTCCTGTCACCAAACTAACCATTGCTTCTACCGGCGTAATGCCTTTTTGATGTGATAATGCTGATGCGCCAAGAGGCATAATTTGATAGATTCCTGAACCTGGAATAACGGTAATCGGCACTACGTAATCATACAGAGGATTGCCATCAGAATCAGTGCCAAAAATCGGTCCTGGCTTACCATCTTTTCCTAATGATTGGCTCGCTACTTGATACACATACACACTATCTATCCAACTAGATTGCAAAGACTCTGGCGCTGGCATACCAAATGGCGTTGATCCTTGAGGTATTGCTGGAATTTGTTGCGCATTTGCAAATGCTGCTATTGATGCCTGCACAGCTTCTGGTGTCTGCTTGGTAAAGCTTTCCCAATCAACAGCGGTTAAAATACAACCATTCTTAACATACGGCCCTTCGTTGACCAATGTTGTTGCATAATTAGCAGTAGCAACTATTTGATTAATAACATTTGTTGACTCACTCAACACAGCGGTTAATTGCGTAAACAATTGCCCTGCAGCTCCTTGACTGATTGTGTAATCTGGCGTTGTCATGCTCGTACCGCTCATCATAATTTTTCCTGGCCCACCTGAATCATTAAATGAATACGTGATACCAGAAACCAAGCTTGACATATAACGAACACTTGGATTAATCACCGTTGGATCGTATGCAACTTGTCCAACTTTATGAGCGCCGCCCGGAGACTGAAGCATTGGCAAAAGTAAAGGGACCATCGTTTGATTTTCATTTAAAAATACCACATAATCTTTGAGCTGAAAGAATGGGATTGGATTATGTTTTTGTAAAAATTGAGCAATTGGCGTATCAGCAGTTTCGTACAACCAAATATTAAATGCATTAAGATCGATATTTGATTCTAAGCCACTTTGAGTACCTGCAACATTAATCGTATTTACAAAAACGCCTTCTGCCTTACCTAAAGCAATCACTGCTTCTTCGATCGATGTTACTGTTGCTCCTGGATCTGCCATCAATGTTGCAAGTTGATTTTGCGCATCAACAATGTTTTGTAAAATTGTTGAATCAGTGTTCAACATAATATTTAAAGCACCTTGCACAACATTAACATCCAAGCCCATTGTTGCAGCTTTTGGATTACCTAAAAGTTGATTCAATGCTCCAGTACCTTTAAATTGGCACACATTAATAAGTGGCGCCTTGACTGAACCTCTTGATGGTAAAAAACCAGGCAAGTTTTTAACACCATTTCTAAAAATATTCAAAGTGGTCGTAAATAATTCTGGCGGTAACGAAGTACTTTCTATATCGCCAAAATCTTGACTTGCTAATTTTTGAGAAATATACGAACCAACTTTTGATTTTAATTGTTGCGCTAAGGTTGTAACGTTAATATTGCCAGGCGCAAATAAAGTTTCTAACACAGGAACTTTAATTAAATCTGTTGCTTCTGCTTTTGGCGGAATCATTGCAAGATTTTTTAAGCTTTGAATAACCGTATATGTTGTTCCTGTTCCAGAAAGCCTACCTATTAAACCTCCAGTATAATTTTGTACCGATAAATTTCCCAAGCTTGTATTTGTCGAAGAGGCAAGAGCTGTGGCATTTGAAGGATTCAAAAGCATCGCAACTGGATTTGATGGATCTAATGGCTGAGCACCTGCTGTAAAGACAAGTCCTGTATTTAAATTAACCCATGTTGCAGGCGCGCCTTGCGCATTTGCATAGGTAGCTCCCCATTGATTTCCGCCGCCACCGACAACATAATAACTCGCATTTTGTAACACTTCATCACTCATAATTGCACCAGGCGCTACACTGTCTGGATCAATTGCAATATATAAAAAAATACCTGCCATCGGATTATTTTGAGGAATTAATTGCGCGGGAATCTGAACATAAAGACCTTCAGCTATTTTAAAGGGTGACGTAATACTTTCATACAATGCTTTAAGCTGAGCCTGTGCTTCGAACGCTTGCAAAATCATAGACGGAACATTGAATAAAACTGCTTGCGAAAGTGTTTCTGCAACCGTAAGCACTTTTTTAATCAGACCCCAAATTTTATTACCAACTTTATTTAAAAAACCTTTAAACGAACTTGTCTCTCTCCACCATCGCTTTACAGTTCTTGCAGCACCCATAAAAATACCTTCTACTTTATTAATTGCTGCAAGTTGACGTTCAAGTTTTGCATTCTGCACACTCAATTCTTCTGTAGCAGCTTTAGTGTCAGCAATAATAGATTCTGCAAGCTTAGCATCTGTTTGAGAAAACGTCATGATACCTTCTTTGTCCATTTTGATTGAAGTTTTTCCTGATTTAATTCCATCTTGTATTAATGCTTTTTCTGCTTTGCTTGGATTTTTTATAATTGAAGTAATGGTTGTATCATCCTCAAATTTAACGGTAACCGTAAGTTCTTCAAAACCATCCGCATTAGCATCAAGTTTAATTCTTACATTTTGAGGAAGAATCTCTCCTTTTTTACCGTCTTTAAACAATGTTTCTACAGCCTTTGATTGTTTGCTTGTAAGCCCACCAAAAAACCCTTCGTAATCAGGAATAATTTGAGTTTCAACTTTATCTCCTACTACGGTCGTATTATTTGCTAATCTTCCTTCTTGCAAACGACATTGATCAACATTTTTTTGCTGATTTTTTAATGCCTTTTCTATAGCTGCTATATCTCTATCAGCTCTTGTTAATAAATAATTTGCTAATCCTGCTTGTTGAC
>JACCDG010494669.1_pt1 | contig 13249 bp, 19 predicted proteins | sample 7442471 | NCBI WGS metagenome assembly JACCDG01 (sample SAMN15323444, study PRJNA562643) | freshwater metagenome | isolation source: river surface water | place: USA:Blue River Watershed | collected 2017-08-17 | reverse complement strand
TGAAGAGGTGGTAAAGAACACAGTGACCAATCAGGTGCTTGCGGCGAAGTTCAAAGTGGCAGAAGGGGCCCCAGCGGACACCACTAGCTATCCCGTAACCACTGGTAGGGGGTGTGATATCCTTGGGCTGACGGTGAAGATTGCCGTCAAGACTGGTGAACCGAAGGTGGCGGCGGAGGCAAAGGGCTAATGGCGGTTATCAACGTACCTGGAGCAGCGAAGTACGGCCGACAGGCTGGCGGCGCTGATATTGCCAGGGATGAGTGGTGGGGCCAGCAGGCCACCAACGATGGTCGCCAGGCGGCCAACAACAGTGCCTTCCAGTGGGCCCAGGGGCAGGCTGCTGGAGGTACTGGCAACCAGGCTCAAGAGAACGCTCAGCTGGCCGGCAATGAGGCTTCCGGGGCGGGCGGTCACCAGGCCAATGCTCAGGGTCTTGCTCGGGCCATGGCTTACGGGATGTCCCCCTCGGAGGGGGCATACCAGCTCCAGGCTGGCCTAGATTCGGCTTCCAGGATGCAGTCGGCCATTGGTCGGTCTGCTCGTGGCGGAGCCGCTCTGGCCACCGCTGGGGCCAACCAACAGGCCAATACGGCCAACCTCCAGCAGAACTCCTACACCCAAGGCGGACTGCTTCGGGCTCAGGAGATGGCTCAGGGCCGTCAGATGTACGGGCAACAGCTCGGACAGCAGCGTGAGCAGGACCAGGCCCGCATGGGTATGGCCAATGAGATGTCCCAGTTCAATGCCCAGCAGGGTGACAAGTACCGTCTCGGCATGGGCCAGGCTGCCATCGGCCTTGGCCAGGCCGGACTCGGTGGCCAGGAGGTGGACTTCAACTACTACCAGCAGGGTATGAACCCGGTGAATGCTCAGACCCAGGCACAACAGCAGTACCAGCAGTGGCTGGACTCTGCCCGTAGGCAGGCGGTATCCGGCAATCAGGAGAATCCGTAATGGGTCAGTTTGGCGAGACGGTAGACAACTCCGACCTGGAAGGCGACTACAGTAAGAAGGCAGCTGATGAGCGGCAACGCCGCGAACATCAGATGTTCAAGGACAAGGTTGACCAGTACGGCCTTGATTCCGACCAGGCACAAGCCCAGCTAGGAGCCATCGGGCGTACCTACGTCAATCCTGGTGCTGCCGATTACGGTGGGTCCCCCGAGGCCGCTGGCTTCTATAAGGACCAGGCCCGTCAGGGAATGGCGTCCAACGACGCCCAGCAGGCCGCTACGCAGCGTGGACTAGCCGGTGCCTATGCCGGCATGATGAACGGCAACCGGGGCCCTCAGGCTCAGGAGAACGCCGTCCTTTCGGGACGCGAGTCGGGCACCCGTGGCAAGCAGCTTGAGGCTCTCGGGCTGATGGGTAATGCGGCTGCTGGAGGGGCTCCTTCTGCGGCCAGGTACCAGACCAACATCGGAATGCAGGATGCCCTGTCTGCCTACGTGGGTGGCCAGGGTGGGATGCGTGGTCTTGCTGGCCTGTCTGGCGGCAACACGGCTGGTGGTACGGCCCTGGGTCATGCGGGTGGCAACATCGCAGCGGCTGGTGGCCAGGCTCGCAGCAATGAGATTGTCCAGGAGATTGGGAACTACGGTAAGACTGCTGGTCAGACCCGTGGTCAGGACCTTACCCGTCTCGGCATCGGCAACCAGATGGCCCAGTTCAACGCTGGCCTCAACAACGACTACCAGCTTGGACAAGCGGGGCTTGCGGCCGGCTACACCAACCTTGCCAATCAGCAGGACGGTATGGACCAACGCTGGATGGCGGAGTCCATGCGACCAGACGCTATCCAATTCCAGATGGACCAGGAGGCTGCGGGCTGGCAGGCGGGTCAGTCGGCAGAACAGGCGGCTCTCGCTCTTGAGCGTGAGAGGGACCAAAAGAACGCCATGGGCGGACTCATCGGTGGTATTGCTCAGGCTGGCCTGACTGCCATTGGAAGCCTGGCTGGACCCGGTGGAGCAGCCCTGGGTGGAATGGCCGGTAGCGCCATCGGTGCCGCAACCAAGAAGTATTACTGAGGAACACCATGCCTGAGATGAATCCGTTTGCGGCCGAAGCCATCCGAAACATCAAGTCCGGAAGGGCGGCCTATCAGAAGTCCAGGGACCTCCAGCAGCGTGCTGTCGTGGGTGGTATCCAGGCCGGCCTCATGGGCGGGGCTGGTCTGCTTGGTTGGGCCAAGAACAAGGCGGACACGGACCGTGCAGCCAAAGAGAGCCGCATGTCTATGGGCAAGGATGTACACGGGGCCATTGCTGCCCTGAACGCCAAGGCCGCGGACAAGGAGCAGTTTGACGGTGACGTGGACTACATTCGCAACAACAACAAGCTCCAGGACCTTGGCCAGGACCGTCTGAGTACGCCCTTTGACGAGAAGGGTCCCGAGTTCCGCGATGACGTTGACGTTATCAGGGGCCGCATTGATAATGCAGAAGCTGGAGTGGCCAATCCTTACGGTGACGTATGGAACCGCAGGGCCTTTGATGAGGCCAATGATGAAGCCAGCCTTCTGGCCAATGACATTGGGGTTGCTAACAGCCTCATCAAGCAGTCTTCTGAGTGGGAAAAGAACCGCCGCGGTCTCGGTGGTAGCCTAGGAACGTGGGGTAAGTGATGGGTATGTACAACAGCTCTCGTGTCGCGATGAATCCTGCTTCTATCCAACAGCAGCCTTCCTGGGCCCAGTCCCAGCCTCAGGCCATGTCCACGCAGATGCAGCCGCAGATGTCTGCTGGCCCGCTGATGGGTGGTCGCGGTCTCCAGAACAGCCTCTCCCGCCCTTCCCAGACGGCCAACCTTCGCCAGAACTACCAGGCCCAGCAGATGACGCCTGATGCGGGCGGAGTTGTGGCCGGTCCCTCGCAACAGCCTCAGGTGCCTCAGGGTCCCAGCCTGGAGCAGATTCAGGCCGAGATGGCCCGTCGCAACGTCGGTGCCCAACTGAACGCCAACCCTGCCAACAGCGCCCTTAGCGGCTACATGATGTCTCAATGATGGCCACCAGGAAGCCAGAAAAGTATGACCGTGACAAAAACCGGGACAGAAAGTACAGAACGAAGTACGGAATAACACTGGCCGACTACGACAGGATGTTTGAGGAGCAGAACGGGCGTTGCTGGATGTGCCAGCGACCCGGTAACAAGTTTGGCAGAGGGAGAATGGGAAGGCTTCACGTGGACCACAATCACAAAACCGGAAAGGTCCGAGGCCTGCTTTGCTATTGCTGCAACGGCATCCTTGGTCTGGCCAACGACTCAACTGAGACCCTTGCGAGGGGTATCTCTTACCTCATGGGTCAGTGATGGTAGGACCTCTTATTCCTTACGCAGACCAGACCGGTATCTCGGTAGCTCCCGCTGACCCGAAGCAGGCAAGGTCTATCTATGAGCTGATTACAGGTAGCCGGTCCCCTATCGGTCCAGCCCAGGACAACCTTGGTCTTGGCCTTGGACAGACTGACCCGGGGAACATGACGGGACTTGCCCCTGCGGCAAAGGCTCCTGGTGCACCAACCGCCAAGGACCCCTTCGCCGACATTGAGCTTGGCGGTGGTGGCTCCAATGAGGGTAACGCCAACGCAGAGCAGTCGGCCCTAGACCAGATTGCCCGTGAGGAGCGTATCTGGCGTACGGACGGCATGGCCCGTCCCGCAGTATCGGTCCTTCCGGAGGGCGAGAACTACCACCTTGCCGGTGGCCGAGAAGGCAAGAAGAACTACAACCAGGCGTACGACCCCGACCCGGCCGTAAACGCCATCATGAACGCTCAGGTGGCGGAGAAGGACCGCAATGAGGCCCTCTCTCAAAACCTCATCTCCGAGCAGGCTAGGCAGAAGGAGGCCATGGCGGCCATCATGGCCAAGCGCCAGGAGAACGCTGCCCAGATGGCCAATCGCCAGCAGATGCTGGACCAGGCCGTCACCCGCTACACCGATGACCTGAGCAACCAGAACAAGTTCTGGAGCAACCCTGGCAACATCATCTCCGCCATCGCGTTCAGCCTGATGCCTATTGCGGGCGGTGACCCGGCCAACGGTGCCCGTCTCATCAATCAGGCCATTGAGGCCGACTTTGGCAAGCGACTCCAGGCCGCCAACATGCACCTTGGTGAGCTTCGTTCCAACATCGGAGCCTACCGAAGCATGGTGGAGAACCAGCAGGTTGGGGACATGCTTGCGGAGTCCGAAGCCCGTCGCATTGCGGCCACGGACATTGAACGAATCTCTCTTCAGTTCGCAAGCCCCATTAGTAAGGCCAAGGCGGAAGCGGCCATTGCTGACCAGCGTATGCGGTCTGCTCAGCTGAAGATGCAGGCCTACAAGGTCCTTGGGATTCACCAGGACCCCAGGGTGGTTCCGAAGGTTCTTGGCGACGCTATCAAGGCCGGTGGCGAAGACGGTGTTGGCTTTACTCCGTTCAGTGGTCCCGACGTTCCCAAGGGTAGTCCCGCGGCTGCTGCAGCCGGTGGCATTGGCCCTGGCGGCAGCATTCCGACTACTGCCAATACTGGCGGCAACCTTCCCGGTACCCGTATCGCAGCCCTGGCAGCGTCCCCCGACGAGGCCGTGAAGCAGGCCAAGAGTGGTCAGCTGGACACCAAGAACACCGACGCCGTCCTTCATGCCATGTTCCTTCGTAGGGCCGCAGCGATGCATCCTGGCAACCCGGGAGCCATTCCGAAGCAGATGGAGGAGTTCAGGGCTAAGGCACAAGAGGGTGTGGCGAAGATTGCAACCGTGGTCCAGAAGCCGATGGCCGACGTCCAGGCGGTTCGCAGTCTCCAGATGAAGCTGGACTACCTGGAGAAGTATTACCGAGAGAAGTTCCCCGGCAAGAGCCCCGATGAGTTCCTTCAGGGCATGCGTGACGTGTCTCCGGCCTTCACGAACACCATCAATGAGCTTCGGATGAAGTACGGTAAGGACCAATCTGATGAGGGCAAGGCCGCCAAGGAGTTTCTCCAGGCCAGCCAAAGCCTTTATCAGGAGTTCAGCCGAGCCCGTAGCGCAGAGGTCCACAACTTTGCGGGCTCCGCCCTTACTCCTCAGGAGATTGCAAACCTGGACCTGGTCATCAAGCAAAACCCGTCCTTCTCTTCCATGAAGAACTGGGTTGGTATGGTGAGCCGGGCACGCCAGGCGGAGATTGAGGCTGCCCTTACGGCGGGCGGCAATCCAGAGTCCGCACTCCTGTTCATTGCTCGCAATCCGGGATACCGTCAGGGTCGGCTGTCGGCCATGGGAATTCCCGGAGCTGGTCCCGTTGGGCCGGTTGAAGGCCAGAAGACCGTCATTGGACCCTACTGATGTCTGGACCCAGGAACCAAGTAATCAACCCCATCACGGGGCGAGCTGTTGATGCTACCGATGAGCAGGCCTCGGCCCTTGCTGCCATCGGAGGCCGAGCTGTATCCGCAGAAGAGGCCGCAAGCCTCCAGAAAGGTGCTGCCAACCTTGACTACGTGGACCAGAACTTCTCCGCTCCTGAGAAGTTTGCTGCGGGTGTTGGAAGTGGTCTCACTCTCGGTCTTGGTCCTGCTGCTCTGGCATACATGGGTCTTGCTGACCCAGGCCATATCTCAGCTCTAGAGCAGTCCGGGGCATATACGGCCGGTGACCTTGCCGGTATGGTCCTTCCCGCTGCCCTTTCGGGTGGCGAAGGCCTCGTGGCCAGGGGCCTGTCCAGGGCTACTCCCGCCGGTCTCATGGGGATGGCCGGCAGTGGCGCTGAGAGGCTCGCTGCGGGGCTTCTGCCCGAGATGGGTGTCATGGGCAAGCTTGCCCGTCCGGCACTCACCATGGGCGCCAGGGGAGCCGCAGAGGGGGCTATCGTCAATGCTGCCCACACGGCCTCGGATGCCGTCATCCAGAACCACCCGCTGACGTGGTCCGCCATTGCCGCAAGTACCGCTGACGGAGCCCTGATGGGCGGCCTCCTTGGTGGAGCCTTTGGTGGCGTTACCGGCCTCGCCTCTGGCGTTGTGGATGCGGTTGGCCCCAGGGCCGCTGACGCTATCGGTGGAGCTGTAGGTAAGGGTGAGAGCCGTGGAGCCGCTATCGCACTGAAGCGCGTTGGTGCCGGAGCTTCCGACTTTGAGCGGATGGCTGCCCGTGAAGGCGGCGTCCTGGAAGATGCTAAGGCCCTTCATGAGATTCTGAAGGGTGAGGGGGCAAGCTACGCCTCCGACACCAGCACCATCAGCCGTGCGGTAAAGGGTAGTGTCCAGAAGAACGTAGCCCTGGCCGAAGAGACCATCCAGAACCTGGAGAAGGATGCGGCCCATATGGCCCCGTCCAATGCCAGGGTTGCCGAGCGCCTAAAGGCGGAGATTGGCAGCAAGTATGCCGGGACCATCCTTCAGAACGACGCGGAGCGTATCGTTGCCAAGATTGCCGAGGACATCAATCCGGCCATCAACCTGAAGGCCCCCGTAGCTCCAGAGCCGTTCGTTCCCTCGGTGGCCAAGAGCGGCCTGGACGAAGCCACCATATCCAAGAATGTGGCTGGTGCATCAGCCTACAAGAGGGCCGTATCAGACTACGAGAAGGCCGTGGCCGAGTTTGAGACCTCCTCAAAGACCGGCAGCAACTGGAAGCAGTGGCACGATACCAGACAGGCCGTCTCCGAGCTGGCCAAGGGTACGGGCCTGAAGTCCGAGGTGTACAAGTCTGTCCTGGACGTGGTGGACAGTGAGATGCGGGCTGCCATGGACTCTGCCGGGGCCTCTGCCGGCAAGGAGTTTACCAAGGTGTACACCGGAGCACTGGCTGGTAAGGCCATGGCCGAGCAGTTCACCGAGATGACATCCAAGCGTCTCGGGGAGGAGCTGACCAAGTCCAGGCCGACCTTTGACAAGCCAGACGCCGGCACCATTGCCTGGGGTACCCTGATGGGTCACCCGCTTGGGGCAGCCGCCATCGTGGCCGGCAAGAAGTCCTTTGACATGATTGGTCGGCGAATGGAGCCGTACCTGGCCGAAGCGGCCTACCGCAGCTCGGTCGGCGCCAAGGCGGAGGCGTCCCGTATCGCTGTCTCCAACCGCATGACCAACGGTGTCCGGAAGTTCATTGGCCTTGCCCCCAAGGGTGCCACATTCGGGCTTCTGGAGGCAAAGCGGGCTCCTAAGCCACAATACTCCACCAAGGCCTTCCAGGCCCAACTGGAGGCCACGGAGAACCTTCTCTCGGTCCAGCACCGCCAGCGGGTCATGGAGATGGCTGCCACCCTTCGTGAGATTGGCCAGCCGCTCATGGCCGATGCTGCCCTCAAGCAGTATGACGCAGCTGTTGCCTACCTCCGCTACAACATGCCGCAGAATCCCAAGATTCGGGCCATGGGGTCGGCGGGAAAGCTTCCCATTGAGAGCTCCCTGGACAGCAAGTCCATGAAGTTCATGCTGATGGACAACGCCATTCGCAACCCTCTCAGCCTGATTGACCGCCTGGAAGACGGCACCATCAATCCGATTGAGGTGAAGGCCGTGAAGTACGTATACCCGGAGTTCCATGCTCAGCTGGTGGACACGGCACGTACGGAGCTGATGGAGATGAAGATGGAAGGAAAGTTCCTTCCTACCGACAAGGTGGCTCTTCTTGGGACTGCCCTGGATGAGCCGATTGACAGCACCCTGACCAAAGAGTTCGTGGACACCATTCAGGCTGCCCACGCCGTAAACCACCAACCGCCCCCTGAGCCGGGACCAAAACCCCCGGTGACTGACGTAACCGACTTCCAGACCCCAACACAGCGGGCGCTGGGGTAAACTGTAGGTACCTATCATGCTTATGGACATCAACGCTCCCCACGCAAACCTCCCGCCCAGGGTCTTCGCTACCGACCCCGCAGAGGCCGTTTACAGTGCCGCTACGGCTGCCTCGGCCGGCTCCACCAGCATCTGGGGCACCTATGTGCCACTGGACAACGGCGGTGCCGTCGGAGTCCCCAAGGGCAAGGTGTGGCTTGAGCTGGAGGCCCTGGGACAGGTGGCCTACGTCCGCTTCTCCCGCACGGCAACCACGGCCACTACGACCGCCAACGGAGCCGTTTGTGCCGTCGGAGTCCCCCGCTACTTCTATGTGGACCCCACCAAGGACCTGTTCTTTGACCACATCGCCGCGGGCGTTGGCACCCTGAAGTGGCGTGTTGTCAGTGCCATTGGTGAGCGCAACCGCCAGTGATTAGCTTTCAGCTATGAAGAAGCTTCTTTCCTTCCTTGCCGTTGGTTCCCTGCTGGTGTCATGTACGCACCAGCAGTGGTCCACCAATGACCCTCCCCCGAGGCCCCCGCTTCTGCCTGACGTTTCCACCGTGGACGTAACCCTCCACGTGGACTCGGACTGCACCATCAATGACAAGTGGACCATGAAGATGGCCGCTGACACATGGAACAAGCAGACCAATGGGCTGGTGAACATCAAGCTTGTCCATGACCTGAACTTCTCCGACAAGGAGGGGCTGAATCGCCACTACCTGGCGGGCCATGACCTTCTGGTGTGCCTGGAGCCGGGAAGCTACCAGGTCCAGGAGGCCGACAAGAGGGCGGGTAGCAGGCTGTACGGATGGGTGTTCCCGGGCTCTGGCGTAAAGAGCCACCGTCCCGTGACGGTGAACATGGTCTCTGACCGCATGTACATGGGCGTCAGGGAAACGGTGTATATTCACGAGTTCGGACACCTTGTCGGGTGTGACCACATTGACCCCATGGACTCTGTCATGTACCCGTTCGCATCCTTCGGAAGCCCGGAGTGCCTCAAGAAGGCTGACCTGGACGAATTCTGTAGGGCCAACGACTGCGGCAACGTAAAGCTTTTTCCTTGTGAGTAACCTGTGCCTGAGCTTCCTAAGCTATCTGTTGATATCAGCAAGACCGTGGTGTTTCTCGGGGTCTTCTGCGTTGTCGGTGTCCTGGTGGCACTTGGCAAGGTGGACGCTTCCTGGCTTGAGAGGCTCCTTCTTATCCTCATCCCGTCTCCCATCAGGGATGACGGCAAACCGCAACTGGAGAACAAGCAATGAGTGCTCTTATCATGACCGCCGACAAGGTTGGCAAAGGGGCCCTAGAGCTTCTGGTCGCCCTCGGACTTACCCTCGGAGCAGCGACTCTGGGGCACTGCAACGACGGATGCAGCCCGTACATCAAGGACCCTACGCCCCCTACGGTGAATGAGGTTCAGTACAGCTCGGAGCTGGCGGCCTGCGTGAAGCAGGCCAATACGAAGAAAGAGAGCCGGGAGTGCCGAGACTCGGTCAGCCGGCGCTGGGGACTCTGTAGCAAGACGGATGGAGTGGAACGATGCCCGTGACAGCAAGGGACGTGGTTGAAGGAGCGGCGGCCGCGGCGGCCGTTGCCAAGCTGGTGGAGGTTCTAGTGGACCTCCTGGGTGGCGATACGGAAAAGGCCCAGCTCCTGCTCAACGAAGAGCAAGTACGCCGGGCCAACCGATTCGCCGATGCACTGGAGGAGGCTAAGTTTCCAGGGGGATGACGCCTTCGCCTCCGCAGACCACGCACACATGGCCGTAGGGTTGGCAGTCTCCGGGCCCACGGCAAGCTTCACAAGGCTCCGTCTCCACAGGCGGGGCCTTTTCGTTTTCTGAATCCACCAGTCCGGAGTCCTTCTTCCTAAAGACGGTGTCCCAGTTGCTGCGGTAGCTGTCCGTGACTGGCTTCTGCTCTTCTCCTCGGCTCACGTCTTCCTCCGGTACTTGGTCACGGTCTCCTGGTACGGCTCCACCTCCACGGCCTCAATCGGGAAGTTGTTTACGTCTGCCCACCCCATCTCTGGCTGCGTGTAATACACAACCTGCCAGAACTTCACTTCCTTCTGGAAGACAACGGTATGAACGGAGCCCCACCGCCACGTGTCCTGGTCGGTTTCGGTGCCGGTATCAACGGCCTCTTCCAGGTCTTCAATGTCCAACAGCAGCTTCATCGCTTGCACTCATAGCAGGTATAGGTTCCATCGGTGGCCAGGTGCTCCAGACCGGCGAACGGGTTGCGGCTGTTGCAACGCTTGCAGACGTAGCCGTTGGGAGAGGCCACCAGTTCCGCCTTGAGCAACGGCTCTTTCAAGCCCCATCCAGAGAAGAACCTTGTGCCCCAACTACCTTTCCATCCGAACATAATGAGCCTGGAGATTCGCGTGTCGGTTGGGACATTCTTGGAGCCATAGGCCCAGTCATACCTGTTGTCAGTACCGGAGGATGGCTTGGTCAGGTAAGTGTCCATGTTCATGTCGTGGGCCCTAACGCAGTCGTCGCAACTACAGCCATCCTTATAGTTCTGGCTGACGCTACTGTCAGGGTCGGAGCAAAGGTTAGGTTTCATTCCGCTCGGGGAAGTAGGAGTTGTAGTTGCGGATGATGGGGATAGGCCCCCCTTCGCCTGACACTTCGGGCAAGGACACGGCGACAGGCTCAAGGGCCCTTGATTCGGTACGGATTGCATCCAAAAACTCCTCTTCTTCACTGACACTCATTGCAGACAGGTCCTTGGGCCACCAGAGACGCTCATGGTCTAGATTGTGGTCCCTGACGTACTGGGCATTCCGGTACATCATCTTGTTGGAGATGTTCCTTGGCTTGAGCCCCGGGTTCCCCGCTTCATTCATGTGGCACTCCAGGGCAGCTGCCGCGAAGTCGCCATCACCATCACCAAGGACCTTCAGCTTCCTGGCAAGGTTGGTGAACCGGTTGGGTCCAGGCTCACTGAAGGCCTCTCCGCAGGCCCAGGCCATGGAGTGGGTGGCCCACTGGGCATCCAGCGGCCAGCTCTCAAGGGCCGGGTACTGCTCCACCAGCTCTTTGTGGTGGTACTTCAGAACCGTACGCGTGTCCTCAAAGACGGCCTCTCCGGTCAGCCGGAGCCGAGTAAAGGCCGCTGCGTGGCCATTGAACATGCCGTGCTTTGCCAGCATCTTGTTGTCCCGGACAGCCACCCATTCGTTCCGAATCTGAGCCTCGGTGGCGGGGACATCCGTGTCCTTGTGGTACCACGGCAGACGGACAAGGGTGTCCGGGCTGAAGGCTGCGTGGCCAATGCCGAAGGTGACGATGCACTTCACGTCCAGGTACATGTACGGAGACCACCCCTCATACTTGGCGGACCAAGCGGGGAAGTCCTTGAGCAGGGTCGGATTCACTTGTTGTACTCCCTTGCCGCCTGGGCAATAACCCGTGCAGCATTCAAAAAGTTCTTCTCGTGCAGCATCAGGCCGGAGTATCCGTAAAAGGACTTGTTGTCCGGCCCTCTCTTGAGTTCTTCCAGATAGAACATGTCACCCTTGTGGGTCACGCGGTACTGGTTGCCTTCGCCCTCGTGCTTTCCGAAGACGTTGGTGGTCCACTCCTGGACCTTGAAGGCACGTTCCCTGTAGCCGTCGGCCCGCTCTTCCATGGGCTCAAAGTCTGGCCTGTCATCGGCCTCAATGGGCTCCGGTACAGCTTCCTCAACGGCCGTCTTGCCACTGAAAAGGTCCACCGTACGGGCCGCTGCGGACGGTTTCTTAGTGGGCATCTTTCACCATCCTGATGAACTCATCCAGCGGCCTCAGGTGGGCCGATAGAGCCTTCACCACCTTGTACGTTTGGTTCCTGGTGGAGTCGTGAGCGATGTTGTTCAGGCTCACCGGGGTACCCTTGGGCAGCCAGAGAATGGCCCCGGTGGGACGGCTGACAAACAGGAAGTCGCGCTGCGTCTTATCGGACGTCCACTTTCGTTCCCAGCTGGCCTGGGAGCACACCATCATCTCCTCAAACGGGTAGCTCTCCACGTTGTGGAAGGTGAGGTTTCCAGACTTCACTTCAATCTGGTGCATGTAAGCAACGGCATCTCCCTTGCCGACGTCTAGGTCCCACGTGTGGGCATAGGCCGGAACATCAGCCTGACTGGCGGCCAGAGTGAACGGGTGATGCAGAGTCCAGAGGCCACCCCTGGCCAGTACAGCACCAACCCAGGCCTCATAGAAGGCGCCAGAGTCTGCCCTGTCTCTGAAGTTGGCCGAGATGCTGGTGGACCTGTCAGTAGCCACCGTCGTGGTCTCCAGGGACAAGAATGCCACGAGCCTCTCGCTCAAGCTGTCGGATGCGACGGTTATGTTCTCTGACGTATGCGTCATACTCCCGCAGCTCCTTTTTCTTACCTTTCATCTGAAGGACGGCACCGTAGTTGGTGGTCTCAGTGAGTTTCTTGCTCTCGGGAGGGACATCGGAAGGAACCTCCGGTTTGGGTACATCTGCGGCAGGGGCCGACTTTTTACGTGAAGCCATGAGCGACATCCTTGCTCACGGCAGATTATGTCGCAACCCCCTTGCACAACTTTTACGCGTGGCAATCCTCCCCGGCATGGCAAAACGAGAACCCGTTAGGCAGCCTGCACTGTCAGAGCTTGCCAACGTATGGGTGAAGCTCGGACACAGAGAGCGACTGGTTGTAGTGAAGGTCGCCGAGAGGCTCCTGATGGGTCAGAAGGCCTATGGGGAGCTGACCAAGGGAAAGAAGAGGTGGCGGAAGGAGGCTGCTGAAGAGCACCTTGACGCCACTGTGTACATGGCCTCTGAACTGATTGATGCACTGGAGGAAGAATGAATAAGTTTACCAACGTCACGCACAAAGAAGTCCTGGACATGCTCATCTCTGCCCGCGGCTTCGTGGAGTCTGGATGGGTGAAGGGGACCATGCACTCTGGCCACAGCCACTGTAGCCTTGGCGGCATTGAGGCCGCGATGCGCAAAGCGCTTCACAAGAATACCTTTGCTGACCAGAACTTCTTCACGATGCCACACTTCAAGGCTAGCCTTAGCAACCGTCAGGAGGCCGTTGCGTTTGAGGCTGCACTTCGCCTGAACGCGGCAATCTCTGGACAAAAGAAGTTCCACTATGGAAACATTGTGAGTTTCAACGATGACCCCAAGACCACCAAGGCCGACGTCCTGAAGGCCTTTGATGTGGCCATCAGCCGTACCCGTAACCGACGTCCTTACATCAATGCGAAGCGTCTTGTGCCCGGAAAGGCGGCCTGAACATGAACGCCCGTCAGATTCTCCAGTCTGCCCTGGACAAGCTAGGACCGAACGGTGAGCACTGGCAGCGCTTCAGCTTCAAGAGCCTTGACCTCAGCGGAAACTACTCCTACTGCACCGTCGGTGCACTTCAAGAAGTGGTTGACGCAGAGCACAACCCTGGGTACTACCGCGAAAAGGAGTACATGAAGGCTCGCGACCTGCTTCAGCGTCAAG
>JACCDG011822877.1_pt1 | contig 13251 bp, 15 predicted proteins | sample 7442471 | NCBI WGS metagenome assembly JACCDG01 (sample SAMN15323444, study PRJNA562643) | freshwater metagenome | isolation source: river surface water | place: USA:Blue River Watershed | collected 2017-08-17 | reverse complement strand
AAGAAGTGGAGACTATGTTTAACACAGGTCAGACACCTTTCGGAAATCCTTTTGGTTTGGAGAACTCTACAGCCTTCATGCAATCGCGTATTAATGATCCTCGCAACCGTGGAGGTGAGCGCCCTTTTGAGCCTACTCGTGTTGGTCCTGCCGTCGGTGAAGAATATGGTATGACTGGAAAAGGTGGGTTCCAACAGTTTGAGATTGATGAAATCATGAAGAAGGCTCTTCCCAGCACAGATAAGTTACGTGTAGCCGATAATCCTAAGTTGACCTATAAGACACCTGTTGTACCTGGTCAGCGTTTCATTCCTGTTGCCCAAGACAATCCTGGTGAAGTACGCAAATATCGTCCCGATACTTTCTATATTGATGAAGCCGGTGAGCGTTTCATTGGTGCATTCTCTGAAGAGTCTCAGCGTGAGACAGCACGTCCTATTCAAACCATGAAACACGTCACTCGTCCTGAAACCAGTTCTGAGTTCATCGGTCCTGGATCTTCTCAGGATTTCGGTGAATCTTACGTTGTGGGTGCTTATCGTACACCTATGGCACAACAGTATGGTGGTGCTGGTTTCCGTAACGCCGATGGTACAGAATACTTACCTCATGCGGAAACGGCGGAAATGGGTGATTATGGTGCAAGAAGTATTGAAATCCGTCCCAATGAACGTTCCAGCACTGAAGAGCGCGTAATGGGATTGAACTTGGCTCCTGCGGATAACGTTGCAGTACCTGTTCACTTTACGGATGAATCTCGTCCTACACGTCGTGGTGAGACAGTGGGTAACATCCGTCAATCCGGTACAGCCACTGGATATGCCAATGGTGCTCCTGCTATCACAGTCTGGGATCCTTCTGATGTGGCACGTACTACAGTCAAAGAAACCACTGTGGAATGGAACTACATGGGTAACGCCGCTCCTGCTTCTGCTCCTACCAAGTTGAAGGTCTATGATCCTGATGACATTGCCAGACCTACACAGAAGGCTCAGTTGTCTGCTGCACTCAGTTGGTATGGTGGTGGTAATGCCGTCAACAAGGACTTCACCAGCCACGATGCCGCATACAATATGCGCACCAATCCGAATAAGGAACAAGTCGCCAAGGGACGCAAACCATTCGCTGGCAATGGTAACTTGGGTATCTTTACAGGAGAAGTCAATGGAGTCACCTACAAGAAGTTGGATGCTGATTCCATTAATGATCGTGCTCTCGCTGTAAACAATGTAGTAGGTATGACACCTGGTGCTGGTGATCTTGGACAAGTGAAGTATCGCGTACCACTCAAGTTGGACGTCAGCAAGGAACGTAACCAGAACGCAGTGATTGCGGCTGTAGAAAACAATCCTTTGAATATCAGTTTACGTAAGAATGCGGAACATGATCAGCGTGTGCTTGAAGAAGTCTATGGTCGCACAGGCATGGCGTATTAATAAATATCAATCAATGCATCTCCAAACCAACGTTTCATTTGACGGTTGTGATAAAAGCGCCAGTTGCTTTGGTATTGGGACAAAGTTAACATAGTATCATACTGGAAAATAATATTGACCATTGGTTTTTCACCCCGTTTAAACGCTACATATTCATCCACTCGTGCTTGATGAAACTGTAACGTTCCACATCGCGTACCGACTGCCATCGCTTCATCACGTGAAGCCCCTCCTGGCTTACACATCAAAGGCAAAAGGAATATGCCTGGACTTGCTGCTGATTGAACAGTATAGGGATTGGGTTTATTAAATAATAAAAATCCTGCGATTTCTGTATTCATTATATAGTAATATTGTATATCTTTAGAATGGAAAAGGTATTCACTAATATTTATGAACAGAGTGTCTGGGGAAATGATCACCACCCTGCATACAAGGGAAGTAGTGGAAGTGGAAGCAGTGTCCTTTATAACAAAGATAAGTACATTCCCTTTTTGAAGAACTTTATTCTTGAACATAATATTCAAAGACTGGTAGATTTAGGATGTGGTGATTTTCGTTGTGGCACTTTACTCTATGATGATTTAGATATAGTCTATACTGGATATGATGTATATTCAAAAGTTATAGAGTATAACTCAAAACAACATAGTGCGCCAAAATATAATTTTATCCACCTGGATTTCTTTACACAAAAAGAACAGATTCAATGCGGTGATCTATGTATTTTGAAAGATGTCTTACAACATTGGTCCAATGAAAATATACATACTTTCTTAGATTATCTGGTAGATTGTAAAAAATTTCAATATATTTTAATCTGTAACTGCTGTAACCAAATTCAAGATAATCTAGATATTCCAGAGGGTAGGACAAGACAACTAAGTTGTGATCTACTACCTTTAAAAAAGTATGACCCCATAAGGGTATTAAGGTATAATACAAAAGAAGTATCACTTATTGAAGTAATAAAAATCCAAGACCCGGTTGAAAATCTAACGAGTAACTAAGAATGGAGAGACTCCAACTCGTAGAAAAAGTAAAAAAACTCTTTGATTCACAAGGTCCTTTGTGTAACAGTGAAGGATTTTACAATCATGAAGGAGAATGTTGGAATGATGCTCTTCAAATGATTTTTTTATATAGCGATGGGATCAAAGAAATAGTGCAGAAAAAACTGGCAGAAGATCCGATTGATCCTGCTGAAGTGGATACACTGTTTCGTCCTTTTGTGGAAGAATCCGTAAAAAAATCTTTTCATCCTGAAAAAAAACCAAGCAATAAAAACACTAATGCTAACAAAGAAATCAATCATGATAAATATAAGAATGCAAATGATGACACAAAGGTGCAACTTGGACTTATGTATATTTCTTTAGTGTATGAATATCTTACTACACTTCAAAAGCGATTCTATAGACATTATTTGGCTGAGTCTATGCGCATAGCTGAAACGGATAAAGTGTGTTCTACAGAAGAAAAAAAAGGGTATTTAGCTCTTGAACGACTCAAAGAAATCTCCATGGCGTTCCGCGCAAAAGGAAAGGAAGGAGTACGTGCTGGATTGTTTGGAAAAGAGTTGCAACTCAAAAATATTACATTGAAGCGTGATCCTGGTAAACTATCTGAAGTCTATGAATCAGGTGGAGGTCCAGCGAGTCAACAAAATGTGATCAATATATTTACACAGTTTTTTTCCTTGCCGATTCAAATACGAAAATATGTCAACACTTATAACTTTTATGGAGATAGATTTCAAAATCCAGATACAAAAGAAAACTATTCCATCAAAGACAATACTATAGCTATATATTGCGGTATTCGCATAGAAGGAACTGGACACGCTATTGCATTTTATCGTTGCGGTGGGAGATCCTTTTTATATGATGATAACTATGGAACCATTCTGTTTCCCTGGATGAGTTTTTTTCGGAAGGGACTGGAAGAAATGTCCAATCAAGAAAAAAATAAAAAGGTCAAGTGGATCAAACACCATAAGTTTAAATATCCTACAAATCATGATAACTTAAGGGACTTCAAATATTATTTTAATGGGATCTTAGTAATTCGCAATGAAAAAGATCAAATTCTCTTCAAATCCAGAAGTTATCCTTATATTCAAAGATACCTGTATGAATATAATCAAGATGGAGATAAAGTTCAAGTTTCATTTTTTACCTATCTTTTGAATGGTATTCCAATCAACTTATCTACAGAGGATACAACCTTTCCACTTGAATACGAAACAAATGTAGAAATGGAAAATGGCGAAACCATATCTGTATCCTTTGTCATAGAAAAACCGAAAGTACCTGTTCCTCTGACATCCTTTAAAATTATTGATTTTGAAGGGACTCTTCCAAAGAATCAACAAAAAAAAGAAATCTATTTAGGATCTCGCATTCGCGAGTATGATCCTATTGTAGAGAATCTACTTTTTCAGGAACAAGTTCGTAAAATCCAGGAAGGAAAAGCCAAGGTGAATGATGTTTTTAAAGATGAACATACTCTTTTAACGATGGGAATAGAAACTGGTAATCTTGAGAAAATAAAAATAGCCTTGAATCTTGGTGCTGATATTCATAAACCAAATCGCCAAGAAACACCATTTTTTTATGCAATGACAAATGATGGTGTCATTGACTTGGATGTTGCTGAGTATTTACTGGATCAAGGTGCTGATAAAGATTTGAATAGTAATAACAACTTGATAAGAGGATTTACTCCCTTAATTGGTTGTATTGTTTATAATGAGGATGAGGAAATGGCGGATACTGTGCGATTTTTATTGAAAAAAGGAGCAAAAGTAGATATTCCAAGCAAAGAAAATATATTGCCTATTGAATACGCTATGTTTTTTTCTGTTCCTGTTGAAGTCTATCAGTTGCTGTTTGAACATGGCGCTGTTGCCCCAAAATGCCCCACCAAAGCAGAGTTATTAAAACGCATTGGATCGGATTCTCAGGTGATGCATTGGATTCGTCAAGAAAATATTGTTAAAGCTTCTAATCTATCAAAGTGTTACCGAAATATGGAAGATGAAATTTATGATGATTTGAACTATGAGAATATGATTGGAGAAACTGCACTGAAACTTGCCCTTCATTTACCTCAAAATAACTGGTCAACAAAACTCATTGATACATTACTTTTAAATGGCGCTGATGTAAATCATGTTGATCGCTACGGGACAACACCACTCTATACCGCAATTAGATTAGGAAAACTTAATTATGTAAAAACTCTAATAGATAATAATGCAAATCCAAACATAGTATTAGGATCGTTGGGAACTCCTTTAGACTATGCAAAACATATGGGACACAAAGAGATTGTAGAGTATTTAGAGGAAAAACTGAGCAATCCAAAATATTCAACAAAACGATTCAAGAAACAATCTGCAACGCGCAAAGAAAACCGTTCCAAACAAAACTGGTCTTTCGTAAAAAGAGCCACAAAACGCGCTATCAATAAGGCTAAAGCCACTGTCTAAATCCATGTAAATGAATACATCTCCAAGACCTGCTTGGATTTTACAAGGTCCTCCTGGAACTGGTAAAACACAATGGATCTTAAATGAAGCCAAACAACGAAACTGGCGACTCTTCCGCTGGAATGTGCGCAATGATCGCAGTTTACGCGAAGGTCGTGAAATCCTCCATAGTCAAGTACGCTCACAAGAAAAGACCTGTATTTGGATTGAAGGAGCAGATGACTTAACCCAAGAATCTCAAGCCTTTCTTCGTCGTATTTTGGACACGCGTTCGCAGGATGTACAGTGTATCCTGGAAGTACGTGATGTCTGGAAACTCTCATCGCCTATCTTATCTCGTTGTGTTGTCAAAACATTGCCTTCTGAGGCTTCCTATCGTAGAACCATGATACAAGGCAAAGCTCGTAACTTAGGTATTTGGATTGAAGTCCCTGTCCCCACTGATCTCTTAAATATTGCAAATCTCCAAGAGTTTATGCGCAAAGCAGGAAATCCTATTGATTATCTTCTTGAACTTTTGCGTCAATATCCCACACACGCTGATGTAAGAGAAGGTGTACGGCGTTGGCAAGCAGGGCATTCCTCTTGGGCACAGGTGAGTTGGTTGGTCCTGCTTTTGCGTTCCGAACGGGAAAGGAAAGAAAATGGAACAAAACAGGCATAGAGAAATGGAAGGTGTTGATGTTTATAGCACGGCAAAATCCGAATATACTGAACAGTTTTGTCTCTTTTTAGTTCCGGCTCTTCAATCCTTTTTTTTAGGATTGATTGAGGAAGCCAAAGAAAAGGAAAAAGATCAACGTCGCATTTTATGGATGTTTCAGAATCTCCTTAAAGACATTCCCGATTGGAATCAAGACAAAGTTCTTCGTGAAACCGAAAAGATTTCCCAGACAACCCGCTGTGATTACTTGGAAGAACTCCTTACGGCAGTCTTCATTGCACACACAAAAGTATTATCTGCTATTCGCTTGACCAATCGTGAAAAGAAAAAGATCCAAATCAGTGTTCCTAAGATTGAACATTTCTTGCACCGAACTTTATCGGAATCCGCCAGAATCTTATGGTCCAATGCTTATTTATTTAGTGAACAAGGAACATCCATTGAACGCCAGAAGAATCTTCGTCAAGTAGAACAACTCTTACATCAAGCTGTCTTGCAATCCATCCGTGGAATGTTGCCTGTGAAGAACATTTTGCGTGAATACTTGAACAATGATACCGATGGCGATGAAGGAGATGCTGATGAGAAAGAAGCTGAAAAGGAAGAGGTTGAAGATGAGAAAGAAGAAAAAGAAGAGGAAACCAAACCTGAAAAAGAGGAAAAAGAAGAGGGTTCTGAGAAAGAGATTATAGAAACTGAATCTAATCTTGCCATTGATCTTTCAGGTGTACAAATGGATGTTTCAGGGACAGTCATTGTTGAGAGTACTGAGACACCAAATCCTCCACCCAATACGCCTGAAGCTCCTGTCACAGTTCCCAGCGAACAACCAAATCTAACTCCCCAGCCACAGCAAGTGTTAGTCTTTGAAACGGAACCTTCCGTAAAGTTTGCTGAGCATGATATGGTCTTTGACAGTGAAAATCAGGAATCCCATCGCGTACGTTCAAAGTCCGCTGATATGGATAACGATGATGATGATGATGAGAATATTCATATCTTAGATTCAGCGCCTGAAGCTATGGATGATTTTGAAGATCTTGAAAGTGGAAAACCCGAAAGTATTGATGATTTTGAGACATTAGAATAGAAGAACGCCCAGCCAAACAGTCAAAAATAAAAGTGGGAAACGAATCTTTTCAACACCTGGTTCTGGAATGTATTCAACTCAGAGACAGAACAATACACGCAAGATTACCTATAAGATCCCTCTTGGTCTTTTACAACCCAAAAACATTTTAAAAGCCAAACAGAAAAACAAAGCCAATACTCTAAAAGCTCTTCAAAATGAAGCAAAAAAACGTAGAGAAGCTATAGCACGGTATGCTTCAAGATTGCAAGATAAAAAATTAATTATGGAAATACAACCTGTGACCTTGCTCAAAGCTTTTGAAGATAATGAAAATACATTCAAACCATCAGCGACTCCTACTGCAAAAGCTCGCGGTCCAGGATCAAGAGGTACTGCTTCACAAAGAACAATCCCTCCTAATCTTCTTCGCATGATGCGCGGAGAGGAATCTGCTACACCACCCAAGAAGGCAGCCCCATCAAGAACTTTAGCCAATCTCGTAAAAAGTATGTCATCAGGAAATAAAACAATTCGGAAAGCCAATGTCTTAAAAGCGAGCAAACCAATGGGAAAGTTTTGGAACAAGAACTCCAACTCAAACTCCAACTCTAACTCCAACTCCAGTAACAATAATTCGGACTGATCAGCGTAGTTTTAGCCTTTTCTTTTTCCGGAATGGACATAGTAAATTCATCCCGGATGGACACATCTCAACTTTTAGCGATTGCGTTAGGCGGAACAACAATCTCAGTTCTTGGTGGCATTGCTGAGTACATGAAGGAAAAACAGATGCCACGCGTAAAAGGTATTCTCCGTGATTTTATTATTGGTTCCATCTTAACTTTACTTCTTTTTCAACTTATTCCTGATTCCATGAGTGAACTCTCTCATTCATTCCCCTCTTTGGGATCTATTTCCTCTGTGCTCCCTTCCATGTCTGGTGGAGGTATAGATCCTGAACTCCAAGTCGGCATTCCTAAGTTTTAAATTGCCAACGTGTCCTATAAATTTGAGTATTTAAATCGTATACTATACGAACTGAATAAGCAAATCGCAATGGATTATTTTCCACTTGTTTCTTGTATTTTAGTTGGATCTTGTATCTTAGTTTGTTGTTTGAGAAATCGGAGTCGCAATCAATACCGAGCTTCAAGTCCAGAAACACGACAAACAGATTACATAGTTCTACCTACAGAACCACCTCCTCCTGAGATGCAGATTCTTCCCAGCGCACCGCCGTTAGATCTCATTTATGAAGAACCTGTTACTGATCCTGTTGTTTAGAAAAACAAGTTATACACTTTTTGTTTCTTTCCGACCGATTGTTTGCCAACTTTGAAGCGATCAAAGACTGGACGCAAGATTTGTGCCTTAGGTACAGCCCCATGAACCTTTTGGGTGATCACCTTGTATAAATCAAAATCTGGATAGCGTTCACGACCATTGGGTTCCATTAAGACATTGCGACCATCATCATCAATCATCCATGACCACAGTAAGTTGTACAAATCCGATTTGGTTTCACGTACAATGAACCCAGCTTCAGAACTCAAGACACCCCCATTTTTACGAGGTTCAGGTTTCATAGGGAATAAGGCTTCAAATAAACTGACAGCAAGACGAGACAAATCAAAGGAAGGATTGGGATAGATTTCTTCTTCTATATCACTTGTCTTCAAAGGTCCAAAAGAGAACTGTTCAGCTGCATCATTTCCTTCTTTGAAATCATCGCTAAAAAAGAGTTTTTTGTTGACCCAGAAGATGGATCGTCCAAAATCAATCAAGCGGAACACTTTTCCAAAGGTGGGAATACGCCAAATCGTTCCATCGCGATTCTGATAGAAAAAGTATTTATAAGGGGTTTCACTCCAGACAATGTTGTTTGTGTGAAGATCATTGTGTGTAAATCCAAAGAAGCTTTGAACAACAGAAAGTGCAGCTAAGATTTGGAAGATCCAACAAGTCCAGATAAGTTCCCATTCTTTATCTCCAGGATTGGCATCTTCACCTTCCCCTTCCCAACCACCTAATAGCTCATCCATAGTGCCTTGACTGGGTTCTGTAAAAAGAAGCATCACAGGAAATCCTTTGAGTTTAGCCAAGACATTGATTTCTTCCTGATCATCATCTTCATCAAAATCATAGTCTTCGTCTTCTTCATCTTCATGAGTTTCCTCCGATTGAGTCTTGAAATCTACACTGCTCATGGCTGTGGAATGAAGAGACATAAGTTCCACTTCAGCAAACTTTTCCTGCACTTCTACATTTTCAGCATCTTCTGATAAATCAGACATTGTCTCCTTCTCATCATCATCAGAGGCTACGGAACTCACTTCAGAATGCAACTCAGAAGGAGGTTGGAAAATGGCTTCACGAACATCGTCTTCAATATCTTTTTCATCTAACTCCAATGTAAACATTCCTTTTTGTTGATTGTCCCAAAACCAACGACAATGGCGATAGGTAGAATATACATCAGAGATATTGTACATATAAGAGTCTGCTATACCACAGAAGGCTCCATAGAAATAATGAAAATGAGGACTGACATCAGCTTCACGAAGTTTGGACAGGACATAGGTTGCTACGGCTTCCACATAGGCTTGATTCATGGGATCACTGATTTTTTGTTTAGCGCGAGGGGGAAGAGTAGAATAGTCAAAAAAGTCTGGAAGAGAGTTTTCACTCAAGTCATACTTTCCTCGCATCCACGTGATGGGGTCCAAAAGGTGAGTGACTTTCAAATAGGCAGATCGTGAATCAAAATCATCTGGATTTTTGGTCTCCAAATCCAAATGGACAATCTTGGGCTCTTGCTGAGAATGTTCAGCTGTTTTAGCAATAAACTGGTTGTCCATTTGAATGGGAAGTGATGCATCTCCCGACAAATCATATAGATGGGCTAATCCGGGATGAAATGTATGAAGCTTGGAAAAGGATTTTAACTTTAAACCCTTGCGTTTTGGATTAAAACTATAGGTTGGATGGGGGATCTGTAATCCTCCTACGAGTCGGTTTTCCATTCTTTTTGAATTTAAGGAAGCATTCAATCGTCAATCCCGCACTTTTTTTCTTCACTGCCTTGATATATGGCAGCATCAGCAGCACTCAACGTTTCACTCCGCAAGTTTGATATGAAGAAGATCCCTCAGGATGCCGTATGTGTTTTCATTGGGCGTCGTAGAACAGGTAAATCCACTCTTGTGAGAGATTTGCTCTTTCACCATCAAAATATGCCTTTGGGTACGGTTATCAGTGGTACAGAAGAGTCAAACTCATTCTATGGCAAAATGATCCCTCCTCTTTTCATTCATGGTGAATACAGTCCGATTATCTTAGCCAACTTCGTGAAGCGTCAGAAGTTAATGATGGCAAGAATCCAAAGAGATTTACAACAGGGCATTCAGCAAAGTCGCATAGATCCTCGTTCTTTTATGATTCTTGATGACTGTATGTACGATGACAGTTGGACTCACGATAAGAATATTCGTTATTTATTCATGAACGGTCGTTGGTTGAAGGTGTTCTTCATCATTACTATGCAGTATCCTCTTGGTATCCAACCTGCTCTTCGTACCAATGTAGATTATGTCTTTATTTTGCGTGAACCCTACTTCAGCAATCGTAAACGTATCTTTGATAACTATTGCTCTGTGTTCCCTTCCTTTGAGTTTTTCTGCCAGATTATGGATCAATGTACACAGAACTATGAATGCTTAGTTGTGGATAACACCAGTCAAAGCAGTAAACTTGAAGAATGTGTGTATTGGTATAAGGCTGAAATGCACCCCGATTTCCGCATTGGTGATCCTCAGTTCTGGGCACACTCTGCACAACATTACCGAGGAGGTGATGAAGACAATGTAAATGAATATGATCCCAATGCCGCACGTAAACTCAAAGGACCTGCAATCCAAGTACGAAAGTTCCCTACGCAGTAAATAGGAATGAAGACAGTTTATATTCAAGGTGGAATCATACTTCTCATCGCCTGTGCTCTTTTAGCCTGCGATCGCATGTTTCGTATTAATGAAGGTTTCTATGCCGCTCCTCCTGGTGCCCCTCGTTGCGGAGTTGATCTTCCGTCCTGCCAAGGACAACCTGAAATGAAATGTTTCAATGGGTATTGTGAAGATACAGATCCTCCAAGAATGCCATTCGGCACAGGGCTCCCCGTGTATCCTTAAAAATCATCCCACGCGGAAAACATTGCTCTTGAATAGAAATGGCTCGTAGTCAGAAGTCTTTTGGTTTAATAGGATTAACAGTTTTGTTAGTTGGAATCTTGGTCGTTGTACCACTTTTAAAGATCTATTTCCCGGGTGTTTTTACCGAGGGTTTCATCAATGTTCGCTGTGAGAAAACCACTTGCCCTGAAGGTACATTCTGTGAAAAAGCCTACAATGGAGACGAATCCTGTACTCCTATTTACGTAGGTAAGCAATAAGCAGTTCTACTGTGATTTTCAAAAAATCCATATAGAACTATAATTATAATCAATAGAAATAATATCTTTTTGAAAAAGCCTATATTTCTATTTCATTCTTTATTTTTCCATTTTGCGAGCAATAGCAAGATCAGCAGGACCAGAAGAAGAAAACATACCAGCAAACTGAGAGGTGCCACTTCCAAGGGAAGGTACAGCTGCTGACGAGGAATCATCATTGGAGATAGTCACAGCAGGACCGGTGTTTTCATTAGGATCAGTGAAGACACGCTTTTGTTTACGTCCACTTTCACGTTGTTTCTGGTGGAACTCTTCACGAGCCTCTTGATTTTCCTTGTATTTCTTCATGAGGGTATTGAGTTGATCTTCAGCATATTCTACATCACCAACTTCATGGGGTTCAGGATCCCAAGGCAACCATTTACCGACTTCACCGACAAAGATATTGTTAACGGGGTCTGAACGCTGGAGATTCTTGGCACGCTTTTCAGCCTCTTCTTTATTGCTATATACTCCACGGATTTTCAAGCCACGTACTGTAGTCTTAAAATCATTGGCAGCATAGAACTTATCTTCTAACTCCACTTTGTTCTTAAACATGAAGTCGTCATATTCATCTTGAAGTTTGGAGGCAGCAAGTTCTTTCATATTCTCTTTGATGTATTTCTGGAAATCTTGCATAATGAGATCAATGCGGATTTGTGAGTTCCGGCAAAGAGCGGCTGCGCCACTCAAATCCTTCTCTTCCAAACTAACGGCTTCCTGTTCAAGCTTTTCATTGATACCTTTCGCTTTTTCTACCAAGAACTTTTCAAGAGATTGAGAGCGAACTGCAAATTCATATTGTTTGACAAAAGCGTTAAAAAAGAAAGTTTCCTTCCGGTTCAACACCTTTTCCGGGCTGAGGAAACTCAAAAGACACCAGCGTTGGCTGGGGATCTCAGGGTCTTCGGTCAAGAAATCTTCACGTTCGGCGGACATCTGTTCTAAGATGGAATGGATTTGAACTTTAAATACGCACTAAATAATTTTCTTTTTCTTGAGTATAGAAACAAATGGACGTAGCTGAAGTAATCAATCGTGCAATCAAATATTTGATCGAAGGTCTCGTAGTTGCTGGTGCCGCTATTTTCATCCCCCGCAAGACTCTCCCTGTTGACGAAATCGCCACCCTCGCCCTCGTCGCCGCCGTTGTCTTCGCTGTATTAGACTTGGTCTCCCCTTCCATCGGTGTAACTGCTCGTCAAGGTGCTGGCTTCGGTCTCGGTGCCAACTTGGTTGGTTTCCCCCGTGCTTAAACGCTGGATAATGGACTGATGAATATTTCTCCTGAATGATTTCAAATCACCATAGAGAAATAGGAAATGAACTCTACAACGATAACAGTCGTATTTATCATTTTTTTACTTGCTATTTTGTACATGCGTTCTGAAGGCTTTACCAGCCCTGGAACAATGGTTCAACTATCCTCCAGTCATGTGCCTACGGAAGACGACTTTTTGTATGAACGCTTTATGTATCCCCAGATTGTGCGTGAAGAAATCACGCGTATGACGGGAGAAGATCCTGGTCCTCGTTATCCTGGACGCTATTCTCGTCCTTTCTATGTAACTTTATAAACGCGCTATTTTTATTCTGGATTATCCAAGTTTGCCCGTTTGCCTCCTGGTGGGATCGTGAAAAATATGCCTTCCTAAATACTGCGAATAAACTGCCACTTAAGATCTGCACAAATGTTTTGCCAGATTTTATCTTGCTGATATAACTTATCTTTATTTTTCAATAAGGGAAAACAATGTAAATATTCATCTAATTCTAAGAGTTCACAGAACTTGTATAACACATACGAATAACTCAAGAAGTTGCTGCGATCTTTAGGACAATGCTTTTGGAAAGAAGGTTGGATTTCAATAAACATGTGACGAAGTTTTTCTTCTGTTTCACGCGTCATCACAGGGGCATTTTGTCCATTGAGACGATTGGTAATATGAGGAGTGTGTTCATAGTATTTATTCAACTTCAGTTTCTTCAAGATTTCACGAATCTTAGAGCGATTGAGTCCAGATAAATCATTAAAACGTTCTTTTTTGAGTTCAGCCACAATGAGTTCATAGACTTCATTGGGGATTTCTGTGCTTT
>JACCDG011412143.1_pt1 | contig 13252 bp, 12 predicted proteins | sample 7442471 | NCBI WGS metagenome assembly JACCDG01 (sample SAMN15323444, study PRJNA562643) | freshwater metagenome | isolation source: river surface water | place: USA:Blue River Watershed | collected 2017-08-17 | reverse complement strand
GCCAACGCCTCCTGGACTTTTGAACGCAAGCTCGGCGCCTGGCGCGCGGTGATGCAAGAACATGGATTGCTGGCATGAGCCGAAAGAAAACCGTCACCCTGCCCGAAGTCAATTTCTCCGAAGACGGGGACATCCGTTACCTGCACCTGGCTTCGCCCTGGATCCAGGGCTCGATGTTGATCAAGAAACCCTACGACATCGAGCTCGAATACGTGCAGCGCATGATGGCTTGGCTGCTGTTCATGCCGGCTTCGGAAGTGACCGGTGCGCATGCCATGCAGCTGGGCCTGGGCGCCGGCACCATCACCAAGTTTTGCTACAAAAAACTCAAGATGACCTGCACGGCCATCGAACTCAACCCGGGTGTGCTGCATGCATGCCGTGGCTGGTTCCGCCTGCCACCCGACGACGAGCGCCTGCGCGTGGTGATCGCCGATGCGGCCCAGGAAATCCGCTCGCCCGAATGGACCGGCGTGGTCGATGCCCTGCAGGTGGACCTCTACGACAACGAAGCGGCCGCGCCGGTGCTCGACAGCCTGGACTTCTACCGCGACTGCCATGCCCTCTTGGCGCCCAACGCCTGTATGACGGTGAACCTGTTTGGCCGCTCCTCGAGTTTTGACGAGAGCGTGGAAAAAATCTGCGCCGCTTTTGGCGAGCAGGCCGTCTGGGCCTTCAAGCCCACGCGCGAGGGCAACACCGTGGTGCTGGCGCAGCGCACGCCCTCGCGGCCCAAGCGCGAGCAGCTGCTTGAAGCCGCCGAGCGCATCGAAGCCAAATGGGGCCTGCCGGCCACCAAATGGCTGCGGGTGTTCAAGCCGCTGGTCCGCTGAGGTTCGCTTTTCAGGCTTGTCTCAATCTTCGGGTTAACCCTTGAGAAGTCGCTGCCGGGACATAGGTGGAACCCACATGGGCCTGGCGCCTTTCCTCCAAGACAATCGCGGCATCCAAATCCTGGAGGAGTTTTATCGTGCTCATCAAAAGTCAGAAAGACTTTTTCTCGGGGCTGATGTTCACCGTCGTCGGTGCAGCATTCGCCTACGGGGCGACTGGTTACAGCGTCGGCACTGGCGGTCGCATGGGACCGGGTTATTTCCCGCTTCTGCTCGGCGTCATCCTGGCCATCCTGGGCGCCATCATCATGTTCAAGGCCTTGGTGGTCGCAACGCCCAATGGCGACAAGATCGGAAAGTGGGCCTGGAAGCCCCTGTTCCTGATCATCGCAGCCAACCTGATCTTTGGCGTGATGATTGGTGGCCTGCCCAGCATCGGCCTGCCGCCCATGGGCCTGATTGCCGGCATCTTTGCGCTGACCATCGTCGCCAGCCTGGCGGGTGACGGCTTCAAGCTCAAGGAAGTGTTGATCCTGTCGGTGATCCTCTCGATCGGCAGCTACGCGGCCTTCATCCTGCTGCTCAAGCTGCAGTTCCCGGTCTGGCCCACGTTCATCGCAGGCTGAGGAGAAAAACAACATGGAACTATTTGACAACCTCGCCCTGGGTTTTGGGGTGGCTTTCACTTTCCAGAACCTGATCTATGCCTTCATCGGCTGTCTGCTGGGCACGCTGATCGGCGTGCTGCCCGGTGTGGGCCCCGTGGCCACCATCGCCATGCTGCTGCCTGCCACCTATGCGCTGCCCCCGGTGGCTGCGCTGATCATGCTGGCCGGCATCTACTACGGCGCCCAGTACGGTGGCTCGACCACCGCCATCCTGGTGAACTTGCCCGGAGAAGCCTCTTCGGTCGTGACCATGATCGACGGCTACCAGATGGCCCGCAAGGGCCGCGCCGGTCCCGCACTGGCGGCTGCCGGCCTGGGTTCGTTCTTTGCCGGCTGCGTGGGCACGCTCATCCTGGCTGCTTTTGCCGCACCGCTGACCGAAGTCGCCTTCAAGTTCGGTCCTGCCGAATATTTCTCGCTGATGGTGCTGGGCCTGATTGGCGCCGTGGTGCTGGCTTCGGGCTCGCTGATCAAGGCGGTGGCCATGATCGTACTGGGCCTGTTGATGGGTTTGATCGGCACCGATGTCAACTCGGGTGTGGCTCGCTTCAGCTTTGACATTCCCGAGCTGACCGATGGCATCGGCTTCATCACCATTGCCATGGGCGTTTTTGGCTACGGAGAAATCATCCATAACCTGTCGCACAAGGAAGAGGACCGCGAGGTTTTCACCGGCAAGGTGACAGGCCTGCTGCCCACCGCGACCGACTTCAAGAACATGATTCCCGCTGTGCTGCGTGGAACCACGATCGGTTCAGTGCTGGGCATCCTGCCTGGCGGCGGCGCCCTGCTGGCGGCCTTTGCGGCCTACACCATCGAGAAGAAGACCAAGCTCAAGCCGGGCGAAGTTCCCTTCGGCCAGGGCAACATCCGCGGTGTGGCCTCGCCCGAGTCGGCCAACAACTCCGGCTCGCAGACCTCCTTCATCCCGCTGCTGACGCTGGGTATCCCGCCCAACGCCGTGATGGCGCTGATGGTGGGCGCCATGACCATCCACAACATTCAGCCCGGCCCGCAGGTGATGACCAGCAACCCCGAGCTGTTCTGGGGCCTGATCGCCTCCATGTGGATCGGCAACGCGATGCTGGTGATCCTGAACCTGCCGCTGATCGGCATGTGGATCAAGCTGCTGACGGTTCCCTACCGCTGGCTGTTCCCCGCCATCGTGCTGTTTTGCGCGATCGGTGTGTACTCCACCAATAACAACACCTTCGACATCTGGATGGTGGCGATGTTCGGTGTGGTCGGTTACCTCTTCATCAAGCTGGGTGTGGAACCTGCGCCGCTGCTGCTGGGCTTCATCCTGGGTCCGATGATGGAAGAAAACCTGCGCCGAGCCATGCTGCTTTCTCGTGGCGACTGGAGCGTGTTTGTCACCCGTCCCCTGTCGGCCAGCCTGCTGGCCGCTGCGGCGGTGCTTCTGGTGATCGTGATGCTGCCCGCGGTCAAGAACAAACGCGAGGAAGCTTTCGTCGAAGAGTGATCCTGGCCTGACGACTCCTGACAACGGCCCCGCAAGGGGCCGTTGTCGTTGGGGGTTGTCCAATGCCCGACACCGGCACCTGGCCTGCTCTGCCACAATCGTCACATGAATAGACGTCACCTCATCAGGCTGGCCGCAGTGGTCTGGGCCGCAGCTTCCTTGACAGCCATTGCAGCGCATGCGCAGGCTTACCCGACCAAGCCAATCCGCCTGATCGTGCCCTTCCCGGCCGGCGGGGCCACCGATCTGTTCGCGCGCAGTCTGTCGCAAAAGCTCGGTGAGCGGCTGGGGCAATCGGTGGTGGTGGACAACAAGCCGGGCGCTGGCGGGACGCTCGGCTCCGATCTGGCTGCCAAGGCCAGCGCTGACGGCTACACCCTGCTGCTTTCCACCACCAGCACCCACTCCATCGGCCCCAACCTGAACCCGAAGATCCCCTACGACGCGATGCGCGATTTCACGCCCATCGCTCAGGTGGGCAATGCGCCCAGCATCATGCTGGTGCCCAACAGTTCGCCGGCCAAAACGGTCAAGGAATGGATCGACCATGCGCGACAGAATCCGGGTCGACTGAACTATGCGTCCAGCGGCAATGGCACCATCGTGCAGCTCACGGCCGAGCTGTTCAAGTCGCAGGCCAACCTGTTCGTGGTGCACATTCCCTACAAGGGCACGGCGCTGGCCATTCCCGACCTGGTCAGCGGCAAGGTGGACGTGCTGTTCGATTCGCTGCCGACCGGCCTGCCGCACGTGAAGGACGGCCGCCTGCGTGCGCTGGGCGTCACGTCGGCCAAGCGCACGCCGCTTGCCCCTGATCTGCCGCCGATCTCGGACGTGTTGCCCGGCTACGAGTCCACCACCTGGTTTGGTCTGTTCGGCCCCAAGGGCCTGCCACCCGAGGTGGTCACGCGCGTGAACACGGCCGCCAACCAGGTGCTCAAGGACCCGGAGGTCGTGGACAAGCTCACGCGCCTGGGCATCGAGCCCATGGGCGGCACGCCCGTGCAGTTTTCGGCCATGCTCACGACCGAGCTGGCCAAGTGGAAAAAGATCATCAACGAACGCAAGATCACGCTGGACTGAAGCCATGCATTTCAACTACGGCACCCCCTACACCAGCACCCGACTGCCGCTGTTTGCGCGCAACGTCGTTTCGACCTCGCACCCGCTGGCTGCGCAGGCCGGGCTGCGCATGCTGCTCAAGGGCGGCAACGCGGTCGATGCCGCGATCGCGGCTGCTGCCACCATCACCCTGACCGAGCCGGTGAGCAACGGCCTGGGCTCGGACGCGTTCTGCATCCTGTGGGACGGCCAAAAATTGCATGGTCTGAACGCCAGCGGCCCGGCCCCGGCCACCTGGACGCCCGATTACTTCCAGCGCAAATACGGCGAGGCCAAGGCGCCGCCCAAGCGCGGCTTCGATTCGGTCACGGTGCCCGGTGCCGTGGCCGGCTGGGTGGCACTGTCCGAGCGCTTTGGCAAGTTGCCCTTTGCCGACCTGCTGGAGCCGGCCATCGAGGTGGCCGAGCGCGGTTACCTGATCCCGGTGGTGGTGCAGCAAAAGTGGGCGGCAGCCACGCCCGAGCTGCAGTCGCAGCCGGGCTTTGCACAAAGTTTTTTACCCTGGGGCCGTGCGCCGCAGGTGGGCGAGCTGTTCCGCTTTCCGGCGGCGGCGCGTGGTCTGAAGGCCATTGCGGCCACCAAAGGGCAAGCCCTGTACGGCGGCGAGATCGCCGAGGCGATTGAAAAGTTCGCTGCGCAAAACGGCGGCAGCATCACCGCCAAAGACCTGGCTTCTTACCAACCGGAATGGGTCGAGCCGATCGCGCAGACTTACCGCGGCTACACCCTGCACGAGATCCCGCCCAATGGTCAGGGCATCGCGGCGCTGATCGCGCTGGGCATCCTCTCCAATTTCGATCTGTCCTCTATGCCTGTGGATGGCGTGCAGTCGCAGCACCTGCAGATCGAGGCGATGAAGCTGGCCTTTGCCGATGTGTACCGCTATGTGGCCGATCCGCGCCACATGGACATCACACCCGATCAAATGCTGGACCCGGCCTACCTGGCCAGCCGTGCACGCCTGATCGACCTGACAAAAGCGCAGAACTTCCAGGCCGGCAACCCGGTCAAGGGCGGCACCATCTACCTCACGGCGGCCGACGAGTCCGGCATGATGGTCAGCTTCATCCAGAGCAACTTCATGGGCTTTGGCTCCGGCGTGGTCGAGCCGACCTATGGCATCAGCCTGCAAAACCGGGGCCATGGTTTCTCCACCGACCCCAAAGGCCCCAACACCGCCAACCTGGTGGCGCCGGGCAAACGGCCCTTCCACACCATCATCCCGGCCTTCCTCACCCAAGACGGCCAGCCGGTGATGAGCTACGGCGTGATGGGCGGCAACATGCAGCCGCAGGGCCACATGCAGACCCTGGTGCGCATGCTCGACTACGGTCAGAACCCTCAGGCCGCCTGCGATGCGCCGCGCTGGCGTTTCAATGCCGGACTCAACATCAACGTCGAAGCCGCCATGAATGCCGCCACCGTCCAGGGTTTGCAGGCCATGGGCCACGAACTCGATGTGATCAACGATTCCTACCAGGACTTTGGCGCTGGCCAGTTCATCTGGCGCATGGGCGATCCGGCTGTGGAGGGCTATCTGGCGGCGAGCGACCCGCGGCGTGACGGGCAGGCGGTGGGCTTCTGATGTCGGGTGCGCCTGCGGCATCGCTCGGCACAGGGCTGCTGCTGGCCGCCGCCGGTTCGATTGCCTTCAGCGGCAAGGCCATCATCGTCAAGCTGGCCTACCGGCACGGGGTCGATGCGGTGACTCTGGTCATGTACCGCATGCTGTTTGCGTTGCCGCTGTTTCTGGCCATGGCCTTGTGGGCCGGGCGTGGCAAGCCCGCCCTGTCCCGGCGCGACTGGCTGGGCATCGCCGGTCTGGGTTTCTCGGGCTACTACCTCTCGAGTTTTCTGGATTTCTGGGGACTGGAGTTCATCAGTGCCTCGCTCGAGCGCCTGATCCTCTACCTCAACCCCACGCTCGTGCTGGTGCTGGGCTGGCTGCTGTATGGCCGCAGGATCAGCCGGCAGCGGGCCGTGGCCATGGCGGTCAGTTACTGCGGCGTGCTGCTGGTCTTTGGCCACGAGGTCACGCTGGCCGGTGCGCATGTGGCGCTCGGGGCCTTGCTGGTCCTGGCCAGCGCGATCAGCTATGCCGTCTACCTCACCTACAGCGGTCAGCTGGTGCAGCGCATGGGGGCCCTGCGGCTGGCAGGCTGGGCCACCTCGGTCGCCTGCGTGCTGTGCATTGCGCAGTTTGTGCTGCTGAGGCCCGTGCAGGAGGCCGTTGATGTGCCGCCACCAGTCATCTGGCTGTCGCTGCTCAATGCAATGGCCTGTACGGCGGTGCCGGTGCTGCTGGTGATGATGGCCATTGAACGCATCGGTCCGGGCCTGACGGCGCAGACCGGCATGATCGGCCCGATGTCCACGCTGCTGATGGGCGTGTTCATCCTGGGTGAACCCTTCAACGCCTGGGTGCTGGCCGGTACGGCGCTGGTGCTCGGTGGCGTGTTTCTGGTCACGCGCGCACAGCGCGTATGAGTTTCAATTTTTCGAGGAGTCAAAAATGGATCTGGGTATTGCAGGCAAATGGGCGCTGGTCGGTGGCGCCAGCAAGGGACTGGGCTGGGGCTGCGCACGCGCGCTGGCGCTCGAAGGCGTGAACGTGGTCATGGTGGCGCGCGGGGCCGAGGTGCTGCAGGCCAGCGTGGCCAAACTCCAGGCCGAAAGCGGCGGCAAGGCCCGGGTGATCGGTGTGGCCACCGACATCACCACCCCCGCAGGCCGCGAGGCCATCTGGGCCGTGGCCGGTGGCCCGGGCAAGGATTACGACATCGTGGTGACCAACGCGGGTGGCCCGCCGCCCGGCGACTTCCGCGACTGGGACCGCGAGGCCTGGATCCGGGCGGTGGACGCCAACATGCTCACCCCGATCGAACTCATCAAGACCACGGTAGACGGCATGGCGGCGCGCGGTTTTGGCCGCATCGTCAACATCACCTCCAGCGCCGTGAAGGCGCCGATTGACGTGCTGGGTCTGTCCAACGGCGCGCGCAGTGGCCTGACGGGCTTTGTGGCCGGCGTGGCACGCAGCAAGATCGCTGCCAAAGGGGTGACGATCAACAACCTGCTGCCCGGCAAGTTCGACACCGACCGCATCCGCTCCACCTTGCCCGCGATGGCCGAGAAAGCCGGCAAGACCGTAGAGGAAATGCGCGCCATCCAGCAGGCGCAGATCCCGGTGGGCCGCTACGGCACGCCCGAAGAGTTTGGCGCCATCTGCGCCTTCCTGTGCAGCCAGCAGGCGGGCTACATCACCGGTCAGAACATCCTGCCCGATGGCGGGGCTTACCCCGGCACGTACTGACCGGGCACTCTTGGATGTTCAGTGCCGGGAGGATACCCAGATCCCGGTCACGATCATCAGGAAGGCCACCCCGTGGTAGAGGTGTGGCAATTCACCCAGAAAAGCCACCGACAGCATGGCGGCAAACAGCGGCGTGAGGTTGGCAAAAAATCCCGCCATGGTGGGGCCCGCCTGCTGCACGCCCAGCCCCCAGTAGCGGTAGGCCAGCACCGCCGGGCCGATGGCCACAAAGGCCAGGGTGGCGATCAGCGGGCCGCCCCACTGGATGTGGGCATCCGTCAGGCCCCACTCCAGGGCAGTGAACAGGCCCGACCAACCCAGGCCGAAGGCCACTTGCCCCAGCAGGAACGCGGCCCAGTCGCTGCGGATGGCTTCGGGTTCGTCGCGGCGCGTCAGCAGCCAGCTGTACCAGGACCAGCTGGCGGTAGCCAGCAGCATGAAGAGGTCGCCGATGACCGGCCGCACCGACAGCAGCTGGCGCAGTTCACCGCGTGACAGCACCACCAGCACCCCGACGACCGACAGCAGCGCACTGAGCAGCTGCTGGCGGCGCACCGGGGCATGAAAAAACAGGGCGCCGATGACCAGGGTCCAGAAGGGGCCGCTGGCCGCCACCAGCGTGACATTGAGCGGGGTGGAGGTCTGCAGTGCCAGGTACTGCAGCGCGTTGTAGCAGCCCACGCCCAGCAGGCTGAGCAAGGCAAAACGTTTCCAGTGGGCCCACAGCCCGGAGCCGCGGCGCAGCACCCAGGCGGCCAGCGGCAGCAGGATGAAGAAGGCGATGGCCCAGCGCAGGAAGTTGAGGGTGATCGGAGGCACCAGGGTGCTGACCATGCGACCGACGACCGCATTGCCGGCCCACATCAGGGGCGGCACGGTCAGCAGCAGGGCCGTGACCGGCGAAAGCTTTTGAGACATGGTGTGACTGTACCGGCCCCCGGGTTTACCCCTTGTCGCCCAAGGGTCGCCAGCGGCGCGGATTGCGTCGCAAGGGCATGAGATTCGTGGCAAAGTGTCGGCCATCCATTTGACAACCTGCAGGAGAACCGCATGAGCCTTGCCGTCCAGATCGACCAGAACGGTGGACCCGAAGTGATGAAACTCGTCGATGTGCAGGTCGGCGAACCCGGTCCCGGCGAGATCCGCATCCGCCACAAGGCCATCGGCCTGAACTTCATCGACGTCTACCAGCGCAGCGGCCTGTACCAGCTGCCCATGCCGCTCAAACTGGGCATGGAGGCTTCGGGCGTGGTCGAAGCCGTGGGCGAGGGCGTGACCCACCTGAAGGTGGGCGACCGTGCCGCCTACGCCAGCCAGCCCCCCGGCAGCTACTGCGAAGTGCGCGTCATGCCCGCCAAGTGCGTGTGCAAGCTGCCCGATGCGATCTCGTTCGAGACCGGCGCGGCCATGATGCTCAAGGGCCTGACCGCCCAGTACCTGCTGCGCCGCACGCTGCCTGTCGAGGGTCTGGAGAAAGGCGACTTCGTGCTTTTCCATGCGGCGGCCGGTGGCGTCGGCCTGATCGCCTGCCAGTGGGCTAAGGCTTTGGGCCTGCGACTGATCGGTACGGCCGGCAGCGATGCCAAGTGCCAGCTGGCGCGTGACAATGGCGCCGAGTTCTGCATCAACTACTCCACCGAAGACTTCGCAGCCCGCGTCAAGGAGATCACCGGTGGTGCGGGCGTGAAGGTGGTCTACGACTCGGTGGGCAAGGACACCTGGGACAAGTCCCTGGATTGCCTGCGACCCTTTGGCCTGATGGCCAGCTTCGGCAACGCCTCGGGCGCGGTGCCGCCCTTCGCGCCGGGCATGCTGGGCAACAAGGGCTCGCTGTACGTCACGCGCCAGACCTTGTTTTCCCACATCACCACGCGCGAGCGCACGCAGGCCATGGCCGATGAGCTTTTCGATGTGGTGCTGTCCGGCAAGGTCAAGATCCACATCGACCAGACCTTCCCGCTGGCGCAGGTGCAGGACGCGCACCGTGCACTCGAAGCCCGCAAGACCACGGGCTGCACGGTGTTGACGCTCTGATCTTTTTGTGGGGCGTGGTATCGCCTGTTTATCGCTTCGGGTACATGCCGGGATTCACGTCCTTGAGCATGCGACCTGATTCATCGTTCGCAGGCATGTTGCCGGTGCGGATGGCCTCGCGCAACTCCTGCTGAACCTGCTCCCGGGTCTTGCCTGCTGGCGCTGGCGCTGCGGGATAGCGGGAAGGGTTGGCCTGACGCTCCAACATTCCGCTTTCGTTATTGCACTGTACGTTACCGGTGCGGATCGCCTCCTGCAGCTCCTGCTGGACCTGCTCGCGTGTCTTGGCTTCCGCGGCCGGTGGTTGGGGGTAGCGCGAGGGGTAGACCTCACGCATCAGCCTGCCGGAATCGTCGTTGCAGGGGATATTGCCTGTGCGCACTGCCTCCATCAGTTCCTGACGGACCTGTTCGCGTGTTTTACCGGGTGGGGTTTGTGCCATGAGGGAGGTGCTGGTTGTCCAGGCCAGGGTGACCAGAGAGGCGGTCAGGAGGAGGTGGTGGGTTTTCATGCTGACTTTCCGAAAGGTGAGGACCCGAACCCGCAGCCGGGCAGATAGAGCCGCTCGGCTGCACCCTGTTCGGGCGGAAAGTCAATGTAGGCAAGGCCGTTGCTGGCGTCAGTGAACTGACGCACCGGTGCCGGTGCACACGCCAGCAGGGCCCATGTCGGGGGTGTGGCCAGTCACACCAGGACGCTCAGGCCGCCAGCTTCTGCTTGGGCGCAACACTGTCCAGGGCCGAGCGCAGGTGCTGCAGTGTGCGCGGCACGTTGTGCCATTTCTCCAGGCCGAACAGACCAATGCGGAAGGTGCAGAAGTCGGCGGGCTCGTCGCACTGCAGCGGCACGCCCGCAGCGGTCTGCAGACCCTGGGCCAGGAACTTGCTGCTGTTCTGGATCTCGGGATCGGTGGTGTAGCTCACCACCACGCCCGGGGCCTCAAAGCCTGATGCTGCAACACTCGGGAAACCGTATTCGCGCATCAGGGCGCGCACTTCGCGCCCGAGCGCCATCTGCTCTTCGCGCACCTTGGCAAAACCATAGGCTTCGGTCTCCAGCATCGCCTGCTGCAGGCGCAGCAGCGCGTCGGTGGGCAAGGTGGTGTGGTACGTGTGTCCACCACCTTCGTAGGTCTCCATCACCTGCAGCCACTTTTTCAGGTCCATCGCGAAGGTGGTGCTGGTGGTGGCGTCGATGGCCTTGCGGGCGCGTTCGCTCATCATCACCATGGCGCAGCAGGGCGAGCTGCTCCAGCCCTTTTGCGGCGCGCTGATCAGCAGGTCCACGCCAGTGGCTTTCATGTCCACCCACATGGCGCCCGATGCGATGCAGTCGAGCACGAAGAGGCCTCCTACACCATGCACCGCGTCGGCTACGGCTTTGAGGTAATCGTCGGGCAGCATCATGCCGGCAGCGGTTTCCACATGCGGGGCAAACACTACGGCGGGCTTTTCGCGGGCGATGGCGGCGGTGACTTCGGCAATCGGCGCCGGCGCCCAGGCGGCCTGCGAGCCATCGGCGATGCGTCGGGCCTTGAGCACCGTGTGGCTCTTGGGGATCTGCCCCATATCGAAGATCTGTGTCCAGCGGAAGCTGAACCAGCCGTTGCGGATGACCATCACATGCTGACCGGTGGCGAACTGGCGCGCGACCGATTCCATGCCAAATGTACCGCTGCCGGGCACCAGCACCACCGAATGGGCTTGGTAGACCTGTTTGAGCATGCGCGAGATGTCGGTCATCACGCCGCCAAAGCGCTTGGACATGTGGTTGAGCGCCCGGTCGGTGTAGACCACCGAAAATTCGAGCAGGCCGTCGGGGTCGATGTTGTTCAGCAGTCCGGGCATGGTGTTCTCCGTGTGTCTCAATCAGAAGGTCAAGCTTACCCGACCAATCTCCTGTTGACCACAGAGCCAGGCCGAGGGGGCTGCGCCGGGCAGGGCGACGATGTGTGACGCGCAGCGGCTTCTGAGGAGTCCGGCCCGGCGCAGCCCCCTCGGCCGATTCGGACCAGGAGGGTCAACGCCCTCGCCGCACCCGCAGCAGCTCGTCCAGGATCAGCAGGATCGCCCCCAGCGTGATGGCGCTGTCGGCCAGGTTGAAGGCCGGGAAATGCCAGCGGCCCCAATAGAAGTCCAGGAAGTCGACCACATAGCCGTGCAGCAGCCGGTCGATCACATTGCCCACCGCGCCGCCCAGGATGAAGCTGATGGCCGAGCAAAACAGACGCTGGCCCGCATGCGCCCGCAGCATCCAGACCATGATCAGCGCCGCCACGGTGCCCAGCCCGGTGAAGAACCAGCGTTGCCAGCCGCCCGCATCTGCCAGAAAGGAAAACGCGGCTCCCAGGTTGTGCACCCGCACCAGGTTGAAAAACGAGGTGATCGGCAGACTTTCGCCATATTGAAAGCTGCCCAGCACCAGCACCTTGGTGAACTGGTCGGCCACCACAATCAGTGCGGCGATGCCGACCCACAGCAGCCAGCCGCTGCCTGCGCGTGAATGTCTGCCTTTGGCCATGTGTGAATACTCCGTTCGGACTGAGCTTGTCGAAGTCCGTGTGATTTTCTGCGCTTCGACAAGCTCAGCGCGAACGGTTTCAGTTCATCCTCAGGGAGAACGGTTTCTGGACATTCGCAGCGAGAACGGTGTCAAGGCGCTCTCGGAGCGAACGGTTACGGGACATCCTCCGCGCGAACAGTGTCAAGCCACGGTCCGGGTTTCGCCCGCGCCGTACAGGTTGCTGGTGCAGCGGCCGCACAGTGTGGGGTGTGCGCTGTCGTGGCCCACATCGTCGCGGTAGTGCCAGCAACGCTCGCACTTGGCGGCTTCGCTCACGGCCACCTGCACAGCCAGTGTGTCGCCGGCCTGCAGGGTGACCCTGGAGGTGATGAAGACGAATTTCAGATCCTCGCCCAGGCTGGCCAGCAGCGCGTGGTCTTGTACAGATGCAGTGACGGTGATGTTGGCCTGCAGCGAGGCACCTACCTTGCCTGCGGCGCGCACGGCTTCGATGTCCTTGTTGACGACGTCGCGGATCTCGCGGATGCGGTTCCATTTGCCCAATAGCGCAGCGTCGGCGGCAGTCAGATTGCTGAAGGTCTCGAGAAAGATGGACTCGGACGTGCCAAAACTCTTCCAGGCCTCTTCTGCTGTGAAGGACAGGAAAGGGGCCATCCAGCGCAGCATGGCGTGGGTGATGCGCCACAGGGCGGTCTGAGCGCTGCGGCGCGCCAGGCTTTTGGGGGCGGTGGTGTAGAGGCGGTCCTTGAGCACGTCCAGGTAGAAGGCGCCCAGGTCTTCCGAGCAGTACACCTGCAGCTTGCCCACCACCGGGTGGAATTCGTACACCTCAAAGTGGCGCAGGATTTCGGCCTGCAGCTCGGCCGCGCGGGCCAGGGCGTAGCGGTCGATCTCCAGCAGCTGGTCGTCGGCCACGGCGTCCTGGGCCGGGTCGAAGTCGCTCACGTTGGCCAGCAGAAAGCGCAGGGTGTTGCGAATGCGGCGGTAGGCATCCACAACGCGGGCCAGGATCTTGTCGTCGATGTTGAGGTCGCCCGAGTAGTCGGTGCTGGCCACCCACAGGCGCACGATTTCGGCCCCCATCTTGCTCGTCACGCTTTGCGGGTCCACCGTGTTGCCCAGCGACTTGCTCATCTTGCGGCCCTGGCCGTCGGTGGCAAAGCCGTGCGTGAGCAAACCACGGTAGGGCGCGCGGCCCTCCAAAGCGCAGCCCAGCAGCAGCGAGCTGTGGAACCAGCCGCGGTGCTGGTCGTGGCCTTCCAGGTACAGGTCGGCT
>JACCDG011789331.1_pt1 | contig 13254 bp, 16 predicted proteins | sample 7442471 | NCBI WGS metagenome assembly JACCDG01 (sample SAMN15323444, study PRJNA562643) | freshwater metagenome | isolation source: river surface water | place: USA:Blue River Watershed | collected 2017-08-17 | reverse complement strand
CCCGGCGCCCCTACTTTTTCCTTCGGACAACAACTAATCAATGCAGGACCATACATTACAAGTATTACTACAAGTGTTGGTACAGATGGTATACAGACCAATTATCGAATGGAAATTTGGACTCAAAGATATGGTAAACTAAGCAAGAGCGCTTCTGACCGTATTACTAAATTTGCACAATTGAATAATTCGGCACGTCGTCGTAACAGAGCTAACTTTAAGCTGGCTCTGCAACGTAATTTTGCACAAATTGTTAAATTTCCTAAGAAACCAAATAAGCCAAGAACTGTTTCTGGTCAAAGTACGCATATAGCTTTAGTGGCAAGTTCTGTCTCAGGTATTCATGAATATACAGAATACTCTGGTTCAAGCGGTATCAAAAAAGAAAAAACTATCTATACGCAAAATATTGTTAGCGTTCCTCACTATGGTTTACAACAAAATCTTGGCGATGAATACGATAAGAAGGCCGGGATATCATTAGATGGATTATTTGTAGGTTACTCTACCAGTAAGGAAAGTGGGAATGGAGTTGTTCTTCCACATTTTGAGTCAGCCGGTAGTGGAGCTTCGCCAGATGATATTACGTCTGATAGTTTAAATCCATTACTTCAATCAAATATTTCAATGATTGTGGATAAATCTGGTGGAGAACCAAGAGGTATCGCTTTACGCAGCCCGTTAGTTGTTGCCGGTTGGGGTTATGATACCGATGATAATCCTGTTCCGGGTGTGTCCAATTCGGGCGATAGCGTAGAGTTTATGCCGGGTTATTTAAAAGATACGACGGCTTGGAAGTGTGGACCTGTTGATTTAAGATGGGATGATGATAGAAAAGTTTGGGCGGCTGGTGGTGGTGGCTCCAAGATTGTTTGTGCAACTTTAGATGCAGAATCTAAGATTACGGTAGCTGGGACTAAGTATAATACCTCAAACTGTCTCGGTTTAACTGTTTGTAGCGGCTCAACGGTTATAGCGGCCAAATCTGGCTCTAGCTATCTTATCGTTAATGCTTTGGGTTGTTCGGGTCAATCGCCACAATGTATAGATGTTATTACTGGTATTACGTGTGATAGTGGAGGAAATATCATTACTAATAAGGCCACTATATGTTTTATAGGTAGTGTTACTAGCGGAACGGTGGTATCATGAGTTGCCAGAGTTATAAACTTTCAATAGGATTAATTGGCGCTTCACAAATTTTAGAAAAAGGATTGACTAAATCTTATGAAGATGATTTTGTAAAAGTCTATAGTGGTGGCTACACCCTAGCTGAGGCTCTTGCGTATTTTAGAGGGCTTGGTTATATTATACAGCACCCGCCAAGAACTTGTGATGAATTTTTGGCTCAAAGATTGGCTAGTCTTGGACATCTAGGGCTTAGTCATCCTGTTTTCTATGAAGAATGCGCCTGTTATCAAAATGAAACATCGACTATATTGGATTATTTTATTGATTATACATTAACTGTAACAGATTTTACCCCATTAAATGGTGCTGAAACCGGTTGTAATAGTGGTCTTTTTGATGCATGTTATACTTTAACTACTAGAACTACAATCACTTATCCATACGGTGATATTGTTTATTATGATACAACTAGTTTAAATGCCGATTGTCAATGTTGCAATATTAATAAAACTTTAAATTGTGGATTGCCGGGATATTATAGCGGTGGTACTTACTACGGACCTTATGGAATAAGTGCTTATGTAAACTTAGACTGTACTGGAAATCATAACAATTTTACTAATGTCAAATGTAGATTTTGTACTCAATGTGATAAATATCAGGGCTTTTTACCTTGTAATCATCCTAATAATTGTTTTGAATATGAATTGCCGGATGAAATTACAGCAACGGTAACTTTTACAGACCCAGTAAAAGAAAAAATAGTTTGTTTATCTTCTGTTAATTGTCAACCGTCTGCTAGATTTCAACCTACTGGTGCTTCAGTTTGGAATGGTTCATATATTTTGACTAAATCAACCGGATATAATAATACTTATACTTTAGGAGATTTAACAGTATGTAGATATCCAAATCCTGTACCAAATTACATCAATTTAAGATTGACCAATTTTTTTGGATTGCCATTAAATTTGAATAGTCCTGATATGGGTTGTATCAAATGTGCCGGAGGTTTTCAACTACGTGTTATTTTTATACATCCGGCATTAGTAGCATTGGCTGCAAAATTATGCAATAGTTTGGCGTTTTTTGGACCGGTGCCTTTAACCGGTGGGGCCCTTTTTAATAGTGGTGGTGAAATTGGAGGAATTGCTCCAAGACCTTTATATGGTTCAAATGTTGTAGAAAATAATTTAGTTCCTTCTAATCAATATGTATTACCAGGTTGTACCGCATCATTATCATGAAATATTGTAACTTTCAAATTATAGACGGCGTTAGAAAATGCACTGAGTGCGGATACATTACTAAAGTAATGGAAGGTCGCGTATTCAGAGAATGTAAAACTCCAACCGTGCCTGAATCAAAACCGCCAACTTTTGCTCAAAGATTACAAAATCTTAATAGAACGGGAGAAGAATGGGCGACCCAAGGCAATCCAGTACCAAACGAAGCCGAAGTTCAGCGTCGTTTAGATATCTGTAAGTCCTGTCCTCTATTTAGCAACGGAACTTGTACTATATGTACATGTAACATGAATTATAAGGCAAGATTAGCAACCGCGCATTGCCCTGACAACCCGCCAAAATGGTAGGAATCGGTAAAAAACGGTGTATAATATAGTGTATCCTCTTTCAAAAAAGGCACAAAAATATGGCAGCAATTAACTTTTTAGCCGGTGGTGGCAGCTTTAGTATAGCTAATCTATCCGGTTCTGGTTTAGGTTTTTACGGTGGCGGTTTCGGCTATTCCGTAGAGGTTGGTGCGTTTCAAGATACAACCTTTATTACGAATAGTGCCGGTACGGTACAAGGCCCACAAGTAAACAATATTAAATATTTGAATAGTATGAGCGGCATTATCAACTCGGCTTCTAGCGGTGTAATGCTACGTCAAATTCCAAACAACTTAGCTACGCTAAACGTCAGATTTACACATAGCTCGGCCGTTAAGACACAAAACTGTGTTTTCCATATTTTCGACCGCGCGAGTGTTAATAATCCGGCTTCTGGCGTAACCGTTCGTTGTGCCCAAATTATCCATCCTGACACCGTACAGAACAATAATGGCTCTGGTGACGTAACTTGGGTAGGTATTACAACAAACCCTCAAACGGGAAGTGCGACGGTCGGTGGTAGCGGTATTACGCTTTCACTTGTTGCTTCTCCCGGCACTAGCGGATTTAGACCTAATGGGGCTGATACGAGTGATACGCAGCATGACTGGTATGTTGCTATTTCTGCATCTCCGGACTCCGTAGGTTCAAAACTGTTCGCGGGCTTTGCTCTTTGTGAATATTTATGAGCCGGTTTTTTGAAAGTCTAAAGATTTAGCAAAAAGTTTAATACCCATCTTTTTTTGCCACAATCCCATATTTTAGCTAAATTAGAATCATCTTTATTTCGCATAGATTGTTTTGGAATAATCTTACGTGGGTTTTTTAAATCAACATAGGCATAATCTGGCTTTAAATTAGTATCCAAATCAAAACCCATTTTTTTATATACATTTCCTTGAGACCACCTGTTATCAGACCAGGTGGTTATTTTTTTATAACCTTGTTTTTTAGCCCAATCTATACAGGATTTTAACATTTTTGAAGCTCCACCTACTACAGTAATATCAGGTAGAAAGACCATACGGTCTAGTATTAGTTCAGTGGTTTTACGATGATGCCAGTTTAGACTAATACATCCAACCAGTATATCATTATGATAACAACCCACATAATAAATACCGGTACGTTTTTGACCCTGTATATGATACCGGTCAATAAATGTTTTTCCAACAATCTTATCTACACTTTTGATTATACATTTACGGGCAAAATAAGTAGTAGAATTTTTACCTAGGGCGCTCTGTATATAGCTTTTTACTTGCTCAGGCCTATACAGCCATTCACTCGACCAAATGGTAAACAATCTATATCCGACATCCAAACATTTAGCGTATTTATCGTAATGATATCTAGAATTGCGAATTTCTTTCGATTTATCCGTATGCCAATACAGACCACAATATTCAAAAGCCACCTTTGCTTCATGATTGACAAAATCTAGTTCTTTACCGGTAATTTGGGTCGGCTTCAATATTTTTTTGACGAGTCTCGGCACTCTTTTTAATCACCTCTGGACTTTGTGAAGGATGCTCATACCCATATTTCTGTAACGATGTTTTCTTTTTCTTTTCTAGATACTCACCGGTTTGCACATAAAGCTTGCCGTATTTTTCTATTTGTGTGGCTTGTGCTTTTTCTATATTTGGCGTGACAGCCGGCCTATCATGTCTAAAAACAATATTATCTTTTGAGTATGGTTTAGTAGAATCTATACGATAACATAACATGCCAAGCTCATAGTTAGACGCCTGTGCCAGTTCAAATAAATCTTCTAAGGAGAAGGTGGGGCATCGGCCTCCCTCCCTATACTTCATTTGCTTAAATGCCTGATATAGTGGATGCTTGGTTTTAACCATACCCATAAAGTGCGACACCTTATGCTCGCGGCATCCACAGCTTTTACGGCGACCACTAGAGACATCATAACTCTTGAGTTCTACGGTTTGTCCGCACTCGCATAGATATTTAGCCATCGTCTTACGGCCAACTTTATAAGATTCACCAACCTGCGTCAACATTGTATGTACCTAAAAAAACCCGCCTAATCAGCGGGTTTTCCTTTTTCATCGTAGGTTGTCAAAACGAAGCATCAGCCGCGTCATTAGACGCCGGCACCTCTTCACCGCCCTGCTTTTTCCCTTGGAATACGACCCACCCACCATTTGGTAGGTATTTTCCATCGGCGTCTTTTCTTTTTGGGAATAGGCTTTCAGGGTCTTCTTGTAGAGAACCAAAACTTAAACGGGCACGACACTCGCTATTCTTACACACTAATTCGCGATAAGTGAAAGTTTCCGGCTTCTTTTTACCGGCTGGTGTAGATGTGACATTTCTTGTCTGCCATCTAATTCCATACTTACTCTTACATGCTTGGCACTGACTAATACCAAAAATTTCCGAATATGCCGACATCTTGTCAACAACATCTTTTTGGCTTGTAGCGCTAAACTTCATCTTTAGACCGGCTTGTGGTTCAAACTCAACATCAATACTCATCAAACACCATCTTTCTTAATTGCTACAGGAATCTCGTTCATATCTTTTTGAAACAATGACAACTTTTTAATCATTCGGGCTGCTGTAGCCTTTGGTACTCTTTCGATAGACTCATAGGTTTTTTCGCCCGAATTGATAAACTTGGAGACATCTATACCAAGACGCTCACACAATGCACCAACAACTTTAATTTGCGAATCTGTAATCAACTCATATTCATTCAAATCATTTCCGGTCTCCTCTTGAACCATTTTATTAACTGAATTATTAGTGATTTCGTCGGGAACCGACGTATTAACCATTTCGTCAGCCGATACCACTTTAATCTGCAAAGCCTTTCTTAATGCGCGGGCTTCCGCTCTTGTTGAGGCGATAGCCACTGGATACTTAACGAATTCGGGGTCTGTATTACCGGCACAAGAATCTGCCACTTCACGGAAGGTCAACAGCGTACCACCAACTGGTAAAATCTCTACCTGATAAACAACCGTAGCTCTTCCGGGACCAATACTGTCGGTCGAAGGAAAAACTTGGACGGGGCCGCTAGAAACAATTCTGCCAATCAGTTGTTGTGTAACACGTCGAAGCCCCTCAACCTTTGGTGCGCCATTATCGAGTTCATCGACAAGAAAGTGCGACATTACATAAGAATGCCACTTCGGGTCAGACATCTCGGGCACTTCGTGGCTTTCCGGATTAAACTCATATTCTTCATTTACTTTTTCGGTCTCGGCGGAGATATCCGTAATCTTCAAGCCAAGCTCGACGGCCTTCTTGGTTAGCTCGGTCTTACCCTTAATAAAGGATACTTCCTCGGCACTCATACCACTTCTCATTAGGGCCGCCCTAATATCTGCAACTCTGCAACTACTAAAATCGGTCAAACTCACGTTAGCTCTCTTTCTATATATTTTTCCTTCGGAACTTCAACCCGTATCTTATCCATTTCTTCTAATACGATTTCGGCACATCTACGCTCCAGATAATCCGACACATGATTATTCATACATTTAATTCTCAATAGAACATAACCAGCCTTGATTAATAGGCCGCTTTTACGGTCATCTGCTGACATTGTTTTTTTGAGAGCTTCTTCACCCCATATAGGGAGAAAGTGCGATACACCATCTATTTCGATGACAGTTTTAAATTCTGGAATAAGAATATCAACTTCAAGTTTTTCGTTTGGAAGAAAGCCCTTAACGTGATGTTTGGCGTGAAAACCGGCCTCTTTTAAAGCGTCAAGCACAACCATTTCCAGTCGCGAACCTTCTTTAGAAGTCTCCCGTATCGCGTCAAAAGCTTTATCTCGCATCTCGTCGCGTTTAGCCTCTGGTATATCATACCATCGCTTGCGGGCATTTTCCACCAATTCTTCTCTTTTTTCTTTAGAAAGTTTACGCCAGTTCGCTGCCGCCGTATTACTTATTTTCTGCTTTGTTATTTCGGAGTTTGGCTTTTTTGTTCTCTTACCACTCTTAAATTCTAGGGATTGTTGCTCCCCGCGTGAGCGAATAGATAAACCGGCATCCAGTAGGATTTTTTTAATTGTTTTGGGCGCCCCATTGAACTGAACGCTTAGCTCTCTAACTGATAGCCCACTTTCATATAAATGAACGATTTCAGTTGTATTGTAACTTTTCATACTCAAAATTTTCTATAACGAGTGACGGGCGATTACAGTAGTTTTCTATCATTTGCGAATGACTGGTACTTCTCGTAATCAGGTTTAGTTTCTCATTTTGGAGTAGCATAAGTGTCGCTATATAATTTTGTGTTATACCACCACGAAGCCACTCCAAGTCCCAAATATAGTAATATAGTTTATCGGCTGGCATATCAAGTATAAAGCGCGCGCTGTCAAGTGACGTAGCCATAATTGAGCCGCTAAAAGACCACGCATCATGCCAGCAACTTATCATCTTGCTGGATGGGTAGCAAATCGGCCCGATTTCTTTTACAAAAATAGTGGCGGGATTAGGATTACTCAAGAGCGCAAAAGACTTTTGAGACGCCGCCAGATTATCAACCAAGATTCCTAATTTCATATTTATAATACCAATCTATAGTCTCTTTTAATGCCTGAGAAAACGGGGTTAACTCTAAACTAAGACAGTCCCGCATTTTTGTATCATCCAGTTTTTTACGCATCTGACCGTTTGGTCGCGCCGAGTCCCACACTATTTTCCCTTTGAACCCTATAATTTCTGCAATTTCTTCAACTACAGCTTTAATACTCGTTTCAAAGCCACTAATGTTTATTACATCAAATGGGTTATTGTATTTTTCTAGAGCTTGTATTAAACCCTCTGCAACATCTTTACAATATACAAATTCTCGTAATGGCGAGCCGTCACCCCAAAATACGACTTCGTCAAGATTTCTTTCTTTAGCTTCTGCAATTTTAGCTATAGCTCCACCAATAAATTTGGTTTTGTCTACTTTGTATGAGTCGTGAGGGCCAAAACTATTATTAGATACGACACAGATAGGTAGAGTATCGGGGTGTTGTTTGTAAATCTGTTTTGAATAGTCGAATAAGATTCTTTTAGCATGTCCATGACATTCAACTGTTTCATGAGAGTTACCATTTCCAAAATCATTTTCATTTAAAACATCCTCTTTATTAGGATAAGCGCAAGAAGCTAAAATAGACACAACTTTTCTTACTTTATAATATTCGCAAGCGTTTAAAACATTTAGCGACATCATTGCGGTTTTATAAAAAATATCTGCTGGATACTTCTTATTAAACTGAATACCACCATTAAATCCAGCGCAATGAATAACGTAGTCTGGTTCCGATTTTTCAAAAAGCGTATCACAATCAACAGAATTAGTTAAGTCTACGCGTTCAACACCATCTTCATTTGCAAAAAAGTCCGGAAGCACATAGGCTCCACGTTCAAGCAATTTACTAACAACTTGTCGGCCAATCATAGAACTTTGACCCGTTACAAGAACTTTTTGATTTTTTAGATTTATCATTTTAGATATAAAGACTTATACTCCACTAAGGACTTAATGCCAGATTCAAGTGTTACTGGCTTGTAATCTCGATTCAAATTATACAGTTTGCTAAAGTCTACACTCTTACCTCTTTTTTCGGGGTCTGAATTAAATTCACCCTGAAATACAACAGCGCCAGTATACTTGCTTACTAGGGTGGCTATGTCTGCTTTAGTCATTTCGTTTTGTGTAAAACCAGCATTTAAAATTTGGTTTGCGTAGTTACTAAAGATGCAAGCGTTAATTAATTGTATCGCCATATCATTAACATGAATAAAAGAGCGAATTGCCTGTGGCTCAAAAACTGCAACATATCCATTTTTAATAGCATCACAAACAAGTGTATGCGGAAGTAAGTCATAGCGCATATTCGGCGATAGACCAAACGCCGTAGCGAATCTAAAAATTGTATGAGGTCTCTCTGAGACAAATTCTTCAGCCGTGAGCTTTTGAGCGGCATATCGACTTTTTGGATTACATATCACATCTTCAGATAAAGTATCAACATCTCCATATACAGAAGTAGTTGAAGCAAAAATCAATCTTGCATCAGATTTCATACTATTAACAATGTTTCGTGTAACTCCGATATTCAATTTTTCTGAACCAGAAGGGTCGGCGTCACAGGCTGGAAACCCCACCATACCAGCAAGGTGAATAACTATATCGGCCTCTTTAATACATTTTGGTATCTGCTTAGTAAGGTCGGTATCTACAAATCTATAATCCCACATATATGGTAGATAAGACAATCCGCCACGCTTACAACAATCTACTATCGTTATGAAATCATTTCTGAAATCATAAAGCTTTAACTCTTCTAGTAATACAGAACCTACATAACCAAGCCCGCCAGTAATCACTATATTCATTGTTTCACCAAATAGAAAGAGCCACCTCTATCTTCGACTTGATATCCAAAAAAGTCTCTTACAGCTCTAGAAACATCCGGGTCGTGATAGTCATGACCAGCAAAAATTCCACCCTTTTTCAACTTTGGAAACCAAGATTGAAGGTCTTTAGTAACCATATTGTATCCATGACCAGCATCAATAAAAATCATACTGAAATATTCGTCAGGAAATATCGAGGCGGCCTTACTAGAGTCCTGACGAACAGGATATACATAGTCACGAACGCCAGCGGCGTCCATATGGTCGCAAAACACTTCCAATAGAGATTTTGGCAATCCAAGAATATGCCCCCTCTCTGTTCCTTGACCGGCGCCTAAATCAGCTTTACTCGTTAGTTCCTCACGGGTAGGCCAAAGGTCAACACAGATAAGTTTATTCTTTTTTCCAGACTCTTTAATATACTCCGCAAGATAAGAGGCCGAACGACCTTGAAAAGAGCCAACCTCACAAAATAGAGCATCGTCAAACCTATCATTAGCTTCACGATATATAGCATCAAAATCAAACCAGCCAAAAATATTATTATAGTACGAGGGCATAAAAAACTTTCTAAAAAATGTGAAATACAATAAATTATACTGCTAAACCATACAGAATTTCACTAAAAAACCTATATTTTATAAGGTTTTTCGTTCAATGACGTAGCCTTCAGTATTTGAATACATGGTCTTTGTATGAATGATTTTTGGTGTAACTAAATATCTAAGCAAACCCTGTGTGTTATTTAGGAGTGCGTCAATGCAATTAACTGGCGGCAAAGATAGCATATAATCATACATAGAGCTATGAATGAGTACCCCATGCAAGCCACCAACACCAAAATTAAGAGGCACGAGATGAGATTTATGTGTTTCTTCCCAATCTTTCTCAATTTTCGTGTTAAATTCGTCATTTTCATCGCCGTGCCACCAACCTAAATATATAACTTGCCAATTAAAGTAAGGTAAACAATTTTCAATATCTTTAAATATTTCGTCAAATCGCTCGGTAATATAAGCGTCATCTTCTAAAAAAAGAACCCAAGGCATGTAATTTTCTTTAGCCTTCATTATCATTCGTTTATGGCATTGAAAAGCGTTCCAGTGATGGTGTTTATATCCCTCACGCCCATATATCCACCGACTAATGTCGGGATTTGGATTATCTATATAGTCGTAAGATAGTTCGGGGTCTGAGCCATCACCAGCAATAAATCTGTGAAACTTAATCTTAGAGTCGACACACTCTTCTTCGAGCCTGAGCCAATGCTCTTTACGCTTGTCCAAACATAAGCATATCGCATCCATATGTGATTACATCCTTTTCATATTTGGGTTTCCAGTCAAGATACATTCTAGCTAAATCAGAATTTGCTAGTAGCATACTATTATCACCAACATAGCTTTCTACACCGTTAAATAAAACAGGCTTATTCACTTGTAGATATCTTTGTATTTCTGTTACAATATCGGCGATTGATAAGGATTCGTTTGAACATAAATTCCATGTGCGTAAATGTGGTATTTTTTTATCATTTAAAATAAAACCAACAAAAAAACGCGCCACGTCATATACCGATGTATACATTTTAGTAGAACCGGGCGCTATTCCAAAGGGTCTTATTTCATCCTTATACTTAGCCTGCTGAAATAAATCGTATACTGGACCACTTTTGCGATTGCCAACTAAAGCACTTAGTCTAAATGAATAACCATCAATCAGTCCCATTTTTGTATAAAAATCTACAACGCCTTCGGCTGCCAACTTTGAAACTGAATATAAATTGGTCGGATTCGCTTTGTAATTTTCGGAACGATGGTGACATCCCGTGTCTCCATACACCGCGATACTCGAAGGAAAAATGAACAGGGGCGGCTTTTCCTTGTTTCCCACCATTTCAATAATTTCCTGCGTCATCAGCACATTAGCACGAAATACGGCAGCCGGGTCTTCTTCATTATAAGCCTGTTTAGAGATTGCCGCACAATGGATAACGGCGTTATATTTAGCGGAAATCTTATAGGTAGTCCGGTCAAATGTATGATATTCTATTCCGGCCCGCTTCAACCATCGTACTGTTTCGGAGCCAAGCATTCCAGAAGCGCCCGTAACTAAGACAAGCATAATTTTTCCCTTACGGAGCTAAAACTTTCCATTACTTTAGAAGCTTCTTGTGGCATATCGAGTTCATTAAAAAACTGAGCAGCGCGATGGAAATATGTATGATTGTTTATTACTGCTTGATACCCGCGCTCAATAATCGGCAGTCTTTCTTCTGGATATTTTAAGTAGTGTATACACAAGTCCATAAATGACTCGGGATTTTTCGCATATACAATACCATCAGGAATCAGGTCGACCAAACCTTGAACGTAATCAGAAATAACAAAACAGCGATTGCTTAGTAGCTTGAAGGGTCGCTCAATAACATCAAAACCTAAGTCTTGTGAGTGAGGTTCGCTAATATTAGGACAGATAACAGCAGAAGCTAGAAAATCCTTAACGTATTCTGTTGGTAGATAGCCATAATACTGTGGGATATTCCACCCCTGATTACCAAAAATTTTAAAATCTATATTGTTGCCGCGATATGTTAGCGGAATCAGCCACGGGTCAATTGTTTGCTGTTTGTAGCCCCAGCGACCACCGATAAAGATTATATCGGACTTGTACTGCTGTTTAAATTTACCGCCAGTATAGTCGAAAACATCGGTACCTGACATCAATCCAACAACTTTAAGGCCGAGCTTTTTATTCCAAAAATCGTGTGTGATATTGGCATATTTTTGAGGGTAGTGAATATCCAAAAAGCTAATCTTATTTATCTTCAAGAGCTTTTGAACTTTATCAATTTCAGAGAATAAACCATCTTGTTGTATTTTTAAGATTGGATACTTAATGCTATCGAGATTATTACTGTAATCGCTCCAATCTGGAGCCTTAAGCGTAATCTTAATATTTGGCCTATTAGCTAAACACTTAAGTATAGCTGGCGATAAGTTGTAAGTCTGTCCAACAAAAATATCCGGCTCAAATTCAGCAAAAGCATCAAAAGCATTTTTTTTATCTATATCCCAAATCACTACTTCGTGACCAGCGTAAGTGAGCGCTCTAGCAAAACCAACTCTAATAAAATAGTGCGCTGTTGGAGCATCGTTTGTAATTAAAATTTTCATAGAACTTCAAGCTTCCCGCCATGATTGATTAGTAAATTTACTATTTCAAATAGATAATAATGGTCATATTTTTTATTGATAATTAGACCATGTAATAAACTGGTTTCTTCTTGCCCTAAATATATAAATTGACTCCACGCTAACTCGTTATAACCGTAGTCTATTTTTAGTAAATTATTATTATTGACCGATAAGCCCAAGTCTTTATGGGTGCCGACAATCCCGCTTGTCATAGACTGATTCAACTTACAGCGATTTAATTCAAAATTAATTTCATAGTTACCAGAAGCTATAATACAGTGCTTAGGTTGAACACAATTTAAAAATAGTCTAATGTCATATGTATCGTTCCAAACTTCATAATTTAAATTTTCAATGTGTTTGACGTAAGAATATTTTTTTAGAAAGCTCTCTGAATCAAACCCTATACTACAATATAGTTCGTAATTATTAAAATAAGTATTAAATTTATTAATGTGATGCTCTAAATAATTCATTTCGCTATTATAGGTCCATAACAGTTTACAACCCAATTTACGCGAAGATTCTACGGCCTCCGAACCTAATAATAAAATCGGGATTGGATTTGCGGCATTACCTATTTTGTTTTTTACGCTAATAGTATGTCTAGACATTTTTTTGTGCTATTCTAGCCCAGTTAGATTCCCAAACACTTTTTGAAACTGTATTAGTTGAGTTTTTCTTATGATTACGAACAAAGCTTAAAACGGATGGTTCGTGATATATCATAAATTTTTTCGATATCCTAATCCATAAATCATAATCCTCACAGGTACGCATAGCGTTATCATAAAATTGATTATCCTGTGCCGTTTTAACTAGGGCGGCTTTAGAAATCATTGAGCCACTATGAACAATACATTCTCTAGTTAATCTGAACTGGTCGTAAGGCTCTTTGTACTCTGTAGTG
>JACCDG010107479.1_pt1 | contig 13254 bp, 16 predicted proteins | sample 7442471 | NCBI WGS metagenome assembly JACCDG01 (sample SAMN15323444, study PRJNA562643) | freshwater metagenome | isolation source: river surface water | place: USA:Blue River Watershed | collected 2017-08-17 | reverse complement strand
GTCATTGCCGCATTAGCAATGCCACTATAACCCGTTCCTGCATCAAAAAAGTGACCTACTTTAAGATAACCTAACTGATGTACTATACCGTTTGCTTCATTAGTAGTAATTTGACCTGATAAATCAATTTTGAATCGACTAGTTGAACTTGTTTGTAAATCTATGAAAGTAGATGCGCTTGCGCTTGCTGTATTAGTAATATTACTCTTAAAGAATTGAAACGTAGTACCACCTGAATTTGGGGTTGCAGTATGGTTGATAAACGGCGTGGAACTAGTAATATTACCCTGAATAATATCCAGTTTGCCGTTATCGTTGAAATCAAAATAACTATTGAAAGTTGTCCCATCACTACTGGAAATAGCACCTATAGAGGTTTTCGCGCCTGTTGGATGGCCGATGACGTTTTGCGACGCTCCTACTCCGATAATATGCTTGGTATTTCCATTAACGTATAAGGCTATAGCTTGGCTGTTTATGCCACCGCCAAAAGAGATTTTAGAACCACTATTTAGAGTAGTTCCACCGCCTAAAATTATTCCACCATTACCGCCAAATGTTAAGTTTTGACTAGAGCCAGTTAAATCAAGCCTTGTATCATTTACAAAAACTTTTTCAGTGTAAGTTGTTCCATCTGAAGTAGATAAAGCACCAAAAGAATGCCTGCCGCCCGTTGGATAAAATCCTACAGTAGCACCACTTATTACACCGGCTCCATGAAATGTATTACCAGAGCCATAATAAGTTACTGTTTTTAGAGCTATCGAACTAGGCCCAAAATCCAGTAAAGATAATGGCGTAGTAGTGCCAACACCTATTCTACCGTTGGCAACTATTAAACCGTAGTTATTAGTACCGCCACTTGCGCTAAAATATCCCGCTACATTAGTGCTAGATGTTCCAGTTTTTGTATTAGTAAAATACCCACTATATGTTGTTTGCGTGCTAGTGGCATTTGCTCCACTTTGGGCAACCTCGAATAGCCTTTGCAAGTTACTCGCGGCTGCTGTGCTGGTACTAGAAAGCTTGAGTGCCGTTGCTCCGGCAATGCTGTTAGCTGTAATTTCTTGAGTATAATTGGCTAGGTTTATTGTGCCATTTGCTACAGCGTCACCTATGGCATCAAACGTGACTCCTCCACCTCCACCACTCAAGCTAATCTCGCCAGTAGTAGAGTTGTAGCTTATTCCAGTGCCCGCACTTAAAGCAGCGCGTACCCTAGAGGTTGTGTGGTAAAGGTTAGTTGAGCCTTCTGCTATATCGTCGGTATCAATGGAGCCTGTGAGAATAGCTACATCAGTACCATTGTTTAGCCGAACCCTTACAACACCTGAATTATCAACGTAAACCCTGCCCTTACTGGCACTAGGACTACTAGGAGCAGATCCTAGATAATTGAGGTCGATATAGTCCGCTGTTAGCTTGTTGTTTTGGGCAAAAGACAAGCTCGCGCAAACCAATAAAAATATTATTGATAAAAAAGCGGTAAATATTTTTTTCATATTAATTAGAAATGATTAAAAGAAGCAGCCTTTGAAAGCTTTGCCGGCGTTTTCTGCTCCGCCTTTGTTCTTTAGCGTGGCAGAAGTAGCCGAATGTATTTCTACGAATAATTGATTATTAATATCGGTAGGTTCTTCTACGTAGCTAAAACTGGGCGTTAGCGTAGTGAAATTAGTTCCTGTTAAGGCAAATTCGCCGTTCTCGTCCAGATCGTCGTCAAACTCTTGTTTGCTCGCCACTGAACTGGAGGAGCTTAAACCACTGTTAAAAGCCGTTGTAAAGGTATTTGATCCTAAAACCCTTGTACTCATTTGATCACCTACTAAGAGGGTATTTGCTCAAGAGCAACTCTATCAATTGTAATAACCAAATCTGCTCCTAGCTGGCAGGCTTCTAGAGCGAATCTAGTTTTGTAATTACCTATGTAAACAGGGGCTAAAATATATTTCTCAGTTGATCCGTCAGTCGTTTTTACTTCATTGCCGGCACTATCTTTTCTATAAATTAGTTCGCCTTTGGCAAAAAAAGTTGCCGGATCTACCCCTAGTTTTGCTAGTAGGCTAGCCTGATATGTGTCTTCAAAGTAGGGTCTTATCTTAGGAATAGTGTCAGACCCATCGGCTTTGCAGTAGATGGAGATAATTGCCCAGTAACAACCCTGCCTAGGCTCAAATTCTACTAGGGTAGTTCGAGGGCTACCAATTGGCGAACCATTGGCCGAGCTAGCGTTGCCGTTCTCGTTTGCTTCCAGTTCGTCCGCTGTTAGTCCTTGTATAATATGTGTCCATTGAGCCATTGCAATTATCTCCTACCTACTATATTTATTAGCTAACTGTTGCACTAAATGGGGTTGCTTCACTTCCTGTTGCTGCGATAACGCCACGAACAGCCCATTTACCTGTTGCTATATCTTCTAGTTCTAGCCATTCACCTAGCGCGGTGCTACCAGTTGTTGAGCGATTTAAAGTAATAGTGTCGTCAGTTCCAGAAGCTTTGAAGCCAATAATATTTGCGCTATCATCTGTAAGCACTTCTACTATGCCATACATTGTGTCTGTTGCGTTGGCAACTTTAATTATATGGCTGTTTGATGTAGCTATGACTGTGATCACGAATCTAAATTTGGCACCTGATCCTACTGCTGCTGGTAAGGTAACAACTGATCCTGCTGCTGTGTCAAGCTTAATTGTTTTGCCGTTGTGTTCTACTACTGTGAGCGATTTAGTTGCTCCTGCTGCTACTGGAGCGTTTAGCCCAGGCATAACCGCAGCCCCTGCGCTATCAACTAAATATAATTGATTAGTTATAACAGCCAGCTTTCTATTACCAGTTTTACTAGCTTTACCTAAGTTGTTAGTATCGGCTGTCTCTATGATTTCAAAGGCATCTGCTCTTACTAATTCTAATTCGTTTGCCATTTTTTATCTCCATTTTCATTAATATTTATTTATAAAAGGATTATTTCCGGCTAATTTTTCCAGCCGATTAATATCAAATTTATCTTCGCCTTCAGTCTCGTTGGCGTCGATAGCTGCAAAAATACGCGCTTTTACAGCGCGAGCAAAGATCCTGTCAAATACCTCCAAAAGATCCTCTTTTGGTACTGTCATCATTGCTGGTGTTTGCCCTGCTGCGTCTTGGATTTTATGTAGCGCGTTGTAGCGAATCTCAAAAATAACTCCATTACTAAAATTCAAAGCTGGTAAAACAAAAACCTTTTTCTGTGCATTACTTATGAAAGCAGAAGAACTTTCTGGCATTAATTGACTAGGAATAGTTGGTTTTAGTGGCTCCTGTCTTGAAGCTCCGCCCGTTCCTAGCCCATAGCCATTACCTAGAAAAGAATTGTTACTTGAAAACCTTAGAGAGTTATTAACTTGATCGTAGCCAGCTTGACCTAAATCAATCAATGTTGGGTCTTTACCTCTTTGTAAGCTGTACAAAATACTTGTATTCAGTTCAGATCCGTCGACCCAGTCATCGGGCAAGATAGCGTATCTAGTGCTTATCTCAATTGATCCTAAAGATAGCAGAGGCTTGATCTTTGAATACTCAGCTAGCACACTATCTATAATAACCTCAAGTTTTGCATCACCAGAAAAAGGGGACGAGCCTTTATTATTCTCGTCGGCATTCTGTTTTATCCAAGCCTTGAAGGTTGTTCGATTGGTAGGGTACGCCATTTTTCTTTACTTTTTAGCTGGTGTCTTAGTTGCTGCTGATTCGTCTGTCTTAGTTGCTGCTGATTTAAACGCTGCGAGTTCAGCTAGTAGTTTTTCTTTCTCAGCTTTTAATGCTTCGTTTTCGTCTAAGATAGCTTTCTTTTGTTCCTCTAGTTTGGTTTGCGCTGTTGCGACGTAATCGCTCGCATCAACGGCATTTAACCTAGTAGCTGCTTCCGTGATACGTCCTTGATCATCAACAAAACTCAAACTTTTATTAGTGTCTTGGACAGATGCGTCTATCACTTTTACGTAAGCTGGAAACCCTGTCATATTTGATACTGCCATTTTTCACCTTCCTATTTTGGTAGTTTTTAGAAAGGGTAAGAGCAGACCCGTCCTACCCTTTTTTACTAGTTAAAAAATTAAACTGGTAGCCCTGTTGAAGCTGGTGGATTTTCTATGTACACAGTAGCGCAACCAAAGTTACCCGGCTTATCATTACGAGGATCACGAGAAGGAGGAATTACAGCTATAAGCTCCCTTGTGACGATAGATTGTGCTTGCTGGTGGGTTCTAACTAACTGGCCGTCATTGTTGATTTTTCCGCAATTAAGTAAATCCCCTAGCATTGGTGGAGCATACTCAGAGTAAACCAGGGTCTTAGACATACCCATTGTTAGTAGCCGTAAATCTGAATAGAAAGGATCTGTAGTGCCATGAATAAGCATGTTACGTAAACGTTCTGCGTACTGGCCTCTTGATGTCATGCCGGGGCCAATGCTGGCAAAATCAAGTTGATCCTGACCTTGGAAGTGACTCCCAATTGGCAATAATCCCTCTGCTATATCAGTTGCTCCGATTAGGTAATCAATTTCTTCTACGTCAACTTGTCGCTTTCTTCTTAACTCGGCCATCATAAATATCAATAGTTCTGCGAGTTGATTTGATTTAATTAGGTTAGTTTCGCCACTTTGTAAAGTGCAGTCAAAACGGCTAACGTTTGACGCTGTAGCGTATTTGTTAACTACTGTAGCGTTTACGCCATTGAAATTTGACCCATCAAGTGCTACCACTATGCCAACATGTTCTAAGACAAAAAATGTTGGCTCTGGGCCGCTATCATTGATTCTTACACCTTTTTGCTTGTCAGGATCATACATACCGCGAACTTGCGTTTTACCGCTAATCGCAGCTAACTCAACTGGATAAGCTTCTACGTCTGCTGTGACGTTTCGCTCAATAAATGGATTAATACCAGGGGGAACAATAGGCCCGAGTTTAAGCGTAACGGTGTCGCTAGCTTGACCTCTTCTAAGTTTGAAATATCCGACAGCATTGCTTACCGTTAAACCTTCAACAACTCTATCTTCTCCAACGCCAAAAACTTTGAAATGGTTCGCTTGGGAGAAATTGACAGTTTCATTTGTTATGGCAGTAGCACCATAAGCAAGATTGGCTCGGATATTTTCGGCGGATAGAATTAGCTCCGTCTCTTTAATTAGGTAGTTAAATAACCAGTAAATACCTTCGCCGTTTAGATCTCGCTTCCAAGGATCTAAGCTCAACCAATACAAAGTATCTTTATTTGTTACTAGTTCACGCTCGCGCCATCTAGCAAAATATTGATAAGGTTTACTAAAAAACTCAACTTGTCTTAGTCCGTCTGTTGCTACCTGCTTGTAACCAAGATCGTAATTTTGTGGAGCAGGGGAGTAACTAGAAGTAATTTCTATAAACTCGCCCATCGGCATGCCGCTGCCCCCAGCGGAAGCTCGCAAAGGTAATAGGTTTAACGCTGGCCCGTTTTGAGCTAACTGCATTAATGGACTAGGTATCCATTGTTTTAGCATGCCTATAGCGGTCATTATGGCAGCAAAGTTAGTGTTGTTAGTTGATCCGTTGGCTATGAAGTCCTCTCTGTAGCTACGTGACCAATTTTTGGACTTAGCTTCAGCGGCGTTTTTTCTATCCTCTTTGGATCTAGCAGAAACTAATTTAGCATGGAGTTTTGGCTGATAAGTTTTAAGGTAGTTTTCAACTGCTGGCAATACTCTTTCTTTTGCGATTTTCTCAATCTCGTCCCTTTCGCCAGTCCAGCCGCCATTACCAACATATTCAGATTGCTCAAGATACTGCTTACCTGGTAAGTGGGCTTTATTAAATGCTTCCAGTTTAACCTGCTTGGTGATTTTATCTAAACGCTCGGATAAAAAGATTCTCATCTCGGTTTCTGTTTTGCATTCCTTTGAGCAGTCCTCTAAAGCTTTGTCTAAAAGCACTTGCGGATATCTTTCTTGATCCCAAATCTCATGACCATAGAATTTAGATTTATCGGTTATTGCTTTTTCTTTTTTCTCAGCAATACTAAGCAATCTTTCCGCTGCTTCTTCTTTAGCCAAAGCTTCGTCAACCAAACGTTGGTACATTGCCTCGCGTCTTTTTTCTTGTTCTGTCATAACTGGCTTTTCTTCCTTGATAGGTTGGGTTACTTCCTGTTTAGGAGTGGTTTTATTTTCAACTGTAGGAATTTTTTCTACTACTTTTTTATGAGCAATTACAGCCTTTTCAATGGCTGGAATGATCGTATTTAGTTTACATTCCCAAATTGATTTAGCTCGCTTGAAAGATTCCTTGCCTGTTTCGTCATCGCCATAGTCAGCCTCTGTTGGCTCTTCGTCCATCTTGTTCATATCATCAACAGCTTTATCATCTTTTACTCCCATTGCTGAAAGCATACCTTTTATAAAAATAACTATAGATTCTTTATCTGGTAATTCTTCTATCTGCTTCAAAACATCAGCAGACATTTCTTTTGCTACTGGCATATTTTTTTCCTTTCTGCCAGTAGCATTAGCTCTGGCACTTTCTTTCTGGATTTCTAATTTCAATGATTTAATAAAATCGTCAATAAGTTCTTTGAATACATTACTTTGAGAGAAATTTTCTTTTATTTTTCTAGCTGTAGATTCCCAGCGAGAAACGTTTGTAACTTTAGTGCCTGCTATTCCTGGTTGCTGATCAGGAGGAAGAAAATCAATAACTAAAGGGTAGTCGCCTTCTGGTATGGTCAGTTTGTCTATTGAGTCCCAATTCCACTCAACCTCAGCCGCTGCACGGATTGAGCAGTCTATCTCTGCTCCTGCTGCTAAGGCCCCTCCAACAAACAAAGCCGTCCTATTTGGATCTGCCTCGCTTCCATATTCCATTGTTGCGTAGAAATCAACAGAAGTGTCTTTGTTTTCAACGAGTTTAGTCAGTCTTGCAACTGGCATCATTCCTGTAACAATAGGATCGTCCCAACATGGATGCCCTAGGTACATATATAAAACTGGAACGCCTCGTTCAATCGCCCTATTAGAGGCATTAACGCCGTTAGTAACATCTGTCCATTCACGATCATTTTTAGAAATCTTATTAGCTGGTAGGTTGATTTCTAGGTCATATGGCAATTTGATTTTGCCATCAGGGTTTTCTACTTCCCTGAAGGTTGTAATTTTTATTTTTCCCATTTTTACATCACCTGCTCTGATTCTGGATCAGCTTGATTAGTATTAATTTGAGGAGGAAGCTTTGGTTGTGGCTCAATATAGTCTTCTGGGTAGATAGCTCTTAGGCTAGGATTCTCTTTTAGTATTTCTTGCCACCATTGATCAGGATCAGCTTTATAAGCTTGCGCTGTGATAAAAGCGGCGCGTTTCAAAGGCATAAGATTTTTATCAACAGCAAGCACAGCTTTATCAACTCGCTGCATTGCTCGATCTTCTGTAACCTGACCAACTATATCTGACTGAAGTTTAATTAAACGAGGATCTATATAGTATTTTCCTGGCTCCATTCCCCAGCGATTGTCTGCTGCTGCTGCTGCCAAATTGGTCAAGAAAACCGCCCTCTGCATTAGTGCTACATCATGGGTATTGCAAAAAAGCACAGCTAATTTATTTTCCCGATCAAAGTCGCTTTCAGTTAGCCACTCGGCTGTTGCTCTATTGATGCCTTCTGGAGTGATTAACATCGCTAGTGAACGACCTAAAACCCCTGCTATAGCGGAGGCTCTATACTTCACATCGTTATTAGAAAAGTTGTTATAGTAGTTACCTGATGACTCAAGACGAGACATTGTGCCTTTACCGTTTATCCATTCGGTATGGTTTATGTTCACATCCTCGCCTCGTTTAATTTTTTCTTCGAGGCTATCCCACTTAGCTTTAGCTATAGTTGAAGGATGTAAAGGGTTACCTATTGCGTCCTCACGTTGCGAAACATTGATAGGTAAGTCTCCAGTCCTGCTTTTTTGGACAAGATCCATTGTTCTAATATTGTCTTGGATGTACTTAATTATTGATAATAAAAAGGTTGTTCCCCAAACATCAGATCTAAATAAGCGGTTTCTTAGAGCAATGACTTGGAGGTCTGAAAACTCATCTGTTGGTTTTGACCAGAAATAAGGGTCAAACTGCTGGTAAGCTACTTGTTGTCCGTCTTTTAATTTTAGTTGTGAGTTAACTAAAATTTTCATTGTCTGGCAGGGTAGGCCCATCAAGTCAGTAATAGTTCCATACTGATTCCAAGCGACGCGATCAAAAATAGTGCCATACAGAATATACTCTCTCATTGTCATTTCCCGTTCGGCATCAGGAAAATAACTTGCTGCGTTTTGATAAGCTCGATTAGCCCTAGTTGCTGATTCTATAGCGATTTTATTGTTTTGCTGATCGTCGTTTGGGATAACCTCTTGCTTGATCCCTAACCTACAAGCCCCCTCGATACGAGCATTTATACAACTTGAAGTAGTGTAGTCATTCTCGTAAAGCACTTTTAGGTTATTACAAAATTCAAACCTTTGCGCAACATCTCCAGACTGGGCTTGCTGTAGTAACTTGTGAATAGTTGGGCTAATAACACCTGAACCAATCGCAGTAGAAAAGACTTCTTTATCCTTATCCTTTGGTGGATTAAGGTCTAGCCAAAAAGTTCTATCCTGATTAGATAAGTCAGGAGAAGGAGCAGATGGACTATTAGTAGTAATCTGTAGTGGGCCTGGCTCTTGTGCGGAAGGAGAAGGAGCAGATAGTTTTAATGGCTCCGGCACGCCTGCCTGTTGCCAAGTACGTTGCATCCATCGTAATAAGCCTTGCTGGTCTAATTGGTTGTATGATTCAAATATCGACATTATATCTTACTGTTATTTTACTACTGAGAATATTGCCATCTTAGATCTTCTGCGACCGAGAGCATCACATAGCAAGCCCCTGCTAGCGCGTCTACGGCGGTGCTTTTGCCGCGTAAAGAAAACTTACCCATTATGGAAACATCGTTAAGTATTTTCTTTACGTATCTTAAAACAGGTTTATTTTCTGAATCCCGCATTGATTCTACTTGATCCAACACTGTGTTTTGCCAAGCTTCTGCTTCTAAGCGAATAGACTCGGAGCTTTTTAATTGATAGCGATTGAGAGCCATAAGTGCTGGGTAGTCTTCCCACCCGTGAGCAAACTTTTCTTGCTCTGCTAGGTTTGTAAATTGCTGATCAGAATTGAACCATTTCAAGGTTTCAATATCTGTGTATATAGCCGCATAAGGTCTTAGGTTATAAAGCTTTAATAATGTTTTAGATAACTCAATTCTATTATGGTTACTGCTTTCTATTAAGGCCAATATATTAATTTGGTCGTATTTAGCCCCATTTAACTCGGCTAGTACAGCAGCAATAGGATTATTTTTTGTATCTGGTTGGTAAGATAAATAAACTATAGCTGAGATAGGGCTTTGCTTAAGTTGACTAAACCCTAATCTATAGCCTTGAATACTTTGTTTATCTTTTGTTGGCGCGTTAAACGTGATCATTGAAAGTTAAAAATTAAAACTCAAAACTCAAAATCAATACTCGACTCATCGTAAGAACTTGATTGATTACCCAAAGCGGAAAAATTTAATCTGCTGTATTGCTCTCTAGCGAGAGCTAAAGCGATTGCATCATCGTCGTGCAAACCATCAGGAGCAATATATTTTACTCCCTGTCTGGTGTGTTCTATCTCAAAGCTATCTAATTGCGCTCTAATTTCATTATCAGGAAAACTAATTTCCTGCTTTTGTATTGCAACCTCTAATCCCTCTAATAGTTGCTGGCGAGATTTTTCTGTAAAAGTAAACTCTGTGAGGTTTAAGCAAGCCCGTTTAATTCCTTCTATCTCATAGCCAGTTGTAAGAGCTTCTACGACTCTATCACCGCCCATGCTGGTGCTATCTACTGTGATAGGAACATGACCGACTATTTGAATTATTTCCTTTTCCTTCTCTGACCAAAGGGCAAAACGTGTCCATCTTTTGTGCAAACAAACTTGGCCGTTTCTGTCTAGCCCAATTAGCACTAACCAATCTCGTTTTCGGGCTAGGTCTAAACCAAAAACGACAGGAGGCAAAGAACTAATAGGTTTTATACAGGCTGCTATCGATTTAAGGTTAAAAGGATTTGTACCATCTTCACTTGCTTGAGCAAAATATAATTCTTGTAAAACTGGCTCTGAGAGGTCGTTTTTTGCTTGCTCTAAAATATCAGCCGACATAACGCCGCCGGCTATAGCGTCCAATGCTGTTAGTTTATGATAAGCCCAGTTAGCTTGTCCTGCTTGGGCTTTACGAGCTAGCTTGTAAGCAAAATTATGTCGGCCATTTACGTTGCCAATTAACTTACCTCGGCCTTGTGTGGCGGTTAGTGTTGTGTATAAGGCAATAAATGCCGACTCTCGCCATCTTGAAATCTCGTCGCCAACTGCCCCGCGAACGTCCTCACCATAAAGATTGTCTGGTTTCTCTGCTGTCTGAAACCAAACAGTTGCTCCATTTACAGTAATTGTTTTATTTGATTTATTACTAGAAAACGGGATAGGATCACTAACTTTTTTCCTTTGACCGCCGGATTCTAAAAAACCTTTTAGCCTATCACATGCTCGCCTAAAGGCTATATCAGCGGTTTTGTAGGTCGTTGCTACCCACCACCAGTTACCCGAAGCTGCTTTGATCGCCTCATCAAGTAGCCACTCTATATGGCTCATTGTCTTTCCCGCTTTGGTTGTAGCTTCGCAGATTGTGAAGCGAGCAGGATCGTCAACTATTGCAGACTGTTTTGGGTAAAGAGGAAGTCTAGTAAAACTAATCTGTTTCTGCTGACTGTCTTCCTTTTTCTGCTTCTGCCTCTGCTCCTTCTGATTGTTCGTCTGTTTGTTCTCCCAAAAGAACAGCCCGTGAGAGTTCTGGTGTATAGCGACGGTTGAAGACATCTATTCCTTGTAATAGTTGAAAGAAGTTTTTAGGCTTGATCTTAGGATCTTTTATGGCTTCTTCTAGTTTTTCAGCGAATCCCTTGATTATTGATACCTGTTTAGAAAAAGTTACTTTTTCTGTTTTTCTTAACTCGGATATGTCCCAAAGTTCGACACGTTTTTTCCAGCTAAAATCTCTGCTTTCCTTTTTCCAAGATCCTGGGACGGAAACGTTTTGCGCTGGCAACAATAGATCTAGTAGTTGGGGCTTTTTGGAACTTTTGGGGGCCTTTTCTTTATTGCTGGCAAGATAAAATTGGTAAGCTTTTTCTAGGCTTCTATCTAGTCCTAAGCTTTTATATATCAGAAATCTTGCGTATGCCGCGTTTGGCTCGTTCTCTAGTTGTTCCCAAGGGTCTTTAGACATAAGACATAGAAATATTTTGCAACTAGAGCCGCGCCGTTATCCGACACGCCCCTAGGATGGAAGTAAATTTATTTAACTCCATTAAGCACAATAGTTTGATTTAATTGTGTTCGTAGTTCTAAAAACTTTCTAAGTAATACTGTTTTATCTGCTGATTCGGGTAGCTCGCTATCTACTAAATCATATAGCTCTCTTAGTGGTTTATTGAGCTTTTTAATGCAATCAATTTCCTGTTGGTTTTGAGCTTGGTATTCCATTGGGTGAACGTTTTTAAGGTTTTTAAGTGGCATAATTTTCTTTCACTAATAAATAAACTAATAAGTAAATTGCCAGTGCGCTCTATCCACTAATCTTGGGCTAGATTGACGCATCAGAAAATCAGTATCTTCCGCTGGCAAAATTGGTTTTTTATAAAATAAAGCACGTAAAATAATGGAGAAATTAGAACTCGCTGAATCTAGGCACTTAGGTAAATCTCGGCTTCTACTGAAACTAGATTTAACTGATCCTTTGCTTCTTTTCTTACGATCTCCTGAGAGTGATTTTCTTTTGTTTTGATTCATTTAGTTTGGAGTTTATTTTTAGAAACAGTTATGGCTGTATTGGCGGTTTCGTGGCTTTCCTGTAAAACCAGCGTCCATACAACCCGAAGGGATAGACCAAAACGCTAGAACAATAAAAACACAAAATTATTTCGCCTGTCAATCGCCTTTTTATCCTAACCTTATTAGGCGAGTTATAATTACTGCACTATTTTACTTAATATCGCAATATTAGCAAGTTCAATGTTTCTCGTGACTTGCAATTTGTTTTTCATTTGCTGCACGTAGGTTTTCACTGTATGGAAAGAAAGATCTAATGAATTAGCGATTTCTTTTTGTGTTTTGCCTTTAACTATTAACTTTAGTATTTGCGTTTCTCTTTGTGTTAGTTGTTTCATTTTATTCCTTATTTATTTTCCTTCGTTTCATTGCTTATCCCTTACATACCTAAAAATACCGATAAGTAAACTATGTAGGATTATCCCTAGTAAAAAAGCATAAATATGACTATGTTTTTCGACAGTAAAACTAAGATACAGGCCTATTAGCAGAATGGTTAAAGGTAAAAATAAGTCCATATAAAAATTAAATTTCATTTTCCGTATTGATCTTGTTCGGCAACGGTTAGGTTGAGTTTAGATAGTATCCTAGATGCTTGAGAGATAAGATTAGAAGGCAGAATAAGTAATGAAGAAAACTTCTCACTCTCCGAATTAATATGTAATCTGCAATGGTATAAATACTGCTTTTCTAAAAACTTACCATCTCTTGCACTAGTAGATTTATAAAACGAATCGTCGCAATAAGGACAGTTAGAGAAAGTAATTAATTGTTCATCTGTAAAGTTATCGATAAGCGGTTGCTGTAGTGATGGTTTACGAATAGTGACGGGCATAATCAATCCTTTAGTAGTGAAATCTTTATTGTAACTTATAAGAAGATAAGTTCAATGATTACTATAGTTTAGATTTAGTCATTTTTCATCTTGTTATCGACATAACCTTTGAAAAATATTACTAAGCATGCTGCATAGCCAGCCATAAAAATATCAACAATACTGCCTTTGATAGTTATGTCAAAAAATATGCTTAAAAGATAAATGAGAACATGTGTTAACGTGAAAAGAAAACCTATTAGAAATGCTGTGCTATTTTTCATTTTTCGCCTCTCGTAAATATGCTTTAATAAATTCAAAACCAAATAATAAATGTAAAAATACAGTGAATAAAAACCAGATTAAACCTAATTTTGCAAATGAAGTGTTCCATTCTAGTTGATTACCTATTATGTGATATAGATTGCTTACAATAAGACCTAAGCCGGTTAAAAATAAATATTTGTTTTTCATTAGTCATTAT
>JACCDG010043089.1_pt1 | contig 13257 bp, 14 predicted proteins | sample 7442471 | NCBI WGS metagenome assembly JACCDG01 (sample SAMN15323444, study PRJNA562643) | freshwater metagenome | isolation source: river surface water | place: USA:Blue River Watershed | collected 2017-08-17 | reverse complement strand
TCAGCTGTGGTGTTCACGCCCAGGTGGTGGCGCAAAAAGTACACCGCCACGGTGGCGTTCACCACCACGGCCAAGGCCGACTTCCAGCCAAACTGGGTAAACATAAAGGCGCTGTCCCAGTCCCACACATTGGCCACCATCAACACGGGCGGTGCGGCATACGAGGTGAGCGTGCCACCAATTGAAATGTTCACAAACAACACGCCCAAGGCCAAATACTTCATCCGCTCAGGCACTTCGGATCGAAATACTTGGGGGGCCAGCATCAGCGCGGCAATGGTCATGGCGGCGGGTTCGGTGATGGCCGAGCCCAACAAGGGAACCACGCTCAAACACAGCCAAGCCTTGGCCAACGAAGCCCGCATGGGCATGAGGCGCGACAAGGCATCCACGGCAGAAATGACAAAGGTCAAGATGGGCTTGGAAGCTGCCACCACCATCACCACAAACACAAACAGGGGCTCGGTGTATTGGCGCGACTCGGCATAGGCCAGCGCTTGCGTGCCGTCTTGCAACCACGCCATGCACACGATCAGAACGATGGCCCAAAAGCCAAACACCACCTCGACTTCACCCAAGAGGTGAAACAAGCCAGCATGATCAGGGTAACGATGGGACAGCCGTTCAAAGAACTTGGCGGCAAAGGTATGAATCAGGGCCACTGCAAATAGAACCGCTGCCACCCACTCAATAGAAATAGGGGTCATAGCAAACACACAGGTTTTTTCCGCGTGGCGGCCCGACCGACGCTAAACCTGTTGACTCACCATTGAATCAACACCCGCCTTCATTCTAATGAAGGCAAATTTGAAAAATTATCCCAATCCACTCACACGATCCCACGTCAAAAACAAAGTGGTCTGCACCTTCATACAAGCTAAAAAAAGCCTCTAGATTGAGCGGTTTTTACTCCATAAATATTCATTAAAAACAGCAACTTCGTCGAATATCGAGCGTTAATTCGATAAATTCATTGAATTTACGAATATCATCAAAGCCACTTTCGCCCGGTGCAATAACCTTACTTTGCCGCCGGATTTCCCTTACTTAAATGGCGATACCCCATGGCATCTTCCACAGACCACAACACAGAGCCGCAAAACGTCGGCACCACATTCTCTGACAAGCTCTTTGTGGCTTTTTTAGTACTCGTCGTTGCCGCCGTGACTTGGCTTGGCGTGGTGAACTACAAAGAAGCACTCAAAGTTGAAGACGCCAAAATCAATGGCGAAGCTTGGGTGGAATGGCTCACTGAAACCGGCACGACACGCTTTGAAGCCGACACCAAGCACGCAGCGTGTAAAGGCGGCGTCAAGGCCCCTGCGGATGCCAAAGCCGACACCCCCGGTACTTGGGGCGCTTGTTTGGCTCACATCTTGGCCAACACAGAGTTGAAAGACCAAGTCAATACGTTTTTCAACAAGGCGCCTCACTTTGTGGCCGCCTGCGACCCCAAAGACCGCACCTTGATGGGCGCCATCCTGTTGGAAGACTTGATGCCCACGCCTCCAGGCTCGGCCACGCCGTTCGTTGCGTCACAGCTGCTAGAAACCGACAGCATTGACTACAAGATGCAATTGCGCCTTTCTGTATGCGACAAAGGTGGCGCTGCCATCAAAGTTGCTGAGTTTGAATTCTGAGGTCTGACATGAATACAACTACCAAACAAGATAAATTCCTCGAAGACCTCGACGTCAAAGCCATTCTGGGTGAGGACGTAGAAGCCAACATCGACCGCAACTTGCCTATGCGCAAGTGGCTGTACTCATGGTTGCTGGATCCAAACATCCCCGGCAACTTCCAAAAAGAGATGGACAAATGGGTCAGCTACCTGATCATCATCAACTTGTTCACCTTGATGTTTGAACATGTGCCTGCCATTTACGAACCTTACCGCGTGTGGTTTGAGTTCTTTGATATCTTTTCTGTGGCTGTGTTCACTATTGAATATGCCCTGCGCTTTTACTTGGCACCTGAAGACGAAGAATTTAAGAACCGCAAGAACGCACGCTTAGGCTTTGTCACCAGCCCCTTCGCCATCATTGACTTCTTGGCTGTGGCACCGTTCTACTTGCAAGCCTTTATTCCAATCGACTTGCGCGTGTTGCGATTCCTGCGACTCTTGCGAATCATGAAGCTGTTCCGCGTCTTGATTCCTGCCATTGCTGAATTCAAAGAGCTCAACAAAGGCCGCACCTTCCGTCAAAAAGTCCACGCCTTGGTGTTCCCAAGCGAATTCGGCGGCACCATGCAACACATCTTTGAGGTGTTCATTGGCGTGTGGGTGATCTTGTCTGTGCTGGCCGTGATCTTGGAATCGGTCAAAAGCATCAGCTACACCCTCAATTTGCAGTTCGTCATCTTGGATGCAGTGGCTGTGGCTATCTTCACCCTTGAATATTGCATGCGCATGTACGCTTGTGTGGAAGAGCCTGGTTACAAAGGCGCTTTCTTGGGTCGTTTGCGCCAAGCCAAGACTCCATCAACCTTCATCGACTTTTTGGCGATCTTGCCCTTCTTCTTAGAAGTGTTCTTGCATCACCTGCTCGATTTGCGCTTCTTGCGAGTGTTCCGTTTGGCACGATTGCTCAAACTCACACGCGGCAGCGATGCCACAGCCGTGTTGGTCAAAGTGGTGGTGCGCGAGTGGCCTGTGATGGGTGCAGCCACCTTCATCATGATGTTGTTGTTGGTCTTGACTGCCAGCTTGGGCTATTTGTTTGAGTACGACGCTCAGCCAGAGAAGTTTGAAAACATCCCCACATCTATCTATTGGGCGGTCATCACCTTGGCCTCTGTGGGCTATGGCGATATTTCACCCGTCACACCGATGGGCCGCGCCATGACCAGCATCTTGGCGCTGATGGGCATTGGTATTTTTGCCATCCCCGCTGCGTTGCTGGCCTCAGCCTTCAGCGATGAGTTGGTCAAAGAGCGTGACCAGTTGAAAGCCAAACTGTTCAGCATTCTGAAAGACGGCCACATCACTGAAGCGGAAGCCGCCATCATCCGTGCTGAAGCCAAACGCTTGCACTTGACGGTGGAAGAAGTGAATGCGTTGATTGAAGTGGTGATCAAAGAGCACGAGCTCGAAGAACGCAACCCACTGCCAATCCACAAAATTGCTGAAAACCCAGCCTTGGCTGTGGAGCACTACAAAGTGTTGTTGGGCCAAATCCGACAACTCGGCGTGCAAGTGGATGCCGCGCAGTTTGACCAAGCTGCTCAGCAAGGCGAGCGCCTGTCTGCCACCGAATTTGCCCTGTGGCAAAAAATTCAAGGTAAGGCTTAAGCCACTCAAAAAGCGGCCACGCTTCACCGTGTGGCCGCTTTTCATTTGTGAAACAACACACTTTCAATATCCATAGACCTTCGCCATGACAACAGGTTTCAAGAAAACACTGATGGAAATATTGGATGGCTCGCCCAAACACGCGGCCAGCCATTACGTTGAATTGGCCATCACCTTTGTGGTGCTGGTCAACTGCTCAGCGGTAATTCTTGATTCCGTCCCTGAAATTCACGCCCAATACAAAGACTTCTTCCACGAGCTGGAGTTCTGGAGCGTGATGTTTTTCACATGTGAATACATTTCACGAGTCTGGTCATTAGGTGCTAAGTACAGCCGAGAAAACGGCGGAGCTTGGAAAGGTCGCTTCGAATACATGTTCAGCGCATTCGGCTTGGTCGACTTCTTTGCCACCATGCCCTACTACATGCACATGTTCATGCCCGGCCTCGACTTGCGCATCTTGCGCGTTTTGCGATTGCTGCGAATCTTGAAGCTGTCCAAATACAACACAGCACTGCAAGACTTGTTTCATGCCATTCACTCAGAGCGCCAAGCATTCGGCTCAGCTGTGTTCCTGCTGACCATTGCCACCATCGTTTCAGCCTCGTTGATGCACTTTGCTGAAGGCCATGAGCAACCTGAGTTCTTTGGCACGATCCCGCACGCTATCTATTGGGCCATCGTCACCATCACCTCGGGCTATGGCAACGTCGAGCCTATGACCAAGGCTGGCGAAAGCATTGCGCTCATCACCGGCTTCTTGGGCGTGTGTATGGCTGCCATCATGACGGGTATCGTCGCCTCGGCCTTCTCGAACCAAGTGGCGCGTAAGAAAGCCGCGTTTGAAGCGCAACTGCGCGAAGTCTTCAAAGACGGCAACATGTCTGGCGAAGAAAAAGAAACACTGAAACGTTTGCAAGCGCACTACCGCCTCAGCGATGAGCAGGTAGAAGCCATGATGCTGCGTGCCAAAAACAAATCGTCCGCCAATGACTGAGCGCACCATGAATACCGCAGCCGCTAACCTTTCTATCTACCAGCGCATCAAGCGCCGCACCTTCGAAATCATGGAAGGTGAAGTGCCTGACAAGTACAGCCACTTTGTTGAAATCTTCATCGCCCTCTTGGTGGTGGCCAACGTGATTGGCATCATCTTGGAGTCGGTACCCGAAATTCATGAAGCCTTCGACCACGAGTTCCACCTGTTTGACATGTTCAGCGTCGCTGTGTTTTCGGTGGAATTCGTCATGCGCGTTTGGTCGTACAGCGAAAAATACGTGCACAGCGGTGGCACGGCTTGGCAAGGCCGCAAAGAATACATCTTTAGCTTCTACGGCATCATCGACTTTGTCAGCACTGTGCCGTTCTATTTGCAGCTGCTGTTCCCAGGCGCTGACTTGCGCGTGCTGCGCATGTTCCGTTTGATGCGAATTTTCAAACTCTCACGCTACAACAGCGCATTTGAAGACATGGTGGCCGCTGTCAAGGCTGAGAAAGACTCTTTTTCATCCGCAGTGTTCTTGCTGTTCATCAGCTGTTTGTTGTTCTCTTCGCTGATCTACATCATCGAGGGCCAAGAACAGCCCGAGGTGTTCCCATCCATCCCTGCTGCCATGCATTGGTTTGTCATCACCATCATTGCGGGTTGGGGCAACGTAGACCCTGTGACCTTTGTGGGCACGGTTTTGGTCATACTCACTCAAATTTTGTCCATCGCTTTGGCGGCCATCTTGACTGGTGTGGTGGCCACTGCCTACACCGCTCAGGTGGAGCGCCGCCAAGCTTTGTATGAAATGGAAGTTCGCTCTGTGCTGTCCGACGGTGTTGTCACAGAAGAAGAACAAGCCAAACTTAAAATCATGCAAGCCAAGCTTGGCATGTCTGACGAGCAAGTCGAAGCCATCAAACACCAGATGGAAGAAGAGAAGCACATCTCAGAAGCCAACAAGCAATCCAAGTAACTCCAAAAGAAGGTCATCATGGACAACGGCGCATACGCAAAATACAAACAAGAGAATCCGGACGTTTACACACCTCTGTCAACGTACGATTACGTGGATCAGTTCGTACATCAACTCACAAACGCTGAGCTCGTTGTTTGCGTGGTTGCCGTGGTGTTGGCCGTGTTTGCAATTTTTAAAATATTTGCCAAACGCAAAGACAAACATTCCGACGACCATCAAGAGTAAAAGAGACACCCCATGAGTGAAATGCCAGAAACAGAACTGCCAGAGCACGGCAACGACCCCTTCCGCACCCGTTGCGCCATGCTGGTGTCACTGCTGGCCATGTGCTTGGCCATTGCAAGCCTGGGCGGCAACAACGCTGCCAAAGAAAGCATGAGCAACAACATCTTGGCGTCCAACGCTTACTCGTTTTACCAAGCTAAGAACATCCGCCAGACCGACTACAAAATTGCGGCTGACGATCTTCGCATTCAGCTGGCCAATGACAAGCTCTCTCCTGCGGCCAAAGCGATTGCTGAGAAAAAAGTTGAAGGCTACGAGAAAAACATCGCCCGTTATGAGTCGGAGCCCGAAACCGGCGACGGCAAAAAAGAGCTGATGGCCAAAGCTAAAGAGCACGAGCACGAGCGCGACATTACCCTGCGGCAAGACCCATGGTTTGATTACGCCGAGGCTTTGCTGCAAATCGCCATCGTGCTGACTTCAGTAGCAATTCTGACGGGTGCTCAGGTGCTGTTTTGGGTGCCCTGCGGACTAGGTCTTTTGGGCATTCTCTCCACCATCAACGGCTTTTTGCTGTTGATTTAAATCTCAATCTTGCTTCCCAGTTCAACCACAGCGTTGCTGGGAATTTTCAAGAAGTCAGCTGCAGAACTGGCGTTGAGATGCATTTGTGCAAACAATTTCTCGCGCCACTGAGCCATTCCTCCATGGATTGTTGGCACGATGCTGTCACGTGACAGAAAGTAACTGGTCGTCATCGGATTGAGGTTGCACCCGTGTTCGCACAGCGGTGCCAATGCCAGCGGCACATCTGTATCGTCTTTGAAACCATAGTGAATCACGACCTGCCAGCTGTTGTGACCAAGAGACTGCACGCTGAGTCGGCCAGACAAATCAACGTGCGGTACCTCATGACTTTGGACCGTGACAAAGATGTTGGTGTCATGAAGAACTTTGTTGTGCTTTAAATTGTGCAAGAAGGCATTTGGCACCATATCAAACTGTGTTGACATAAACACGGCTGTACCTTCCACCCGTCCTGGCGGTGAGAAAAACAAGCTATCCAAAAATGAGGACAAGTCCATAGATGTTGAACGATTGACCTTAGACAACAAACTGCGACCATCACGCCAAGTCAACATGATGGTCAAGATAGCGCCAGCAATGACCAGTGGGAACCAACCGCCATCAGCCAACTTGAGCAAGTTAGACGCCCAAAACGCCAGGTCAACAACCAAGAAGGCAGAGGTGGTCATAAGGCATAACCACAGTGGGTATTTCCAGCTGTAACGAATCACAAAGAAAGTCAGCACAGTGGTGATGAGCATGTCGGTACAGACCGCAATGCCATATGCCGCTGCCAAGTTGCTGGATGAGCGGAACAAAGCTACCGCTAAGACAATGATGACAAACAAGCCCCAATTCACAAATGGCATGTAGATTTGGCCGGTGTCGTGGTCACTGGTGTGGTCAATTTGCATACGCGGCAAAAAGCCCATTTGAATGACTTGCTTGGTCACACTGAACGCGCCCGAAATGAGCGCTTGCGATGCAATGACCGTGGCCGCGGTGGCCAAGATCACCATAGGAATCAAGGCCCAATCGGGGGCCATGTTGAAGAAGGGGTTAGCCACGGCATCGGGCTCGCGCAATAGCAAAGCGCCTTGGCCAAAGTAGTTGAGCGTAAGTGAGGGCATGACCACCACAAACCAAGCCAAACGAATGGGCTGCTTACCAAAGTGGCCCATGTCGGCATATAAAGCCTCACCGCCTGTGACACACAAGACCACCGCACCCAAGATGATGAAGGTCGTGCCAGGCTGAGCCACGATGAAGTTAAAAGCGTAGTGCGGGCTCATGGCCCACAAAATGGCGGGCTCTGCCGCAATGTGCATGACACCCAAAGCCGAGATGGCCGCAAACCACACCAAGGTGATGGGGCCAAAAAACTTACCAATGCCAGCCGTGCCGTGCTTTTGCACCGCAAACAAGCCAAACAAAATGACCAAAGTCAGGGGCATGACAAAGCGTTTGAAGTCGGGCGAGATGACCTCAAGGCCTTCGGCTGCTGACAGCACCGAAATGGCAGGCGTGATGACGCCATCGCCATAAAACAAGCATGTGCCAAAAATGCCCACCACGAGCATGACCTTATGCAGACGGGGTTTGTCTTTGACCGCCGTGGAGGCCAAAGCCAGCATGGCCACCAAACCGCCCTCGCCGTTGTTGTCGGCGCGCAAGATGAGAGAGACATATTTGAGCGAGATGATGATGGTCAGCGTCCAAAAGAAGATGGACAAGATGCCATACACGTTGTCGGGCGTGAAAGGCACATGGCCTGAGCCAAACACCTCTTTCATGGCGTAAAGCACGCTCGTGCCGATGTCGCCGTAGACCACGCCTACTGCGCCCACTGACAGCGCTAACAATGAAGATTTTTTTGCTTGCATGAAGCCTGACCTTACTTTTAAATTTTTTAACTTACTGCGCAAGGCCTTGTGGATTAATTTGTATTCCTACGAGCAGCGCTTTGATACGCAAATTGTGCCATGTCGAAGATCAATACAAAGGCAAAATATATAGATGAGCAAACCACAAACAGCACACGTATCGCATTCGTTCAATGTACTAAGCCAAACCTATAAATGGCTCTTTGATCCAGACTACAAACGTGGCTTTAACCACACGGTAGAACGCTCCATCGCCTTCCTGATTGTGGCCAGCGTCATTGCGGTGTTGATTGAAAACACGCCCGAGATCTACAACAGCTACGCAAGTTTGTTTCACTGGTTTGATGTGGTCACGGTGGGTATCTTCACCGCCGAGTACGTGTTGCGTGTTGCCACCGCACACCTGCACCCTGACTTTGCAGGCAAAAGTTTCCCGCGTGTGCGCTATGCCTTTAGCTTTTACGCACTGATCGATCTGATTGCGATTGCACCTTTTTACTTTGCACGCTTTGTCGATGTGGACGTGGAAATGCTGCGCGTGTTGCGGGTTATGCGGCTGGCGCGAATGTTCAAACTGTCACGCCAAATCATTCCAGCGTGGAAAGAATTTCAAGAGCTCAACGCAGGCCGCAGCTTTCGCGCCAAAGTGTTTGCCATGTTGGAGCCAACCGGTCACTCAGGCCGCCTGCACACCTACATCGATAACTTCATTGTGTTTTGGGTGGCTCTGTCCATCATCTGCGTGGTGTTTGAAACCGTCGCTTCAGTTCATGTGCTGTTTGCAGCTGAGTTTTATGTGATCGACGTGATGGCTTTCACCATCTTCACCATCGAATACATCGCCCGCGTTTACTCTGCGCCCGAAAACCCTAAGTACCGCCATCGCATGGCAAGTTGGGCGCACATTCGTTCGGGCCAAGCCGTCATTGATTTGTTGGCTATCTTGCCTTTTGTGTTGGAAAGCTTGTTCAGCCAGCACCTTGACTTGCGTTTCTTACGGGTCTTCCGTTTGATGCGCATGCTCAAACTCACGCGCTACACCTCAGCCATGGAAACGCTCTACAAAGTCGTGTTGCGTGAATGGCAGGTCATCTTTGCTTCGGTATTTGTGATGATGCTGTTGGTGGTTCTGACAGCCAGCTTGGGCTATTTGTTTGAACACCCTGCACAGCCCGATAAGTTTGAAAACATCCCCCAGTCCATCTACTGGGCTGTGGTGACCTTGGCTTCTGTAGGCTATGGCGACATCTCCCCCATCACACCGATGGGCCGCGCGCTCACCGTGGTGTTGGCGCTGGTAGGCATTGGTATTTTTGCCATCCCTGCAGGCTTGCTGGCTTCGGCTTTCACCGATCAATTGCGCATTGACCGCGACGCCTTTAAGCAACGCCTGATGCTGGCGTTTCAAGATGGTTTGCTCAACGGCTCAGAGCGCGAGCTCATTGCTGCAGAAGCCGAGCGTTTGCATTTGTCTCACGAAGAAGTCAAGCGCCTCACAGAAGAAGCCCGTGCCGAGTTTGATGCCAAAGAAGCTGAAAACAAAACACCAGCCAACGGCTTGGTGTTGGATGCAAAAGCTCACCCCGCACTAGCAGCTGCTCAGTTCAAGCTCTTGGTAGACCAACTCAGCTTGATCGCCCAAGCCACCGGCGAAGACAGCTTACGCAAAAGCTTGGACCAGATCAAAACTGACCACCAAGCCGAGCTGGATGTGTTGGCCATCGTGGCCAAGCGCAGCATCTAACACCCACACGCACAGCGGTTTTGCAAGTAGGCGACAGCCTGCTTGCACGTTTGCGTTTAACGTATCGCAATGACACATTTTTACGAACCCAAAAACGGCCATGGCCTTCCCCACGACCCCTTCAACGCCATTGTTGGCCCACGCCCCATTGGTTGGGTATCGACCCGCAGCAACGATGGTGTGTTGAACCTCGCACCCTACAGCTTCTTCACCGCGTTCAACTACATTCCGCCCATCATTGGTTTTTCTAGCACTGGTCCCAAGGACTCGCTGCGTAACGTGCAAGAAAACGGCATGTTTGTGTGGAACCTCGTCACGCGCCCACTGGCCGAAGCCATGAACCAAACCTGTGCGCCCGTGGGCCCAGAGGTGAATGAGTTTGAATTGGCCGGTTTGAAAACTGCGCCTTCACGCGTGGTGGATGTGCCGCGTGTAGCCGACAGCCCTGTGTCGTTTGAATGCCGCAGTACGCAAATCATTCAGCTCGAAGGACTGGACAAACAAAAGGTGCCCACATGGTTGGTGCTGGGTGAAGTGGTGGGCGTGCACATTGCCAGCCACTTGCTCAAAGACGGTGTGTACGACACCGCCAACGCGGGCCACATTTTGCGTGGTGGCGGTCCGGCTGATTACTTCAGCATCGGGCCAGAGCAGCTGTTCAAAATGTCACGGCCACCCGCCTGAATGTGACAGGGGCGGTTTACCAAACGCCCTTGTCGTAATCGTTGGCGATTTGGTGATTGACGTCGCGGTGCTCTTCTTCGTCTTTTCTCACCGCAATCACAACGTCACGCAAAGTGGCGTTTGTCGCTAGGTTCCAGTACTCGATGGCAATGTGCGGCGCAGCGATGTTTTCAATCCTGCCTGCGTCTATTTCGTTTAAATATTCGGTGTAGCTGTAGACGGCCTCTTCTTCAAAATAGCCAACGATGCGGTGAGCTGTTCTAGGAAAGAGCACGTAGATCAAAAAGTAGAGGTGCCAAAAAATGAGTTGAGCCATCAACACGATGACTCTTTCGAACGCCGTGGGCTTTGATATTTCAATGAAGGTCATCAGGTGCATGCGTTCGTTTTCGGCTTCGCCGAGCAGCGTCCTGATTTTTGGCCCATAGCCCGTTCGCATTTGGCGCAAGCTTTTCAGGTGCGTCCACATACCTGCCACCATGCCCGGCACTGCAGCAACCGTCTCTAGGATGACCGCCCTGTGGCCATAGCGTTTGGCAAAAAAGGTATCTGCAATGAACCTTAGAAACTTCGTAAAAGCAAACGCGAAGCGATCAGAGAAATTAACAGGTGCGTGATGTTGCATCTAGCGTCCTAGGTATTAAGGGGCGGCAATGCCGAGTGCACTTTTCAACTCGGCCGCAGTTCGCACATAAGCAATGCTGCTAACGCGCCCACCCTCTAAGCGAATGAGGGTGATGACGTCTTCTTGACGCGGCCAGTCGGCCAGCTGCTTGTCATCCAAGTTCACGCCCACCGCAAAGGGCTGATCGCGCAACGCGGGCAAAGCAAAGGTGCGCGTGACAAAGCCCGGCATGCGACTCATGTCGGCCACGTACACCGCTTGTCGCGACTCTAAAAATCCTTTGGCCTGAGCGCCCAACACTTCCATCACCACATTCGATGGCTTGCGCCCCGCGGCAAACACCACAAGGCGGGTGTCCGCTTTGACACCCCACGGCTGTGTGTGTTGGTCTTGCAGCGTGAGTGTGGGCAAGGGCTGCTCTAGCACCACAGGCGCTGCAAACGCAGCACAGGCAGACATGAGCAAGACGGAGAGAAGGTAGGTGGGTTTGTGCATGGCTTGCATGCTACGCGGCTTACTTGGCCAACGCATGACTTAGATCAGTGACCGTCATAGGCCAAGGCTAATAATAGATTTAATAAAACAAAACATTCGATCAATATAAAGAAACTATCATTCAAACCATCGCAACACACGCAAGAGGACACATCATGAAAATCGACATTGGCATCTCTGAAAGCAACCGCCAAGCCATCACCGACGGTTTGAGCCACTTGTTGGCCGACACCTACACGCTGTACATGACCACGCACAACTTCCACTGGAACGTGTCTGGCCCCATGTTCAACAGCTTGCACAACATGTTCATGCTGCAATACACCGAGCTGTGGAATGCTGTAGACCCAATTGCTGAGCGCATCCGCTCATTGGGCCACCCTGCACCCGGCTCTTACGCGCAGTTTGCCAAACTCAGCTCGTTGCCCGACGCGCCAGCCAAGCCACCTAAAGCCATGGAGATGGTGGCCATTCTTGCGCAAGGCCACGAAGCGGTGGCACGCACAGCACGTGGTTTGTATGAAGTGGTGGGCGAAGCACACGACGAGCCCACCGCCGACTTGCTGACCCAACGCATTGGTGTGCACGAGCAAACCGCGTGGATGTTGCGCAGCATGCTCGAAGAGTAACTAGTCGGGATCAAAACTCAGCTGGGTCACTGGCCAAAGCTTTCTGGCATTTGCACCGCCACCACTTCGCCACGCGCTGTGGCGACATCGCCTGAATAGACCGTGGCTTCAACCACCACTTTGCGGCCTTTGATTTCTTTGATGCGGCCACGGATGACCAGCTCGCCCTCTAGCGGTGTGGGCTTTAAAAAGTCCACATGCAAAGAGCCGGTGACAAAACGGAACGCGGGCAGGGAGTCATGGCTGCGGCCTTCTTGCTTGTACATGGCGGCCGAGGCTGTGCCTGTGCAATGGCAGTCAATGAGCGACGCGATTAAGCCGCCATAGGCATAGCCGGGCACTGAGGTGTGATACGGCTCGGGCTTGAAACGGGTGACGGTTTCATCGCCGTCCCACACGGTTTTGATTTGGTGGCCATGCTCGTTGAGGTGGCCGCAGCCATAGCAATGCGCCACGTTCTCGGGGTAGTGGTCTTGAAAAGCGTCCATGTTTGTCTCCAGTTGTTAATAGGTGTGTTGTGTTGATTGTGGGGTAGCCATCATTGGTCGCACACGTTGCCCCATGTGCCTGCGTTGTGCACTTGTTTGAAGCCTTTGGCCTTGAGCATCATCTTGGCCATGCCGCTGCGCGAACCGCTGGCACAAAACACCACCACATCGCGGTCCTTGGGCAACTCGACCAAACGGGAAGGCAACTCGTTGAGCGGAATGTTGATGCTGCCGGGCGCGTTGCCTGATGCAAACTCGGCCTGTGAACGCACATCCACAAACACCGCGCCGTTTTGGCGTAACGCGGGCAGCATGCGCACCACTTGCTTGGCGGCCCACCACTTGTAGCCAAACCATGCCACCAACGCAATCAGCGGCCAATACTGTTCAATCATGCTCATGTCTGTCCTTAACAATCTCACCTACAACTTGGGCTTGAATTCAAACCCACAAGCCCTAATATATTAGAAATCGCTTATTTAAGTATTTGATCGGACTTTGTCATGACCCAACACATTGTTTGCCCGCATTGCCACAGCACCAACCGCGTGCCCAAAGACAAGCTGAACGGCAATGCCGAGCTATCGTGCGGCAAATGCCACAAGCCCTTGTTTGACCAACATCCCGCCGCGCTCAACACCGCAGGGCTGAATGCCCAAAT
>JACCDG011549899.1_pt1 | contig 13258 bp, 8 predicted proteins | sample 7442471 | NCBI WGS metagenome assembly JACCDG01 (sample SAMN15323444, study PRJNA562643) | freshwater metagenome | isolation source: river surface water | place: USA:Blue River Watershed | collected 2017-08-17 | reverse complement strand
GTAAATTCGAGTGCGTACGGATTTTCCGTAAATGCGTCCCGCCCTTGCTTGTTGGTTGCCGCCGGAACCCCAATCGTTGCAGGATCAGGAATATAAAATTCATTAGGCAATTTGATATATCGCCCTGAAATTTCATTAATCGTCGCTGTTCTGTGACGAACGAATTGCCGCGCAATAAAGATTGGCATCTTCATCTCAAGCCAAATTTCAACCATTTCAAACGGCGTTGTGTGCTTGTGAGCAAGCAAATACTTGGCAAGCTTCAAATCTGCTTCTCGCGTTCGGCCTACTTTGTCAGCAGCATCAAACGAAAAACGAGCAGAATTCGCGGGATCAATATCATCTGCATCAAACAACTGATCTGCCCTACGAACCGGCCCAGAAACATTGCGCAATCGCACAAATCCATGATCGAGAACTTTTACAAAACTCATGACGTCGCTCCTTGAAAAGGGCCAAACAACAACGCCAAAGTCTACTCAAGTCATGAAAAAAAGCGATTGGTGATTTAAGCCTTTATTAAGAAACAAAGGGAACAAGCGTTGCTCCAGCTTTTTGACATCGTGGACATGTGTGCCGCGATGCAAGCCATGCCTGCAAACAACTTCTGCATGCCGGCTTTTTAACCGTGCAATCACAATTTGCGGTTGTGGAATCTGCCAGATTCTCATCATCTTCACAAATGTAACAAACCACAGCTTCTGCAACTGGCGTTGTCGATTGTGACACAGGTACGCTTGGAGCTGTGGCCAATGCTGGCGCAGAAACAACCTGTGGAACACTTGTTGCTGCCGCTTGCGGTACTGTTTGCGCAGAAGCCTGAGCCGATCCTTGAGCACATTTCTTTACATCCTGAACAGACGCTCTGGCACGACATGTTGGGCATGTTTTGCTTGAAGCAACCCAGCGCTTGATACAGTCTTCATGATAAAATGAGGTTTTGCATGCGCATCCCAATTGATACATTTTGTCTGCAGGAATTTCATCACCACAAAAACATGTTTCCAACGCTTGCCCTTGCTGCTGCGGTGTAACCACAGGAGGCGCTGTTGGTTCAGGCCTTTGCGCTGCAAATGCCGCTTCTTCTGCTTTGCGTTGACGCTCACGTTCTTGTTCACGCTGTGCAGCCTCACGCTCGCGAGCCTCTGCTCTTGCCAAACGCTCACGCTCAAGTTGTTCTTTGCGATATGTTTCAAGTGAACGTTTTTTTGCCACCTCAGTTGCATATTCCGTCGAATGCATAACAAACATAAGTCGATTTTCAACAATCTTAAGAGCACTCTTTAATGCAGCAAGACGTGCATCATGAGCCATTTTCTGTCCATCACTTAACCGAGAATATTCATAGCCCCTGGCAAGGTCCTCGCCTCGCTTAAGCACTCGCTCAAGGTCATTCTTAATAGCACGTAGCTGCTCACAAATGAATTCAAGTGGCCATTCTGTTACTACTTGAGGATGCATCCATGAAAGATCAGACGCAGCACGCTCTTTAGCAAGGGGTTCTGTAAGGACGCTCTCGCATTCAGCCGCAAAGTTTTCTAGCTTCCGTAAGCATTCCACAATAATTTTGCGCTCCGTACAAATCGCAAGCAAGCCTTCCATTAAACGTGAACGCTGACGCATTTCTTCCATCTCGCGATAAGAAAAATGACGCGCCATTGATGATTTATGGAGACGCTGAGCAATATCAAGACCTCGCTGTAAATCTCGTGCACAAGCATTCAATTCTAAGGCAACAATCCCTAAGCTGCGCTTAAATCCAAGCGTCATAAACCAAGCATCAGGATCTCTAAACATGCCTCCAACCTGGAGAACAGAAGCTTGTTCATTTGTATGAAAAATGTTATTAAATTCTTCATAATCTGCGCGAGCAACAACATACCCCAAACGCACATCACAGCGCTCTTTGCGCCGCATGATACTCGGGATACAACGAGTAAGTATGGTTTTTTGCTCGGCGGTCAAAACTTCAAGAGCCTCAACTGAACCAAGGCGCTTAAGAAGATCATCTAAAGAAACAAAGGCCGTTGAAAGCTGCGTAAGCTCTCGCTTGAGATCCGAAAAAGACCTCTGCACCCCATGTTCACGCATCCATTCATCTCGGTTTGCAATAGAAAGAACCTGAGCGCTTTTGACCTGCTCATACAACTTTATACAATTTCCATAGTCAACTTTTGTTGCAACCCAAACACAACGACGGTGCGCCAAACGCAACATAGCACTCAATTGCTCGCCATTGGCCCTCAAATCAACTACTGTCTCTGGTCCAAATTCATCAAGCCCTTGCTCTAACAAAAGAACTGCAACTCGTTGTAATTTTGGAATATCCGCACAAATTCTACGAAGTTCAACCAAAACACCCTCTAAATCATCAAGCGAGCCTTGATTTGCAACCCATTGAGCTACATCAAGATCTGGTTGTGCGAGCAACCTGCTTGTTGAAACCTCATAAAATTTTGCAAAAAACTGCTTAAGCCATTCAGCTGGCGTATTGTTTTTGTGGGCCAAGTACGCAACCGTTGCGCTCAACAATCCTACAACAGCTGCCGAAATAACAGCAGGCCCCTTGCGCTTTGTGCCCGACTGAAGTACATACCCACCAACACCTCCAACAACACCACCAAAGCATCCACTCAGTAAACTTGCTGCCACAATATTAGCAAATTTGGTTGGCGCTTCGTGTTGTTCCCAGATCTGAGAGGCCTTTACACTCCCGGGAGTCATACTTGCAACAACGGCAAGCAAACATAAAATTTTCTGCACTTTTTTTGCCATAACAATCCTAACGATTCATTAAAAAGCCGAATGCACGGTTACGTTCTCACGTGCACACTTAGGGCAACGATTTCCCGATTTTTTCAAAGTATCCGTAATACAAAGATGGTGGTAATGGTATCGACCAGACTGACAATCACACCGCGTCTTGTAGCGCTTATTCTCAGGAATCTTTCCATCACACAAAGCACATGTATTAAGCGTATCAATTACCGGGGCTGTTGGTTCGGGCGTGTACACTGGTGCTGGTTTTTCTGGAACAAAGCCATCATCAAAATCAGAATGAACCACTGGATTTGCCAAGTGGCACATTGGGCAATCATGCGATGCAGCAAGGTGAGTTTTCAAGCATCCATGATGGTAAAAATATGTACTAGATGGACACATACAAGATGTTTTATAAGCTTCTTTGCGCAAAATGATACCGCGGCAAAGCGTACAACGAGAACGCTGTGGACTTGGACGTTGAACATGTGGTTGAGATATATAATCAGGCCCGAATGGTGCATTCACAGGAGAAACAGGCTCAATATCGGAAAACGCAGAATGAACCGTTGCTGGATATCCACATTTTTGGCACTCATTTCTATTGCGCTGCAACGTTTTTGCTATGCACTTGTGGTGGTAGAAAAATTTTCCATGCTGACATGCACATCGCGTAACGTATCGCGCCTCCTGAGAAACAAGTAACCCACAAACGCCACACTCACTTGCTCCTGCGATAAACGAAGGAACACTCAGAAACGCTCCAGAACCTACAGGGCGCGCCATGCGCTGCTCGCTCCATTCTGTCAATAAATCATCAAATGCCGCAGAGTGCTTACCTGCATGTTGAAGCTCTCTATTTTGAAGATAGCGCGAATAAAACTCTTTTTGCAAAACATAAGAAGGATGGCTCAAAATAACATCGCGACGAGCTCGAGCAAGATCCAGCAAGCCCTGTAATGAAGAAATTTTTGAACGCAACACTTCACATTCGGCATCGCCCAAAGCACGTACCAATTTTGATTCTCGTAAGACTTTACCAAATGCAAGAACCGTCACCAAATCATGTATTGCTTCACTCAGAAGAACTTCCAAGCGAACAAATGCCCACAAGCTCTGCGTTTCACTCATAACTGAATGCTCAATCAACCTGCCAAGGCTTATCCCCTTTTCAAGAACCGGATTCAGCAAAAACGAACTGTACAATGAGTTAAACAACTTCAAACAACTTTCAGCAGAATCTGCATTCCAGGTACATCCGCCAAGAATTAAGCCTAAAAAAGCGCCTAACTTTACCCCGCGCAATGCATTTCCACTCTGTGCACTTCCCAAAATTCCGCCTAGCGCAGCACTACCCGCTGTCCAGGCACACGCCCTAGCAAATTTTTCGCCAAAACCAATAGGAGCTTCTGGCAAGACAACCCCTGAACTCAGCTTTTTTTCAGCAAAAATAGGTTGGGCAAACGAAAACGCTAACGCACCACACAATAAAGCGCGGCCAACTAAAGCTTTTAATGATTTTTTCTTAAACATACACAACCCACGAACATAACGTTCATTCAAGGTAAATTTTAACAGAACAATAGAATTTAACAGCGCCACCTACCAATCCCAATAAATGCGCTTTTTTTCTCTTTTTAGCCTTTTTTTAGATTCTACTTGTCCATAAACACATAAGCGCTACCAAAAAGAACACAAAAAACAACGATCCAGCCCTATCTAGAATGCCGCCGTGCCCTGGCAAAAGCGTCCCTGAGTCCTTAACCCCAGCCCGTCTTTTCAAGAAAGAAATAGCCAAATCTCCCATAACCGCGCAAGAAGCGACAACAAACCCAAACGTCACAGGGGAGGCAGATACAACGTACAAGCATCCGGGAAGCCCTGGAAATAGTGCAGCATACGCCCAATTCAATCCAAGAACGCTCAGATACCCTGCAACAAGCCCCTCATATGTTTTTTTAGGACTCAGCACAGGAAAAGCATGGTGACGCCCAAAAAAACATCCAACAAGATAAGCCCCCGTGTCGCAAACCACAGCCGCCAAAACAGGATACGCAACCAACCAAAGACTTAATTTCGCATATTGCATATATACGGCTATCCACCCATAAAAACCAGCAAAAAAACACAGCGAAGCCACCCCCCAACGCGAGAGAACAGACCATTTCTGAGTAAGCTGCTGCCATTCGGTCATAACCAAATACGCCATCATGCAGATAAATGAACCGGCATACCAGAAGAAAGTAAGCTTCAAAAGCACGCTATAAAGTGCAAGAAGAACTCCACCCGTAAGAAAACGGGCCAGAAAATTAGTCATGACCACCGTATACAATCTTTCTCAGGCAAAGACCATGCGCCTCTGCTCGTATTAATTCTTGCTGTGGATCTGGATTTGCAAGCATTTCTGCTATGGTTTTCTCTGTCCATCCAGGGCGCCGTGCAACATCAAAAGCAGCGCCTATCATACGCCGAATCTGAAACCGAACAAAAGATTTACCCACAACCGTAATCCGCCCCGCATTAAAACGCGGCAAGCGCGTCAAAAAAACAGAATGCACTGTTCGCACCGCCTCGTCTGGCACACCAGTCTCTAACGTGCAAAAAGATGTGAAATCATGCGTTCCTTCATACAACTTCAGGCACCGCTCAAAAACATCAAAACGAACATCTCGCACATACGGAAACCGCCAACCATACCGAGCAACATGCGGTAAAGGAGGCTTGAGAAAAAAATGATAATAATAGGTTTTAAAATCAACCCCATGAAATGGGTGAAAATCCTCCGGCGCTACCTCAAGCGACCGAATAACAATCGATAACGGCAATGAATTGTTCCAGGCAACACGCATCTTTTCTGGCTCGATACCCAACTCTGTCCGCCCCAAAACAACTTGCCCTAAGGCATGAACCCCGGAATCTGTTCTTGAGGCTCCAAGTAATGAAATTTTCTTCTTAAAAACGGCAAAAAACGTTTCTTCGAGCACGCCTGCAACCGTTTTGCCCCTTGGTTGCACCTGCCACCCTAGAAAATCAAAGCCATCATATGCCACCACCATCCGGATACGGTACTGCATAAACCCACACAAAATGCTTTTTTCAATCATTCACCCCTGTATGTTAGCAAAGAACGTGGGAACTAAAAATGTTGCCCACAATAAGACCGATCTACCATAGTTAATTGATCAGGATCAAACACCGACTCAGAGGCTCAAATGGGCAAAAAAACCATATTAATGTTTAGCATTATTCTTTTTTTCTCTTCGACAACGCACCCTGACTCACCAGAAAAAAGCCATGCACTACCCAGCACAAAAGACCTTTCGCATCTTCATCTCCAGATCATAAAACTCAGGTCACATCTCACCGCAAGGCCATCCTTTCCAACAAGAAATTCTAGTGGGGGTGGCCAAGCTATCTCGAACTTTGCCCTATTTGTTCAGAAGGTAGGCACCTTCCTCCCCCCTCAACAACAAGCAATTTTGGGAGTTTTTTCAACCGCTGTAGCACTGGTTGCCTCATACGTTGATGATGATGAAAAATACCAACAATACAAAGAATTTTTACGCTGGCAGGAACAACAAAAAAGCCCCTTTTTTACTGCAAAAAAACCAGATTTCACAATAGACGCTGCATACGCCATACAAGCTCTTACATTTTTCCATGAACAAATATTTACCCCACAAAAATCCAGTATCCGCGCCAAACTAACACTCCATCTCAAAGACATTGAAATAAGCCAATCCTCGTATGATGCGCTTGCGCTTGATACCCAAAGCAGCGCAACGCTGGATCCAAAACCAAATCTAGAAGAACTCTTCTCGGAAATTTCAAATCTTTTCACCCAAGTCATAGAAATCTTGAGGGCTCTCCCCCAACAAAATCTTTTTTAGAAGGGATAAAAAAATGAGCCAACTTTTTCACAAAGCGCGACGCCCTAATTTGAATAATCAAAAGAGTAGTTACTTGCGCCTTAAACACCTCGTTTCACTCACTGCCCTCTTTGCGCTCGTGCCAACACTTATTCCTAACCCCACTCTTCGCGCAAAATCAGCGCCACCCAAAGGACGTTCATACACAGAAAGCACAACACATGTGTACACAAAACACTCACCAACGCAACCAGAAGACATCATCAGAAGGGCAATTGAGACTGGAGCCGCCCAAGAGATTCTCCTTGGAATCTACTGCTTCACAAGCAAGCCTATAGAAAAAAGTCTTAAAATTGCAGCCGACCGAGGGACAAAAATAGTCATTATTGCTGACTGGAGATATGCAAAATTCCCTACAAGCGTAATTCCAGGCCTTGCCAAATACTCACCAAATATCAGTGTTTATGTTGTTAAAAGCAAAACTCAGCACCAAAAAGCCATGTGTATTTTATATGAAAATGGCTCAAAGTGCGTTCTTACCGGCTCATATAACTATTCAGCAAGAGCAAGAAAAAGTGATGAAACGTTAATCAGCAACACAAGCAAGAGTCTTTACGCCAGCACCAAATCACATCTTGAAAACCTTATCACCAGAGGCATAGCAACACCTTTTTCTGAAGAAGAGCTCCTCGACAGTATACAAAAGTATGAAGCAAGAAAGCTCGCTGCACGCGCACAAGAATCTGACGATGATGAGGATGATGAAAGCGAAAACGAAGCAGCGTTCACTTCTCCAAGACGCCGAGTCATCATGACACCCTCTCGACCAAGCCCTAGCTCTCTACCACGCAAAAAGCTCTCACATCCATCACCGATGGAACTCCTTCGTTCGCCACGACATATCCCCCAAAAAGAATACAAGGGTACCGTTCTAGATCTTGTGGCTATCGCACAAAAAATATACGTCCTCATGTACAATCTGAGCGAAACGGGCATTACAGACGCATTAATAGCTGCTCACAATCGAGGCGCAGAAATTGAAGTTGTTACAGATCGCTTACAAAGCGTTGGAATTAGCAGCCAAACACAGCGTCTTTTACTCAACAACATTCCAACATACACACCAAAAAGCACCATGCACTGCAAGGTGCTTATCATCGAAACTTTAGCTGGAGAGCACTTTGTTATTGATGGTTCTGCAAATCTTTCAGCCCGTGTAGCCAAAGAACACAACATCGAACACTCTGTAGAACTCCAAGGAGAAGATGCCTACAGAAAATACTTAGGAATTTATCTGCGCATACGGGAAACATCCACCCCCCTTATGCCTACGACATTCACACCGGCTGCGCCTACCGCAGTCCTTAGGGCAGAATTTTCTGACATCACAAATATTGTTGCACCGCCCCCTCTGCCTAGAACTAAAGCGCCAAAAAGAAGCCTCGACCCAATTCCTTATGATACAGTAACAACCGGTGATGCAGCTAGCGTAAAGCCAATCCCACAAAGACCTCCCCTGGCTCCACTCAAACGAGTACGCAAGCCAGCCGTTAAAGGAGTTGACGGATAAATAACCTAATTATTAGTAGTCACGCCGTAGCAAGGATGCAAGCGCTTGAGGCTTGTGTCCTTGCACATAGTTTTGCAAGCGCTTAACAGCTTCTCCAGCATCTTCGATAGAAGTATTCACCACAACATCAAACTTATGTTTTTTAAGAAGGTTTGCGCCATTAAATGTATACGCCCGAGCTTCTTGAGAGCGCGTGTGGCCAATCGGCCTATTGCCACGGTCCTTTTCTCGTGTTTCACGAATTTCAAGCGGTGCATACACCCCAACTAAATAAACTGTGTAGTTCTTGAGCCGTTTTAACGCGTATTCAAAAACACGATCACTCAAAAGCACATCATCAATTACCACGTTAAACCCCGCGTCCAAGAAGGCTGCCGCACGATCATACGCAAGACACATCAAATTTTCACCTAGGTCACCCAAAGAAATCGCAACTGTTGGCTTACCATGTTCATCTACACTTTTCTTGTAATTGATTTCACCATCAACCCAATAATCTCTGCGCAGAGGCACTGTTTCATCACCAAGTGCACGGAAAATATCATCTATCCCCGCCATCAAGAAAATATTTGACGGGTAATAACTATCAACCAAAGCTGTTGCAAGCGTAGTCTTACCCGCACTCGAAGCGCCAATCAACAAGAACGCTATTGGCTTTTTTTCTCCAACAAAAGGATACTGTCGCACCATTTCAGCTTCTTTGTGGTTTAGACTTTCTTGTATTGTTGGAGCAGGCTCTAAATTTTTAAGTTTTTCAATAGCCTTCGGTTTATTGTTTTCAATAAACAACGTCAAAACTTTTGCGCATTCAGCGGCATCGTACATCTGTGTTTCCAAAGACAAGTCACACAAATTTTCCCTGAAAAGATCATGCCCTTTAAATTGATAAGCACGCATTTCTTGCGATCGCGTGTGCCCAATAAAACGATTATTACGAGCGCGCTCTCTCTCTTCACGAATCATTAAGGGGGCGTACACGCTTACGACGTACACATCATGACGCGACGCTGCGTTTAAAAGATACTCCAACGTATCATCATTCAGCGCCACTTCATCTACAATCACATGAAGCCCAGCATCGGCAGCAGAAATAGCAAAATCATAATTAATACGCTGAATTTTATCGCCCAAAGAACCCATGCTCAAATCGACAATCGAGCTCCCATCAATATCAGTTGTGTACGTAAAATTAACACCGCCGTTAACCCAATGCTTTTTGGTAATAATGTTCGTTGCACTACCAAGAGCGAAAAAAGTCTGATCTATGCCAGTAGAAATGAAAAGACGGCGAGGGTATTGGGCATTAATAAATTCTCTAACCAAAGAAGTTTTTCCTGAACTTGAAGCCCCAATAAGGACTACAATAATACCGCGTTGCTTAGGCTGCGAAAAAAATTGCCATAACCACACGCAAAAGCAAACCAGAACCCCTAAGGCAAGAAGATAAAATATCGCGTCCACAACAAACTCACGTCTAAAAAATATTGAGCAAAACTACGGGCAAACCTAGCGCAAGTAGATGCTTTGTGCAAAAAAAAAATAATTGCAGCATAAAATCTAAATTATTCATTAAACCAAATTATTCATTAAACCAATCATTTTTTTCTGTAGATCACAAAAAAGTTTCGGTTCATGGCGATACTTGTTACTATCTTTATATCAGCATAAAACCAAGCACCTGCAAGCCGGGCAACATCACATGAAACAGCAATCAGACTCTGTCATTCCCTCAGATTTCACGAGACAAGCCTCTATTCCACGCAAAAATACCTCACACATCAAAAATATCTTTCGCGGAATTGGCTTTTTCAAAGAACTTAGCCTCTTACACTGGACGGCTCTTGGACTGTCTGGCCTATGCATTTCTGCGTCAATTTTGCTTTCATTTGCAATTCCTATTTCACTACGGCTCGCAATTAATGCGTTAGAATCTTACGCCCCAACACAATCATTTGCTTGGCCCCTCGCTTTTTTAAGCTTGTATGCAAGTACATGGCTTGCACGACAAGTAAACATGGGATCGCGCGAACTTTCATCAATTGAGCCATTTGAGCATTTGGTTTCTATCATTTCAAAACGCCTTTACAAGCACATTTTGCAATTGCCGCTCAATTTTCACCTGCAACGTCAACTCAATTCCATTACCGGATTGTTTAAGAAAGCCCAACTTAACATTTCTATCATTTACATCGTTGTTTTGTACTGGGTCATTCCACTCCTCATTGAATCCCTTGGAGCGGTCTACCTCGTATTCAAACTCTTCGGTTGGTTTTTTTCTTCAGTTTTAGCCATAACCCTCATCTGTTACGCACTTTCCATAAATTATTTCTCAGAAATAGCCAAAGACTATCGTCAAAAATTCCTTGATATTTTAAGCCAAGCAAACTTTAGATTCCTTGATACTTTTTTGCACATCGAAACCGTTAAAGCCTTTTCACAAGACGAAAATGAAAAAAAACGTTTTAACGAACTCAACACGCAAACCGCGATTGCCCAAGAGCATTATGGCACTATCCACACAAGCATGCACCTTGCAGAAGCCGTAATTTTAGGACTTGGCATTACGTGTTTTTCTATGAAAGCAGCAAGTCTGGTTACCGGAAAAGTGTTTACCCTTGGTGATTTTGCGATGCTTCACGGGTATGTGCTACAATTCGCACTCCCGCTTTCTATCCTTGGACACACGCTCCGCTATCTTCAAACAGGCCTTGTTGACCTTGGCTCCATTTTCGATGCCCTTGATGTGCCAACAGAAAAAGACCTTCCTGATGCACAGCCTCTGGCAACAGCAAAAGGAACACTCATTTTCGATCGCGTCTTTTTTTCGTACCAGACAACCGCTCCCATACTCCAAGATTTTTCATGCACCATTCCCGCCGGTGCAACCATAGGTATTGTGGGGGCATCTGGTTCTGGGAAATCAACAATAGCAAGGCTTATCGCCCGCTATTACCAACCACAAAGCGGACGCATCCTCATTGACGGTATTGATATCAATGCGATTACAAAAACATCGCTCCGCTCACACATTGCCAGCGTTCCGCAAGAATGCACCCTCTTTAACAACACCCTGTACTTCAATATTTCCTACGGAAATCCAGATGCAACACCAGAAGAAGTTTTTAATGCCGCACGTGCAGCACAGCTAGAAGATTTTGTAAAAACACTCCCACACCAGTACGAAACTGTTATTGGGGAGCGAGGCATGAAGCTTTCTGGCGGAGAACGACAACGCGTAGCAATTGCACGTGCACTCCTTAAAAAAGCAGCAATCTACATTTTTGACGAAGCAACATCGGCTCTCGACAACACCACAGAACTTCGCGTACAGCAAAACATTCTTGCTTGGTGCCGAAACACAACAACACTCATCGTTGCACACCGCCTTTCAACCATTACACACGCTGACACCATTTTATTCGTAGAAAACGGAACCATTGTCGAACAAGGCTCTCACGAGCAACTCCTACAACACGGCGGTAAATACGCAAATCTCTGGCTCCACCAACAAAACGCCGTCTCTCAGGAAATTCCATATGCTACCTAAACACACGCCTCTTTCGTGGGCCTTTTTGCGCTGGGTTATCTCGCAAATTCGCCCTACAAGCACCGAACTTAAAATTCGCATGCTCATTGTTGTAGGGATGGTGTTTGCAACAATTGGGTTACAATTTACCCTACCCCTAGCCCTTAAATACATCACAAACACGCTGTCTCTTTCTGTTAAAGGTTTTACAACTCCAAACGTACTTGTTTTATGCTTTGGCTATGGTTTTTTGTGGATTCTGACCCGATTTGTAACCGAAATTCGTGAAATTCTTTCGTATCGCATCTTCACCAACAGCGTCAAACAAGTCACATGCAACTTCTTTGCTCACCTGCTCAACCAATCAATGAAATTTCACACTAACAGAGATTTTGGTTCAATTTGTGACGAACTTAAGCGCTCACAGTACACACTGTACAAAGCAAGTCTTGGATTCTTTCTCAATATTTTACCTCAGTCGCTTGAGGCACTCATTGCCCTGAGTATCATGTGGAACATGTACGCTCCAGACATCACGATTGTTTGCGCTGCATTCTTATGTGCAATTGCTTACGTCTCAACAAAGTCTGCACAACTTGCTGTTCTTGCCGAGCAAGATGCCAACTTTGCAGAAAATGAACAATCGAGTTTTTTGTTTGACCACCTGCTTAACATCGAAGCGATCCAAGGCTTTGGACAAGAAAAAAAGGAAGAAAAGCTTTTTCGCCAAGTCCTCACACAAACTGAATACGCTCGAGCAAATGCCCAAAAACAACAAATGCGCATGCTCATCATGCACGGCGCGCTCTCCGGATCACTCTTACTTTTTGTTACCTTGTTGACCGGCTACCGCGTTATGACAGGCATGTACACCATTGGTGACTTCATGTTGCTCAATAGCTATATCGTTCAATTCTCTGAATCAATGAACCAACTGGGAAAACACGTCAGAAACCTACGCGAGTGCTTGGTTGACCTTCAAGGAATCTATGAGCTCTTTCAGTTCAAGCCAGAAGAACAAGAATCCGCTCAGCCCCTCGCCCTAGATACAGCAGACACCTCAATAACGCTTAAAAATGTAACCTTCAGCTACTTGCCCGATCGCCCATTGCTCACCAATATTTCATTCGAAATACCCATGGGTTCAACCGCAGCCCTTGTTGGCCCATCAGGTTCTGGCAAATCAACCATTGCCAAACTCTTACTCCGCTTGTACGATCCTGCACTGGGAGCCATTTCGATAGGTACCACTCGTATAACCGACCTCAAACTTGCTGAGCTACGCTCCGCGATTGGGTATGTCCCTCAAAACACGGTACTTTTTAACGAAACAATTGCCTACAACATTGCGTACGGCAGCCCGGAGGCATCACGCGAGGCGATCATTCGTGCAGCTCAATTTGCACAAATTGACGAAGTCATTAATAAATTGCCTAAAAAATACGATACAAAGCTTGGAGAACTTGGACTCACGCTTTCTGGCGGAGAGCGCCAGCGCATTGCCCTGGCCCGCGCCTTGCTGAAAAATCCAGC
>JACCDG011190140.1_pt1 | contig 13265 bp, 16 predicted proteins | sample 7442471 | NCBI WGS metagenome assembly JACCDG01 (sample SAMN15323444, study PRJNA562643) | freshwater metagenome | isolation source: river surface water | place: USA:Blue River Watershed | collected 2017-08-17 | reverse complement strand
GACCATCAGTATATGGCCCCCCAATTTTGAATCGAAAATCGGCCAAAATAATTCCGAAAATTGACGAAAAATATTAGTGGTATAGGTTCCTAAGCAGGAAATTGTTCTTATCGAAAATCGACTCAAACAAGCCCACGAAATGCATAAAAGGATAGGTTAAATCATGGAAGGCTATACAAAAAGTAGTGGTAATGTTTTTGAAGATCTTGATCTACCCAATCCAGAAGAAAGACTTGCAAAAGCAGAACTTGCAAGACAAATAGAGAACATCATTAAGCGCAAACGACTCACGCAAGAACGTGCTGCAAAAATGTTAGGGATAAGCCAACCAAAAGTATCCGCTTTACTCCAAGGGAAACTAGCAGGGTTTAGTATCGATCGCCTGTTAAAATTCTTAATTGCTCTTGATCAGGACATTGAGATCAGAATTCGAGCTAGACCACCAAGAAGCAGAAGAAGAGCTAGAGCACGCGTTATTTCCTAAAAAATGTTCTCTAAGAAACAAAATCTTTTTTCAAATAATGAAACGAGGTGCCGTTAGCATATCCAGGTCTAGAAAATTCCTCGACAAACCCCATCTTCTTATAAAACTCAACAGCTTGAAAATTCATCGTTTCTACAAAAGCAAAATGACACCCTTGTCTCTGTGCGTAAGAGCATGCTTTGAATAGCAGAGCTTTCCCAATTCCATCTTTTCGATGTGAAGGATCGACGAACATGTAACGAATATGCAACTGTCCCCAAAAAAACTTACAGTCGATAACCCCTATTACACTTTCTCCTTCGTATGCAGCAAATGTGAATGGAATGATTCCGCCGTCGCAACCAACAGACTCGATCGCATGCTTTACAAAGCCCTCCATTACCCATTTTTGGAGTGCTTCTGTGAGCCTGATTTTTTCAATATGCATAGGACAGTCTCATTTTGGCTCTGTATAAGGAAGGGTGATTTTAAAAATCTCTGGGAGAGGCGCTGTGACGGTGATGAGCTTGTGCGTTTTGGGATGAGGAAACGAGATCTTGTAAGCGTGGAGCAGCAGGCGTGGATAATTTTCTACTGCGCCATAGAGGGCATCTCCTAGGATCGGATAGCCGATCGATTGGAGGTGAACTCTAATCTGGTGGGTTCTGCCGGTGATGGGGGAACACATCAAAAGGGAAATTCCTCCAGCACTTGTGAGGTGGCGCCATAAGGTGAGCGCTTCTTTGCCTTTTTCGGAGGTGGTATAAAGACTCTGACCTCCCTCTTTTTTCTTGAGGGTAATCGGACGCTGGATACTCCCCTCTGTTTTTTCAGGCTTGCCTTTGATGAGCGCAAGATAAGTTTTTTTGACTTTTTTTTGTTCAAACAACTCGACCATTGCGTCATAGATGCTTTTCGTTTTTGCAAGAATTAAAACACCTGACGTTTCTTTGTCTAACCGATGCACGAGAATTAAATTGCGTTTTTTAGGCAGTCTTCTCATCAACGCAGTGGCATCCGATACCACCCCTGTGGGTTTGTCACAGATGAGGAGGAACTCATCTTCGTAGAGAATGGGAATCGGGGCTTCCTGCTCTAGGGTTTCCAGCGTAATCCGATCACCCGCTTTCAATTTGCGCGTGGCAAAACGCTCGATCTTGCCCCCAACTCGACAACATTTACTATCGATGAGTTTCTTTAAGCTTTTAACAGAATCTGATGCTAGCTTGTGCTCTCTTAAGAAAGAGAGGAGGGTCATCCCCTCCTCTTCTTTTTTGACAATGAATGTACGCATCACATTTTCTTCAGCAAGTCGATGAGAAGACGCACACCAAAACCTGTAGCAAGTGTGGGATGGTACCCTTTAGGATCGGATAAATAGGCAGTCCCTGCGATGTCGAGATGGGCCCAAGGCACGTCCTTAATAAATTCTTGTAGGAACATTGCTCCTGTGGAAGAAGACGCTTTTTTTCCACCCGAATTTTTAAGATCAGCAATCTGAGATTTGAGCATCTCTTTATGTTCTGGAAAAAGTGGCATCCTCCAGACCCTCTCATGGGTTCTCTCTGCTGCTGCCTGAATTTCTTTTGCCAAGGCCTCATCATTTGAAAAAAGCCCGGCAGCATCTTCTCCAAGGGCAATCACAATGCCGCCTGTGAGTGTTGCCAGGTCGATGATACGCGTTGGCTCATACTCTTCTTGGACATAGGACAATGCATCCGACAGCACAAGCCGTCCTTCCGCATCGGTGTTATTCACCTCCACTGTCTTGCCTGCATGACCGACAATGACATCTCCTGGCTTGTAGCTCAGAGGTCCAATGGCATTTTCAGCGATAGCAAGCACACCAATCAGATTGCACTTGAGTTTGAGCTCGGCGGCTGCTTGGATGATCCCCAGAACTGCTGCCGATCCTGCCATGTCACACTTCATCGTCTCCATGCTTCCAGTGGGTTTAAGATTAAGGCCCCCCGTATCATACGTGATCCCCTTTCCCACAAACGCTGTCTTTTCTTTAGAGGAGGGATTTCCCTGATACTCCATGACAACAAGGGCGGGATCCATCGCAGCACCCTTATTCACAGCAAGAATAAAGCCCAGTTTTGCTTTTTCTAATTTAGGTTTATCTAAGATATGGGTTTTAACGGCTTTGAACTTGGAGGAGAGCTCTTCTGCAAGTAGCGTTAACGCTCTGGCATTGATAGAATCAGCATTGCCATTGACTAGATCGCGCGCAAGATCCACGGCCTTTAAAACAATTTCCGCCTCTTCTAACTCTTTGGCTTCCTTCTGACTGACAGGTCCCATGGCTACTTTTTCTAAAGGCAGATGAGACTCTTTGAGCGTCTGTTTTTTCAACTGATCATAACGGTAGTTCGCAAGCTTTATCCCTTCAAAAATCGGACACGCCAGCCCAACTTCTGGCATGATGACACTGATCTTTAAAATCTTTTTAGCACGCAGATGTCTGACAGCAGATCCATACGCTCTACGCATCTGATCTGCTGTGCAACCTTTTTTCTTGCCAAGACCAAGCAGCAGTACCCGTTTTTCTTTACCAGAGCGATATAGAAGAAGAGATTCCCCTTCTTTACCCTTAAAGTCACCCAAAGAGACAGGGAGAAGAGTCTCCTTATCAAAGTCGGTGACAGAACATGCTGGCTCTGCTTTATCTTTCCCTTGGAAAAAAGGCACAACGACAACATCTAAAATAGGAAGCTCTGACTTTTTTGCTACCGTGACTAACTGCATACGAATCTATCCCTTATTTAGAATGGAATTTCATCTTCACTGAAGCTCACATGCTCTGCCTTACCTTGCGCGGAGCTCATCGCTGGCTCGTGAGTTTCATGCTTTTCTTCATGACCACTTCCTCCTTGCTGGGAAGAATCTCCTCCCTTACCAAAGGGACTAAACATCAAGTTATAGGCTGTCATACTCATGGACACTTGTGGACGCCCTTCTTTGTCGGTAAAAATCTCTGGCTTATTGAGATCGCCCATGACGATCAGACCACTTCCTTTTTTGACATAAGGTAACATTTTATCAAATGCTTCTCCCCAGATCGTAATCTTCCACCAAATGGTTTCGTCCTTATCTTTTTGACTACGACGTGCCCGCGCAGCAAGGCGCAGCGTTGTGACTTTTTGACCGGATGATGTGAATCTGACCTCGGGATCAGCCCCTAAATGTCCTGCAACTGTAACCTGGTTCATGCAACATACTCCCTTCTTCTGTCTACCCGGGTTGGGCATCTATGGACCGCAGTGTAGCAACGGGGGCTCATCTTCTCAAGAAAAAAGCTGGACGGAAGCCAAACTCTCATCTTATGATCACTTTTATGAGACGCCCTTTATCTTTTTACATCGTCCTATTTGTTGCTTTCATTGATTTGTTGGGGATTGGTCTTGTGTATCCCCTCTTTTCTGCGATGTTGTTTGACCCCATGTGTACCCTTTTGCCTCTGGAGGCTTCGAATACCACGCGCGGTTTGTGGCTAGGCATTCTCATTGCGCTCCTGCCTCTTGCTCAATTTTTCAGCGCTCCGATTTTAGGAGCCTTATCAGATAGTAAGGGGAGAAAAAAAATCTTAAAGTGGACCCTTTCTTTTTCGGTGATCGGATATATATGCGCCATTTTTGGCGTGTTATTCAGTCAGCTCTCTCTCTTACTTCTGTCAAGATTCATTATCGGGATTAGCTCGGGAAATCTCAGTATCGCCCAAGCTGCTATTGTCGACTTGAGCACAAAAGAAAATAAAACGAAAAATTTTGGCCTCTATAGCATGGCAATGGGATCTGGTTTTACGCTGGGTCCTTTTTTTGGAGGATTTCTCGCAGAATGGGGGTACTGGATGCCGTTTGGTTTTGCAGGACTTCTCGTTGGCATTAACCTTTTATTTGTTTCTCAATTTTTCCAAGAAACCAATTACGAGAGCTTCAAGAAAAAAATCTCGTGGCGTCTCGGATTTTCTCACCTACAAAAAGCCTGGGAACTCAAACCCTTAAGAGTGCTGTTTATTTCTTCTTGTCTTCATAACTTTGGCTGGTCCTATTTTTTCGAATTCATTCCCGTCTATTTGATCACACAATTTAACTTCTCGACAAAAGAGCTCGGCTTATTTTACGCAGTGGCAGGTCTTTTCTACGCCCTCAGTACAGGCCTGTTGATTCGCCCCTTCTTAGGACGATTTTCCTCAGAAAAACTCTTTTTTGCTGGCAATCTTCTAACCGCACTTACCCTTCTTCTGATTCCACTGGCACCGACGGCTCTTTGGATTTTTCCGATCCTCATCCTTATGTGCTTTTTCGTTGCCTTTGTCACACCCTCCTGCAACACCATGGTTTCTAACGGAGTTTCCCATGCATTACAGGGAGAAACTCTCGGCGTCTTAAGCTCTGTTAATGCATTTGCTCTCGTGGTAAGTCCCCTCACATCAGCATCCTTTGTAGGAACCTATCCGATTCTTCCTGTTTTTGCCGCAAGTAGCCTCTTAGGACTTGTGGCCCTCTATTTCTGCTTAGCAATATTGATGAGAAAAAAATCTAGATAAGCTTGGGACTTTAAGTCTTGCGACCTTAAGCCCAAGCCCAAAAAGGAGAAAGAGAAACAGTTTACTTACCGCCCAGCCTTAGGTACTTGATAGTCAGCCTGGGAAGACTCGTGAGGGGCTGCGTTTTTCTGGTGGATGAAAGAAAGGCTCGAATTTGTTTTCTTCGCAGTAGCTTTAGGTGTCTTCTTAGAAGAAGATTTAGATTTTTTTGCAGTTTCTTGAGAGCTTTTTTTAGATTTGGTTTGCTTTTTAACTTCTTTTTTTTCTTTTTTAGTCTCTTTCTTGTCTTTGCTGCTAATCAATTCCATTGAGATGTCATCTTGTTCTGTGAGGGCTAGCTGGGAGAGGCCTGGCAGGGAAGCCTCCTCAAAAGCCACTGTTTCCATTTCAAAACTCTCCCCTTCTGTCCAAACAACCTCGTGACTAGCCTCCCAACAAACCCCATTACAATCGGCAGGAATCGAAAAAGCTGTCACCAAGGGAATCATGAACATGAATAATAGAGGATTTTTCATTGGAACACCTATTAATTAGATTGTTAATCAGAATGAGCTATTACCTTATTTTTAATCTTTATATTTTATTTTGTAAACATAATAATTTAGTGTTTTATTTTTATTATTATTTAAATTTTTTCGAGAGAGATACGAGGAACTCTCTTGCGGTTTAATCGCTGAATTTTTTAGAATGAACGCATTGTTTATAAGGGGTTTACTGTATATGGCAAAGGGTGCACGCGAATCGATCAAGATGAAAAGTACGGAAAGTTCTGAGTGCTATTGGACTACGAAAAATAAGCGCTCTTCTACAGGAAGAATGGAACTGAAAAAATACGACAAAAAGCTCAGACGTCACGTCATTTTCAAAGAAGCAAAGTAACGTCGATTAAAGCGGATGGGGTTGGATGTTCGAGTTCTCTATAGCCCTCAAGTACCTCCTTCCCCGAGCTAAAAAGCTATCGGTGTCTTTGGTTGCCTTCCTGTCGGTGGGCATGATTTCTCTGATCGTCTGGCTTATTCTCGTCTTCCTGTCTGTTACAGAAGGGATTGAGGAGGGATGGCTCGGGCGCCTCACCAAGTTGCACGGCTCAATTTCTATCAACCCCACGGAAGCCTACTACGCTTCCTACTACCATAAGATTGACGCCTTCTCGGCAAAATCTGATTACTGCTACAAAACGCTCGGAGAAAAAAGGGTGTCGGAGCTTTCAGACCCCTATTCCCCTGAAGAAGATGGGGAGCTACCCTACAGGTTTCCACGCAAAGACTGTGATAACTCTGGAAAAATCAAAGACCCAGTCAAAGGGCTTTATCACATTTTAGGGCAGTTAGAACGGGAAAAAAAAGGACTATCCTTCCAGGACTATGAAGTCAGTGGGGCTCTGTTACGCCTTCAAATTTTAAGGGACAACGTCCAGGGAGAATCGCAAAGCTTTTTAACGCAAGCTTCCTACGTCGCTTCTTTCCCGGATACCAGTGCTCAAATGGGCTCTTTAATTCTGCCTCCTGGCGTGGCTGATCTTCAGAACCTCCTCTTTCTCGCGTCTCATAACCTAGAAAAAAGTAGAGAAGATGCCCCTTCTCTGACAAAAGCTTCTACAGCGCTGCAGCGCAAGCAATTACAATCTCTGCTCGAGCACATGAAGGTCCAAAGCGTGACCCCGAAAGGGCCTCGATTTGTTCTGCCCATCTCCTCCTTCCCTGTAGGCACCAAGTTAAAAAGCATAGGCCTTATCCGTTCGGGAAGAATTCTCCAGCTCGACGTTCTCCCTTTGAAGCAGCCACCGTTTGAAGGAAGAGAAGAGGGTTTGCTAACAATTCAAGCGGGCGGATGTTCTTTTTCCACAGGGCAACAAACTTTCCAGCTAGATCCGATGACCCCTATCGGTCTTTTGGGCTCGTTTGAGCTGAAAGCAGAACTCCTTCAAAGCTGTCTCGCTCAAGCCTTAAGCTTTGAGGATCTCCGCTTTAAAGTCTCTGGAACGATTCAAGGAGCCCCTTTTACCACGGAAACGGAAGGGAAAAACGTTCGGTTAAGCCAAGCAAGTTCTCTGTCTCTTTTTGACAAGACAACAGCGGATGTCCCTTGGGTCCATCGTGTGCAAGGGGATAAACCCCGTTTTGTTCTACCCATAAGTCATACAGGAGCTTATGGCGTTGTGATCGCCCGTAGCTTTCAAGAGGGCGGCGTGCGACTCGGAGATCCTGGCTATTTGGGATACCAAACACTGACAACCGGTTCTTTGCAAGAACAGAGAATTCCCATTTTCGTGGCAGGTTTTTATGATCCCGGCGTTCTTGCCATGGGGAATAAACTCATCCTCGTTCCTGAAAACGTGGCTAAAACCCTCTATTCCGCGACCTCGTCATCCGTGCTTAATCCTCTAGAAGCTACAGGAATCCACGTATGGCTCTCTTCTTACCAGGATGCCGAGAAAATTCAGGAGAAATTGCAAACAGCGCTGAGGAAGGCAGGTCTTGATGCATACTGGAAAGTTTCTACATTTAAAGAATATCCCTTTACCAAGGATCTCTTAGGACAGTTTCAAAGTGATAAGACTTTGTTTACTCTTATCGGCATCATCATCCTTCTAGTTGCCTGTGTCAATATCATCTCCCTTCTCATTTTGCTCGTCAGTGATAAAAAGAAAGAAATCGGTATTTTAAGAGCTCTCGGGGCGTCCTCGCGTAGCATTGCGTGGATTTTTGGGGGAACAGGAATGATGATGGGCCTGATCAGTAGCTTGATTGGTGTCATCTGCGCTATTTTCACAATGCATCATATCGATACTCTCGTCTCAATTCTGAGTTTCTTCCAGGGAAGATCTGCTTTTAATCCTTCTTTTTATGGCGATCGTCTCCCCACAGAAATTTCACTGAGTGCCATCCTCTTTGTGCTCATCGCAACACCGACTTTAGCTCTTTTAGCAGGACTTGTCCCCGCGATTAAAGCCTGCCGTCTCAAACCCTCTGAGATCCTGAGGTCTGAATGATCTTAACAGCGAAGAATATTTGTAAGACCTATCAAGGACCTCCTGAAACACAGGTTCTCAAAGGCATTTTTCTCGATGTTCCTGAAGGAACCTCCCTTGCCATTATGGGTAAATCAGGGGAAGGAAAAAGCACGCTCCTGCACATTTTAGGAACCTTAGAGGAGCCTTCATCCGGACAACTTTTGATCGCTGGAGAGGAAGTCAAACCCTCGTTATACCCTAAAATACGCAATGAAAAGATTGGTTTTGTCTTCCAATTCTATAACCTTCTCGAAGAGGAAACGTTGCTCGACAATTTGCTTCTACCGATCAAAATTCGACGTCTTCCCACCCACAAACAATCGTTTCACTATGAAAGAGCGCATGATTTGCTCTTGCAAGTTGGGTTAGAATCTCGGAAAAATCTCAGTGCAAAACGTTTGTCTGGTGGTGAAAAGCAAAGGGCTGCTATTGCCAGAGCTCTCATCGGAGATCCTAGTGTTGTCTTAGCAGATGAACCCTCTGGCAATCTCGACAGCGTCAGTTCTGGGCTTATTCACGAGCTTTTATTAAGTCTGACAGAAAAAGAGAAAAAATCCTTAGTCGTTGTCACACACGACAAAAGCCTTGCGCTTCTCTGCCATCAAACGTATGAACTAAAAGCCGGAAGCTTGAACCTATCCTAATAAAATTTTGCCTCGTTTTTCTGCATTATTTTGACCAATTTTCTTCTGAATCTTGTGGGGTAATATCGACAAGAGGTATATTACCCCACGAGATTCAGGCTAAAATCGGCTCAAAAGAACCCGAAAAACGACGAAAAATTTTATTAGGATAGGTTCTTGTACGGCTTAACACAATAGGTTGCTATGCAAATTTTGATCGTGGGAGTGGGCTACGTAGGCCTTGTCACGGGAGCAGCTTTGAGCGAAATGGGACATCACGTTCTCTGCCTCGATATCGATGCGGAAAAAATTACCAAACTCGCGCGCGGAGAAATCCCCTTTTTTGAACCAGGTCTCCAAGAAATGGTTGTGCGCAACATGAAAGAAGGAAGACTTGCCTTCACAACAGATTATAAAAAAGGAGTTTTGGAATCCCAGATCTGTTTTCTTGCGCTTCCCACACCTGCTCACCCGGAAACAGGTGAGTGTGATCTATCTTACATTTTTAATTCTGCTAAAACACTAGGTCAGTTTCTTACCTCGTATCGGGTAATTGTTGTGAAATCCACCGTCCCTGTTGGCACCTGTTATGAAGTTAAAAGGATCATTGCTCAAGAACTTAAAAATAGAAATTTGGATATACCCTTTGATGTCATTTCTAATCCTGAATTCTTAAAAGAAGGTTCTGCGGTTCAGGATTGTCTAAAACCCGATAGAGTAATTATTGGAGGCGATAGCCTTGAAGCCCTTGAAATAATCCGCTCTCTTTATTCTGCTTTTACCTGGAATCACAATCGCATTCTTACCATGGATATTCTCTCGGCAGAAATGACAAAATATGCAGCAAACGCCATGCTAGCTCTACGCATCTCATTTATGAATAATCTCTCGCTTCTGTGCGAAAAAGTGGGCGCTAATATCCATCAAGTGAGGAGCGGCATCGGATCTGACCACCGCATTGGCTATGATTTTCTTTACGCAGGGATCGGCTATGGAGGCTCCTGTTTTCCAAAAGACCTAAGAGCTCTTCAAGCAACCGCGAAACAGGTAAAAGTCGATATGCCTTTACTCGCTGCCATCGAAGCCATCAACCAAAAACAAAAAGAGCGTTTCTGTGAAAAGATCACAACTTATTTTAAAACGCGCGGTGGTGGTAAAGATAAAACGCTTGCCATCTGGGGACTTTCTTTTAAACCCGATACCGATGATTTACGGGAAGCTCCTTCTCTTTTTGTCATTGACACCCTCTTAAAAGAAGGATTTCGCCTCCAGCTCTACGATCCTATCGCCATGGAAAATGCCAAAAAGATCTATCCCCCCTCTAGTCAAGTCAGTTATTGCACGGATGCTTATGGCGCTGCAGAAAAAACTGATGGAATTTGTCTGATCACCGAATGGAAACAATTTCGCTGTATCGACTTTTCTCAAATCCAGATCCATGCTAAAGGAAAGGTTCTGTTTGATGCGCGCAACCAATATAAACCCCACGATCTTCACGCGTACGGGTTTGATTACTTCGGAATGGGTGTATGACAATTAAAGACCTTTTGGAAGCAAAACTCTCTTACCTTTTAAAAGAGCATCCAGAGCTCCCCTATGGGCATCTTTTTACAGCCGCTAGGTACTCTGTTTTTTCAGAGGCTAAAAGGCTAAGACCCCTGCTGCTCATCCTCACAGCAGAAAGCTATGATGTCCCGGTGGAAATCGCTCTTCAGCCTGCAGCTGCGATTGAGTGCATCCACACATATTCTCTCATCCACGATGATCTACCCTGTATGGATGATGATGATTTTCGCAGAGGCAAACCCAGCCTTCACAAAGTCTATGAAGAAAGCCACGCCCTGCTTACAGGTGATTACCTCCTCACCTTCGCCTTTGAACTCATTGCAAATAGTTCTGGCATTTCGGATACCAAGAAAGTAGCGCTCATCCGGACGCTTTCTAAAAGAATTGGGGCGCATGGGATGGTGGGAGGTCAAGTGACCGATCTCACCTTTACCAAACAAACTCTCAATTGGGATACATTAGCCCTCATCCATCATAGCAAAACAGCAGCCCTCATTACAGCTGCCCTTGAAGGTGGAGCGATCTTGGGAGATGCACCAACTGCTGATCTTAAACTTTTTGAAGAAATTGGGATGTGCATTGGTTTAGGCTTTCAACTCGTCGATGATCTGCTCGATGTGGGAAAAGAAGGGGAAAAAATTAGCGCTTTATCGATTATTGCCGAAGAAAAATGTCGGGAAATTGCTCTAGAAAATCTCGAAAAAGCACACGAGCTTCTCTTTTCTTTGTCGCGCCCAATGCCCTCTCTTTCTGATCTCTTTGAAAAGATGATCCATCGATCTCTATGAAGAAACTGCCCTTGTCAGTTCCCTTCTCGTTGGCCCTTGTCTATGCTCTTCTTGGCTCTGCGCTTTTCCCCCACATCCACTTTCACCCGTTTGCCCCCTTCCAGGTGATCTTAGCCTACAAAGTCCCTCTTAAGAAAGCACTCTTTCTTGCAAGCGTATCGGGGCTTGTGATCGATCTTTTCTCCTCGCATCTATACTTTGGTCTCTACGCTCTTAATTACTGTCTTTCCCTCTTTTTCCTCTATAATCAAAAACGTCACTTCTTCGAGGATAAACCCTTTTCCATTCCCCTGTTTACCATCCTGATTAGCGCTCTATCGACCCTCATCGAACTGATTTTTCTGGGAATGGCAGGCCATCAGATTCCCCTGTCCCCGAAGTTTCTAGCTGTTGAATTGTGTGCGATGCCAATTGCCGACGGGATCTACGCCTATCTTTGGTTCTATCTGCCCTGCAGAGCCTATCTGTTTATCCAAAAGCAGGGAGTCCGCGTGCTTCTAAAAAAATGCCTCGATTCTGTGAAAAAAATCACACAAGGCTCTGAAAGTTAATCAGAACCTTGTGACTCTATAATGATTGCGTAGCGCGCCAGATCAATGCTCTTTGAGATGCAATCACTCGATCCTTGTCTTTATAAATAGTATCGGCATGGGGATGAATCAACCTACCGCTAGGATCAACTGTAAACTCTCCTCCGAAGGTCTGAATGAACTGAGCCTTTGTGTATTCCAAAAACATGTGATTGGAATTTTTTTTAAATAGAGACCCCAGTTTTAAATCCGCTGAAATTTGAACATTCCTGATGAACGCAGCACATTTAGCACATTCTCGAAAATTTACAGATAAACCTTCTTCAACCCCACTCTCAACATCGGTAGACTCTGCAATTTGCTTACAATCTTCACATCCATATTCGGCAATAGGAGCCTGTTCTACTAGAAGATCTGTGGCGTTGTAAAAATCTTTTAATAAGGCTACCACCCTCCTTCCTGCATAACGCTCCGTTAGTTTATCTTCTTCAACACCATCAAGGAAAGACTGTGCAACAGCTCTAACTTTTTGGGCAACGTCATCTAAAAAACACCCTCCAACAAGACGAATGCCCTCCTGAGTCAACTCACATTCGGCTTGCCCCAGCGTTGCAGCTAGACTAATGAGATCTCTAGCTGATGCCGGAGAATCTAAAAAAGCTTGTACTGCTTGTACTGCTAGTCGCATAATAATTCTCTCATTTAAAAAACCTCCAAAAACACTAACACATACCAGAAAAAAAATCTAGATCAACGAGAAGATAAAATAATAATATAGATTCTTGAAAATACACTAATAAAAAAGGTTCTGTCATCAATCGGGGGCGTGTTGCATCACTCATGCCATGATCCCCCATTTTGGATGAATTTTTCCACCACTAGCTCGCAACGCTCACAAGAGAGCACAGGGGTTACAGAGAGAAGAAAAACAAAACGACTAAAACTTTTTTTAGGATTGGTTCTTACGCATAACGAGAAATCAACGATTCTTTTGCAATCACAAGACTTGTGGTCATATCTATAAGCGCAGCATGCTTATGCTTCCACTGTTGATTAATCAACTGCCAATTACCTGAAAATTGTTTGAGAAAGTAGTCTTTGTGGTAGGTCAAAAAAGCACGTGACTTACAGGCTTGAAAACGTTGGCGTGTCGCGAAAGAAAGGACAAAATTGCTTTGAAAGCGCCGTCTGATCCGCACAAACCAGCGCGTAAAGAAGTTACTTTTGATTATTTTTTGATCTATTGCATGATAGAACTTATCTAATCTTGCTATAATTTCTCTCCCTTTGAGCCGTCTTTGAAGAGAAAGCTCTGCATGCAAATTTTCTATCTGCTGTTGATGTTCTGGATTCCCTATAGCCCTCCTGGCATCCCGAATAACTCTGTCAAAGGTGTCTGCGTTATCCGCGACGACTTTGACCAGAGCATCCAAGGAAACTACTTGGCCCTGCACACGAACGATGCATTGACCCAACGAGGTTACCTCTAGGCTTGCTCTTGAAAGATCTTTTGAGGCTGCCTCTAAATGCTGGTACGAGGCTTGTGTTTCTAAGAAAGAGATTAAAGACATATTTTAATTATAATTTTAAATTTTCATAATACTATTATATCAAATTTTTTAATAAATAATAAAATAAATTTTTAAAACCCTTGTTTTAAGCGACTTATGGCTTTTTAAGAACCATTAAAAGGGGAACTATACCGAAAGTGATTCAAAATTTGGGAATTT
>JACCDG011387133.1_pt1 | contig 13268 bp, 17 predicted proteins | sample 7442471 | NCBI WGS metagenome assembly JACCDG01 (sample SAMN15323444, study PRJNA562643) | freshwater metagenome | isolation source: river surface water | place: USA:Blue River Watershed | collected 2017-08-17 | reverse complement strand
GTTGCGGTAGTAGGCGATGCAGCTCACCGTGGTGCTGTTGCTCGGGAACTGCGCCTTGACGCGCTCGAGCACCTCGGCGTTGGTGCCGCCCTTGAGCAGCTCGGCCTTGGCGAACGCGCCGACGCCGCTGCGCGGCCGGCCCTCGACGCCCTTGCCCTCGGACTTGGCGGCCGACGCGGCCTCCTTCGTCTTCGCGCCCTTGGTGGCGGTGTTCGCCAGCTTGACCACGGCGATGCGGCCGGCCTCGAGGGTCTTGAAGGACTTGACCTCCGCGACGCCCTTCGCCTTCGCCAACTCGTTGTGCATCGACACCAGTTCGTCCATCGACTTGCCGTCCAGCTCTTTCAGTTTCATGTTGAAGCCCTCTTGTAGTGTGAATACAGCTAGGTGATCGTTGCCGTCGTTGGACAGCGCGACCTTCAGGAACTTTACCAGCGCGCTCCATTCCTCGACCAGGAGGTCCCTGTAGAACTCCCGTTCGAAAGCGCCTAAACCGAACACCTCCTGCTCAAGACCATGCGCGGTGATGCGCAGTGCCGTGATTGCCAGAGGCGTGAAGCTCACGCCCATGACGCAGTTGCTGTAGTAGTTCATGCCCAGGTGTATCTTGGGGACATGGACTGGAACCACTGCAGCAACCACTTTTTTCTTTGCTCTACGTGCCATGTGATTCGCTCTTAGAGATGCAACGATTACATATTAGCGCAAGTACTGTCGCTGCGCGCGTTGATCCATGATTAAATTATTTAATCTGGAAGTGCTCCTTTAATGCGCGCAGGAAATTGAATTCCACGCGGTCCTTTGAGTCAACCATGTCGTGCAGGTACTTGTCGATAGTACCCTCGGTCTCGATGTAGTAGACGGTGACATTGCGCTTCTGTCCCTGGCGGTACACCCTGCGCACGAACTGCATGTGCTCCTCCGCGTTGACCGTCAGCGAATACCACGCCACGGTACAGCCACCCGCTTGCAGGTTAAGGCCGTGCGCCACGGATGTGGGGTGTGCCAGCAACACCGGTGTCCACCCCATATTCCACCGCGTGATGATCTTGTCCATTTCCTTGGCCGACACGCCCCCGCCAAGGTACGGTATGTTAGTGCCAAGGCGCTTGCGGATAGCCTCGACTTCGTGCAGGTAGCCCACACCGATCAACACCGGGTCCCCGTTCAGCTCCTCCACCAGGTCTTCAAGCACGTCCAACTTGCCGTCGTGGATGTGCATGACCTCGCGATTCTCGCCATACACGGCGCCCGATGCGCATTGCCGCAGCTTGAGCGCCAGCACAGCGGCGGTGGCGGCGGTCAGCGTCTTGTCCTCCTTCAACTTGATGATGTAGTCACGCTCGAACTTCTTATACTGCGCCATTGCCTCCTTGGGCATCACCGCCTTCAGTACCACATTGGTGAGCGTAGGCATCTTGTTGATGACCTTCTCCTCCACGTAGAAGGCCAGGTTCTTCAGGCGCTTGGTAATCTCATCATGCGCACCCTCGTTGGGATACCATGTCCACTGGTCCCACGGCTTCTGGTGGAAGAACTGCAGGCGGTAATGGGTGATGTACCGACCCAGGCGTGCGCCGCCATCCAGCGTCATTACCTGCCCGAACAGGTCCATCAGGCCGTTGGGTGCGGGGGAGCCAGTCAGCCCCCACCTGAACTTGAAGTTGCCGAGCAACGGCTTCATCAGCTTGAAGCGCCGTGTGCTGGTGTGCTTCATGCGGGTGAGCTCGTCAAAGCACACCACGTCAAAGAGGCCAGGCTCGAGGTAGGGTGCCGCCCACGCAATGCCGTCGTAGTTGAGCAGCACGATATGGTACTCGGACCCGAGTAGTACCTCCTCGCGCCCAGGCCCATGCGCAAAGCCGATCTTGAAGTGATCCCAGTTTGCCCACTTGGCCTGCTCTTGGCGCCACACCCCCATGCACACCCGCAGGCCCGCGATCACCAGCAAGCGCTTGGCATGCCGTCGCTTGTGCAAATCCGCGAAGGCCTCGAAGGTGGTGGACGTCTTGCCCAAACCTGGCTTCCATAAGAGGGCGCCGGACGGGTGCGACGTCAGCCACTTGATGCCTTTGCGTTGGTGCGGTGCCGGCTTCCAGACTTTGCGCTCCACTCCTGTGAACATTAGTACTCCTGCTTGTAGGCTTTAACGAAGTCGGCAAAGGACTGCACCCAGTACGCAAGCACACCGCGCCTGCGGATTTCCTGCAGCATGTGCGCCTGCAGCGCATTGGGCTCCTGGCCAGGGCGCTTGAACTCGACGAACATCACCTTGCCGCTGGGTTTGAGGACAAGCCGATCGGGCCAGCCCTTGGCGCCCTGCACCTTGAGTACAAGCGCGCCTTGGGACGTGGCCCATGCCATCGACTTCCGCTCGATTGAGCTCTCGCGGATGGACACTTGCTACAGCTCCAGGCGGCGGACAATGTCCTCCAGGTGCTCGATGCTTGCAAGCAGTTCCGCAGTCTTGCTGTTGATCCAGTCCTCGAGCCCACAGGTGAAGGGCTGCGAAGGCGCTTTTTCACCGGTGTACGGCCCGGGGTCAGACGAGACCGGCCGCAGCCGCTCCTCCAGACGCTCGATGACGGGGTGCAGGGAGTTCATGGCGATGTTGAGGCGGCCCATGGCGGCGGGTATGGATGCCTGCTTGGCCGCCGCCATCCCAGGTGCCGACGGAATCGCCCTTTCCAGGAACTCCGACTGCGCCCTTGCTTTGCCAACATACCGCGCATTCTCTTGCTCGGACATGGCTTTCTCCTTGGTTTAGTACTGGCAGGGGCCGTTCTTCTGACGCGAGAACGGGCAGTAGCGACAGGCATTGCCGGGGGACGGCTTGAAGGCCCTGTCGTTGTACAGCTTGGCCGCTTCCTTGTTGAAGTAGCCGCGTATGCGCTCGAGGTCATCCGCCTTGTAGACCTCCTCGTGCGGCACCTCGGCCTGGTCCACGAACCAGAAGCTGGTGCGCACCCGCTGCACGACGGGGAACATCGCCCCGCCAACGGCGGCATAGAGCTTGTTCTGGTCGTCGGACGGCACGCGGTACTTGCCAGTCTTGAAGTCGATCAGCACGAGCAGGTCGCCCTGGATGTAGTACACGTCGCTCTTGGCGCGGCACCACGTCTCCTTCTCGAGCCAGGACTTCAGCGGCTTCCAGTCCTTGTCGATGCCCCACGACGCTTCCGTCTTCGGGCTCTGCTTCTTGAGCCGCTCGAGATGCTTCTTCCAGAACGGGTTGATGCCCTCAGGCTGGTCCGGCGCCCAGCCGTTCACGTACATCTCGAGCGCGTTGTGGATTTCGGTGCCGCGCGCCACGGCGGGACCGGGCGGATCCTTCCGCTTCTCGATGAACTTGTACTTGAACGGCGCGGGACATGCGCGGTACGTATCCAGCTTCGACCAGCCCCAGGGGTCGGTGAACTGCGGGGCGCTAGACTTCGCCATAGTTAGCTCCAATCTCCATGTCAACAAGGAATTTCACATCAAGGTCACGCGCAAACGCTTGCTCCATGCATTTCCTGAGCAACTGCCCCTCCGCCGCCGCGTGCTGCTTGGGCGCCGATATAACCAGCTCGTCGTGCACCGTGAACATGAGACGCCCGCGGCGCTTCGGCGAGTAGTGGTAGGCGATCATCGCCTCCTTGGTCTGGTCTGCCGCCGAGCCTTGCATCAGATAGTTCATGAGCTTGTACTCGAAGGAGCGCATCTGCCCCTTGATGTACTTGGGCGGCTCGGCGTAGTATTGACGGCCGCCAATGGTCTCGATTGGCCTGCCTGCACGCAGCTCAGCCATGATGGAGTCGTTCAGGTCCTTCACCCCAGGCAGGGCCGCACGGTACTGGCGCCTGAAGTCGGAAGCCTCTTCGTATGTACAGTCCAGCCACTGCATCACCACCGACAGTCCTGCACCGTACAGCGCGGCGAAGTTCAGGGTCTTGGCCACCTTGCGCGACAGGCCTGAGATTTCTGCCACCATGGCGTGCGCATCGATCTTGGGATCTTTCTGGTACGCACGCATCAGCGCACCATCCTCGAAGTGCGCGAAGAGGCGCATCTCCTGCTGCGAGTAGTCCAGAGCGATCAGCGCGTGGCCCTCGTCGGGGAGGATGTACTTGCGCAGGTTCGGCAGCGGGAACTTGGGCGTATAGCCGATGGCCTTGAACACGCCGTTCAGCATCTCCCAGTTGGACGGCACGTTCATCATGTTTGGCGAACTCGACATCCTGCCGGTCTTGGCGCCAACCCCTTCGCCGCGAACCTGGTTGAACCGGAAGTACATGCGGCCACCGTTTATACGCCCCTGCTGCAGCCACGGATGCATGAAGGTGCGCACGCAGGTGGCCAGCGAGTTGCGCAGCAGCATGTCGCCCAGCAGCTGCTTGTCCTTGACGCACTCGATCAGCGCCCGCTTGTTGACACTGGTGGCGCCGCCTTCCGTCAATGGCAGCGGCTGCTTGAGCTTGTTCTTTGCCTCGAGCGCCGCCGCGATTTGGACATCGTTGTCCATGTCGACGTCGCCCAGCTTCTTGCGGATGGCTTTGTCCAGGGCCTCGAGCGCCTGGAACGCATCGTTGGTATCACGCTCGAGCGCCGGCATGTCAAGCCGTACGCCATGACGCTCCATGTCGATGACGACGGGGGTGACCAGCCGCTCGCGGTTCACCGCGTCGATGTTCACCTGCGGCAGCAGGGTGCGGAACAGGCCCTCCGCGCGATCCACGTCGCCCAGAGCGTAGGGCTCCACGACATCGCCTGGTGCATGGCTGATGTACGCGCCCCAGTCTTTCTGCGTAGCTCGTACCACTCCGTTGCGCACCAGCCAGTCGCGCACCGCGTCCCGCTCCTCAGGCGGCATGCCTAGCACGCTCTCGCCCAGCGGCTTGAGACCGAGCTGGCCGTACGGGTTGCGCAGGAACGCCATTACCATGGTATCGTACCACGGTATGTCACGATTCAGGTGCATGTGCACCTCGGACACTTCGCGGTCGAACCCCGCGTTGTGCGCCACCACGCAGTCGGCCTTGGCGTACAGCCCTTTGAGCTTGCGGTGCGCCTTCTCATACGTGGAGTTGTTGGCGCTGTGGTGCGCCCACGACAGGAACCCGCGGTCATTGCCCAGTTTATAGGCAAAGCTGACGGGTTCAGGTGGGTAGTGCTGAGGCCTTGGCCCTATGGCCTTGGTCTCGAAGTCAAGAATTAGGGGTCGTTTCAAGCCGCCTCCGGGGGTGCGGAACGGGGGCCTGTACAAGCGCCCCCGTTATTGCTACTTGCGGGCCTTCGTCTTGAGGGGCTTGGCAGCCTTGGCCGGCGCCTGCTCCTCGTCGTCGAAGTTCGGGTACTCGAACGCGATGCCACGCTGCGCGGCGGCAGCCTTGGCGTCGACGATCGGGAGATCCGCCGCCGTCAGCGCCTTCTTGGGTGCCCACTGCACCTTGAAGATCGTCTTGTTGTCCGGCACGGTGGACAGCTCCGCCACCGCCTCGTGCAGCCCCTTGCCCATGCCGAGGATTTCGCCGGCGTACTCCTTGAAGTTCGGGACGCTGGTGATGGGGATGCGCAGGTGCCACACCTGCTGCTTGGCCAGCTCCTTGCCGAACGGCAGCACGGCCACGCGCACCGACTCGCGGCAGGCCTTGCCGCGACCCTGCTTGGCACTGCCCCAGGCGTTGTGCGGGCAGTCCTCGCACGTCTCCGACTGCTTCTCGCGCGACGCCTTGTGCGGCTCCATCACCTCGTCCTCGTCGCCGCTCGCGTACGCGTAGCAGAGCGGGGACTGCCGCTGGTCGGCGTTGAAGTCGCCCTCGAAGTAGGCGCGCTCCCCCATGAACGCCAGCGGGATCACCTCGGTCTTGTTGCCGGGGATCAGCTTCTTGTCGATGCTGATGTTCCCGTTCTTGAACGAGATGAACTTCGCCGACGTCGTGATGCCGGCCAGCATGCGCTGCTGCGCCTCGATTTGGCGCTTCAGCTCTTCATCGCGGTTCACCACCGCATTGCCCTTCGTGGTCATAGTTCTCAGCTCCTAGTCGATTTGGTCAGAGACAGGTCTTCGACTTCCACCCCTTCGACGCCGGGTACCTGGACCCCGTTGGCGATGCGTTCGCGCCATGCGGTCGAGCTGATGCGTTGCTGCATCAGGTCGAGCTCGCCCGTCTTAAGGAGATACTTGTGGAACTTCTTCCAGTCCGTCACACGGGGCTCCGTGTCCGTAGTGATCGAGACCGTAGCGGTCTGCCCCTTGGAGCCCTGCAGCTTCAGGCTCTTGAGCTGTTCCATGATCTGGTTGCGGAGCTCACGCTCCTTTCGCTTCATCTCGTCGACGGCGCGGGCCGCCTCGAGACGGTCTTCGCGCATGGAGTACAGCGCGTCGATCTGAGCGCCGAGGCTCAGTTTTTTCTTGGCATTGCCCTTCGTGGTCATAGTTCTCAGCTCCTAGTCGATTTGGTCAGAGCGGTCATGGTTAGTGGGGCGCGATGATCTTGCGGTCGCGCTTCGGCATCAGGGTGAGGATGGTGTCACGCATTGCCTGGAGGAACATCGGCAAGTGGTCCTGGTGGGAGTACAGCGTGAGGACGTCGTAGCCCTCGCCCTGCTGCACGTCGACCGTTGCCACCTGCGCGGTGAACATGGCTTTCGGGTGCTTGGCCTTCAGCGCTTCGAGCGCCTCGGCCAGCGACTCGTGCACCTTGTCACGCTCCTCGACGGTGGTCGGCGTCGGATTTTGCTGGTCATCGTTCATGTCTTGTTTTCTCCTTGTAATAGGCTACAATGTCATTGTACTGCGCCCTGGTCTTCCATGTAAACCTTGGAAAACATCACGAAATGCAGTTGCGGTGCAATGGGTTTACCGCAACTGTCGCATGCCATGGCATCGCCACCGGCAATGGGCCTGCCGTCCAAATGGAATGCGCCGTCCGAGCGCATTATCTCGCCATGCTTGGGCTCATACGTCAGCGAGAAGGCCGGACTGCCACACCCGTCGAGATGCAGGTACACGTACTTCTTGAGCTTCATGTCCTTGACTTCCGGCCGCGCTTGATCGGTGTCGGCACTGGCATTGTCGGCGTCGGAAGGGAAGACTTTATCGAATAGACCCATGTGCGCTCCACTTTGTTTGCCGGCCTGAACAGGCGTTGTATTTCGTCGGACTGGTCGTCCAGCAGCGCGGTGCGAATGCTGAGCCGCGACCCCACTTCGAACGACCTGAATTTGGTAAACGCAATGCGTGATAGCTTGATGCCAATGGCCGTAGCGCTGATGCGCGGATCGTTCAGCCACCTTGAAATGGCCGTTGGCGTAATGGCGCGCATGCCGTTGGGCATTACCAGCAGCTTGTCGTTCTCAACCATCTCCTCGATTGCGCTCAGGACGGCGTCGTCCACCGCGAACATGGCGTTATTGGTGTTGATGACCTGGATGTCGATGTTCCACCAGTTGTCCTTGAGCTCGTCCCATCGCGCGTGGCACTCCGCCAGCAGTTGATCGCGCAGCCCTGGCCCCCAGGCGCGTTCGCCTTTCACGCCACGGATGTCACGCACATCCAGGGTGAGGTAGCGCCTGTTGCCTGTCATGTCATCAAGGATCTTACGGTTGTTCGTCGACCCGGTCAGCACGAAGCCCCTTGGCTCCTCCACCATGCGGGTGGTGTAGATCTCGCGCCATGCATCCGTCACGCGGGTGATGAACGACTTGAGCTCGCCTTGGTCACCGCGCCGCATGTTCTCCAAGTCGTCGACGTCCAGTACCACCGCCCGCTTGAGCGCAAGGCCCATGGTGTAGTCGATGGTACCCAGTTGCGATACGGTCACGGCTTGATAGCCGGAGTGGTCGGGGAACATCCCCAATGTACGGAAGAACTGCGACTTGCCGATGCCCTGGTCGCCTACCAGTATGAACATGAAGTCTTGCTGACAGCCTGGGTTCATGATTCGAGAGTACATGGCGCAAATCAGTGCGCGCCCCACTTGCTCAGCAAACCTGCGGTCGGTGGCTTCGCCCAGCACCATGGTGTGCGGCAGCCAGTCATTCAAGCGGGGAGTGCCGTCCCACGTGACGTTCTCAATGTGGTCCTTGACACAGTTGGCGGCGCCTGCGTCCATGCAGTATTTTAGCAGGTAGTTCTGCACCCCCTCCTTCAGGAGTTTGTACTCGGGGAAATACCGGTTGATGCCGGCCATCATTTCGCCGATAACGCTTGACGCGCCGACCTCCTTGCCACGCACGATGTACCCGCGATATTTGTCCAGCGTCACGATGCCCGGGTTGTTCGTGTAGATCAGCTGGGCGAACAGCTCCGTATTCAAGTAGTTGGGTATGGCCTGCTTGTAGCTGAGGACGTTACCGTCCTTGTCAGGCTTGAAGCTGATGCCGGAGGACTGCAGCATCTTGAGCGGGAACCACTCGTACGACTCGAGGTCGAGCTCGTCCATCTCCTCGAGCGTGTCATCGGGCCGTGTCGCAAGCCAGTCGTCCACCCCCTTGTAGGGATCGGGCGGCAGCATCACCTGGAACGTGCAGTTCATCAGGGTCTGCATGATGTGCATCAGCGACCGTGCCGCCTTGCCGATGTCCAGCTTCTTGGGATCCAGGATGTCGCGATCCGCGATGTAGACGATGTGGTCACCGGCCTTGATCGAGTCCTGCAGTTCAGGGATCAGCGTGCGCTCGCCCCTCACACGGTGCCCCCACATCCAACAGCCGGAGATGCCAACAACAGGCACCTTGTACCGCTTGCGCAGTTTGGTGGCTTTCTTCTCACCCTCAGTGATGTACTTCACGCCCTCCGCGCGATACGCCTCCAGCGACGTGCCCCTTGGCACATAGAGCCTGGCCCCTGAGCCTTTAGGGGCTTTGTACTTTCCGTAGGGGTAGTCGGCAGGTACCTTGAAGCGGATCCTCCAGTACGTGTCATCGTACGGGATCAGGTACGCCGGCATCCCGCGGCGCTGTTCGTGTTCAACGGGGGAGGCTTGCATGTCCGCGGCCCGTAATCCGCTTCGTGCGAGGTCCTCCTCCATGAAACGCTGCGCCGCGGGATCAATGGATGGCCAGAACTCGGCCGGTTGATCCGAGATGTCGACCACTACCTGTCGCGCCCTGGCCATTACGGGTGGCTCCGGGTGTTATGCATGGTTGTCCTTTAGAATCAAGGAGTTACGGGAAGCGAACATTATACAATCGACCGTCGCGCAGAGGGAGCACGCGCGGCCGGCAGTATCTGTCAGTCAGACCAGGAACTGAATGGTCATGCTCATGTACAATTCCTGGAACCGCCTGCCGTGCGTGTGCGGCCCAAGCGCGTGCACCATCTCGTGCAGCAGCACCGCCATGTTGCGCTGCGTTGGCGAGAGCACGATCTTGAGGTGACCCTCGCAATACGACAGCATGCGCCCTGCCTGCAACACGCCCGGCCCGAAGTGGATCGTCGGCACCCGCCAAAGGCGCGCACGCTTGGCATAGCGCGGCTGGCTACGCGCCCAGCGCCACACCTCTTGCGCGATGCGCTGCGCCTCGTCGCGGGAGCGCAGCCACGCGCCGGTGGGGATGTTCTCGTCCTCCCACCGGTAGAACGCGCGGGTCTGCGCGGCGCGCTTTGCGCTGCGGCTCATTCCCAAATCCTATGCTTCTCGGCCACCCACTCCCTGCCGTCGTATTCCTCGATGACCCATTTGACGTCATCAGGTATTTGCACCACCTTGAGATCGGCAAAGTTGCCGTTTGCCAGCCTCCCCAGCTCCTCCACGACGCGCACCAGAATTGGGTCGTCGCGCTTCAGGTCGCTGGCGTAGAACACTTGACTGCGCCACGCCTCGTTGTGTTCACGCCGCGCTTCTTCCGGCATTTTGGCCCACTCCACGGGCTCGATGGTTTTCACGCGCGACGGGCCGGGCGGCACAAGCCAATACGTCGGCCCCGTAAGCGCGCTGAACTTGTTGTCGTTTTCAGGCCACACGGGTTTGTTGCTCAGTTCCAGATAGCGCATGACGCCATCCACGCTGAGCTCAAAATCACTATAGCATATGTTAATGACAATCTTTTTCATGCTACCTCCGATGCAGAGTTGTGGCGCTTGAGGAAGATGGGGCCGATCTTTGCCAGCCTTGAGCTGTACCACTTGGGAATGGGGCGCCGCGTCCAGGACGCAATGTGCCGCTTCTCCCACACGTAGTAGTCACGGTAGGCGGCCACTGCGTTCGGCACATGGAACTGCGGCGGCATGCAGAGCGGGGGGTGCACAAAGCCGCCTGTGGGCATCTGACGCGGGAGGTGGATCAGCACGCTGCGGCACTGCGCCACCGACTTGTGGATGCGCACGTGGCGCCAACGGTACGCCCACTCGTCATGCAGATGGCCCCAGTACTCGTACAGCCACATGTAGTGGCGGTGCGACTGGCGCACCCACACGGCCGACGGGTGGTTCTGGTGCGTCGGCTTGTAAATGCCGAGCTTGTAGCCGTCGAGCACGTGGTGCGCGGTGGACAGCAGCTGCGCCGTCTCGAGTATCATCTTGACCACGTGCTTGTCGCAGGCGTAGCGCGCCGCCTTGCGCGGGTCGTCATCCAGATAGAAGATGTTCATGGCTTCTCCGTCAGTTCAACCAGCGCTCTGCCACTTCGCACAGTACCACGAGCAGCAGCATGATGGTCAGCACCCAGTTGTCGCGGTCCATCAGCACACCCGCAGGCCGGTGAGGATGAACAGAGCAAGGGTCAGAGACACCCCCGTCCCCACGCCGATCAGCATGCCGTACATGCAGTGCACGGCGCGCGTGGCCTGGAGCTGCGCCGCGGTCAGCACTTTGACCTCGTCTTGCAGCACGGGTTCGCTCATCGCGTCCTCCGCACCGTCATGACCTCGCAGCGGAACTCCGCGCCCGCGGGGAGCTGCACGATCGCATGGAGCTCGCGGTCGGTGAGGCCCCACGCGTCGACGAAGTTGGTCACGATCGTCTTGAGCTTGCAGCCGTCGTGCGTCACGCGCACCGTCTTGTCGGGATACGGGTACAGCGTGACGCTGTAGCGGGGGAGCCTCCCCACCGGCAACCTGGTCTTGGGCCTACGCCCCCGGCCGCTCATCGCATCACCCATAGGGCCAGGTAGGTGCCGATAAACGAGAACAGCATGTTGCTGACGGCGGCGTGGATGTGCGCCTGGACGATCTGGCTGCGCAGGGCGCGCTGCGCACGTGCATTCAGAGTGTTCATGTGGTAGTCTCCTAGTGGTTACGGGGCAAGACGCGAACAGTGTATCGCGTCCGAAATGCCCATGTAAATCGTGGGACGCCGATGGCGGGCGTCGTTTCGCGCGCCGCACGTTAGCGGCCACTAACGTTTCGAGTTACGCACAGCGGGATGCGCTTTGCCTCGGTACCACGTTGTACGAACGATCGTTCCAACGTATGCGCCGAGAGTTCCATTTTTTGCGAAAAGGAATTTTTGTTACGCTATTTATCTTTTTGTAGGCGGCACGAAATCGTAAAAAATGGAATGCCAGTGTTTATCGTTTTGTAGGGTGCACCAGGTTCAGGTATGTGCCGGTGCATACGTTGGATGTCGCGCAAGCGGCTGATTTCATTGCGTATGTACCACGTTTATACGTTTTTTGATCAAATTCAATTAAAGTAATGAATGTATAAATATACCTATATAGATATAGTACAATATATATATAGAATATGGAAAAAACGGCTCCGAACGCATAAACCTGGTACAACGATAATAAAATCAACGACTTGCGCAACTTCCAAAGTATGCGCCACGGGTTTCGTAATTCGCGCCCCGCACACTGCGCCTGGCCGGCCATCACGGTCCCGTAACCGCGTAACCCACTGCACTTTGCGCTCCGACAGCGCCGCAGAGCGCGTTGTGTGAGGCCGCACGGAACCCGCGCTCCGCCAGAGGCATGCTGGGTTACCTAATAAGTGATGGGTGGACGGGCAGAGCGCCTAGCGTGAGCGGTCACTAACATGGCGCGCTGCGCTCGGCGCAGCTCGACACGTTAGTGGTCACTAACATGGCAGCGCGCGCCGAGCGCAAAAGACAAAGCCCAGAGACTTTGCGGTCTCTGGGCTTCGCGCTACTTGATGACGCCGGCCTTGCGGGCCGCGCTGCGGTACCACGCGACGCACCCGTAGGTGGTCTTGGCGTCCTTCTTCTCCTTCTTCACGGCATTGAGGATCTGCTCGTTGGTCATCTTGCCGCCAACGATCGCCTCCGCGATCAGTCGGCCGATCGTCCCCGCCTTGTACTTCTCGGCCCACGAGTTGGGCGCGGCGTCCTTCGGCTGCTTGGACTTGGGCGTTTTGGCCTTGGACTGCATCGGCTGGACGGCTTTGGACGAGGCAACGGCTTTGGCTTGCTCGGACATGGTGTGGCTCCTGGTTGTCAAAGAGTCTGGATCCTAGGATCCAGTGTCATCGTTGTGATGACGATACTATTAGACCACATCCTAACTAGTTTGTACATAGTTATTTGTTTCACTATGCTGAGTTATTTTGGCTAGCACATAATTCCCATCTTGTAAACAGGTTTACTAGATAGTTTCACCATGCGAGCCTGGGCCTTCGCGCGTCGCGATAGGTTAGTGGCCACTAACATGGCGCGCTGCGCGCAGCCAGATAGCCGACTTCGTATGTCGGCTATGAGATCGGCGCGGCCAGGTAAGTTAGTGGCCACTAACATTGCGCGCTGCGCGCTCGGCTCCGTGGGTTTAGTTAGTTGCCACTAACATCACGGCCACGCGAGCTCAGACCAAAGGCCCTCGAGATCGGCGCTACTGACAAGTTAGTGGGCACTAACACCTCTGCGCTCGGCCGAACAAGTCAGTGGGCCAACAAGAACAGGCCCCAGGGGGGTGGACCTCGCCGACAGCGGGCCCAAGCAATTGTTCGGTCGCGCATAGCAAACCGGTCACCATACGACTCCCTAGTTAGATAGCCTATGCCGCCGGAGCGCATCGTGCAATGGGCGGTGCGCGGAGTGCAATGGGCAGCGCATGGTGTTCCATATACGTACATACGCGCGCGTAACGGTTCCCTCAAACGTCGGATTACGATACGATCGCGGCTGAATGGTTGCCCGTGCCAAAAAGAAAGTCAAGCTTCCGACGCCGCCGCAAGGCAACGCGCCGGAGCACCCTGCCATTGCCAAGAAGGAGCTGCGGGCAATCTTCCGCGACGCTTTCGACCAACTGGGTGGCGCGGCGTGGCTTGTGCGTTTCGTTCGGGACGACCCGCAGAACGCGCGGACCTTCGTCCAAGCGCTGGCGCGGCTG
>JACCDG010672290.1_pt1 | contig 13270 bp, 16 predicted proteins | sample 7442471 | NCBI WGS metagenome assembly JACCDG01 (sample SAMN15323444, study PRJNA562643) | freshwater metagenome | isolation source: river surface water | place: USA:Blue River Watershed | collected 2017-08-17 | reverse complement strand
CGTGGGCAATGTTGGATGGGCAGCAGAAACAAGGCATCGAATATAATAATATGTACGAGGTCACTACTCTCTATGGGCGCATCATCCCCATGGATTTCATGATGAGTGTGCCGCAACGAAATCAACCACAGATCTGGAAATTCATTGTAGTCAATCGTCGAGTTGTTATCTACGTTGAGCGACAAACCAATGCCCATAACTTGCTCCCAGTACTTATCTGCCAACCAACGGAAGATGGCCTTGGCTATCAGTCTAAATCTATCCTCGACAACGCCGCTCCTTACCAAGCTCTCTCAACTTCCCTCTGGAACAGTGTCATCGAGAGTAAGAGGCGCCTCGTATACGATAGAATCTTCTACGATCCTTCCAGAGTCAGGAAAGAAGATATAGACAAAGCAGATAGTGTTGCCAGAATTCCAGTTAAGCAGTCTGCTTACGGTAAGCCAGTAGGAGAAGCCGTTTATGCATTTCCCTACAGGGATGAGCAAACTGCCGGAGCCGTCCAACTTGCACAAATGGTTGGTGAAATGGCAGATATTGCTAACGGCCAAAACAGAGTGCAGCGCGGCCAGTTTCAGCGCGGGAACAAAACTAGAACGGAATTCACTGAAACTATGGGAGCAGCTAACTCCCGTCAGCAACTCCAAGCTATGATGATTGAGCATCAAACTTTTGTACCTCTTAAAGAAATGCTCAAGATTAACATTCTCCAGTACCAGGGAACTGTTACTTACTACAACCCTGCAGAAAAGCAAGCTGTAACAGTGGACCCAAAAACTATCAGAGAAGCTGATCTTGCATTCAAGATTTCTGATGGATTGCTGCCAACAGATAAACTCTTGTCTACAGATCTTCTGCAAGTATTCATGCAAACTCTGCAAACCAGCCCTCTTATGCAAGCAGAGTTTGATATTGTCGGTGCCTTTGCTTACTGGTGCAAAACACAAGGTGCTCAGTGGTTTGAAGATTTCCGCAGAAACCCCCAAGATAGGGCGCAGGTACTTGCACAGCTTTCTCAAATGGAAAACGCTGGAAAAAGTGCAGCGGCCCGGCCGCAAAACCAACAAGGAACTTAACTCGTGCCAAGACCAATTACAAATACGTTTTCAGAATTTGAATTCACGACTGAAGAATTCTATCAAGCTACGAGATTCTCTCAATTGTCTCTGCACTTGATACAAACATTGCTGGCACAAACAGCAGCACAGCGGCTTTCCCTCAAAGTAGATACTAAAGATCCTACTGAATGGATACAGGCTGAAGCTGCACTCAAAGGAACAATGGAAGCATATGAAAATTTGCTAGATTTGTTTGCAACAACTGAAGCACCACAATCAGCAGCAGAAGCAGTAGAAGTAAAAGATACATCAAACATTGGTGTTAACCCGTTTACACTTTCAACCACAGCAACAGTAACTAAGGAGCGTCAAAAATGAATCTCGGTCTTGCTAATCTTTTTTCTCAGCGTACTCCGGCGCCAAATCCTGCCACTGCTGCGCCAGCACCAAATCCGGCTGCGCCAAATCCTGCTAATCAAGGCATGGATAACAATAATCCTGGAGCTGGTGCTGGGGCCGCTCCTAACACTGCACCGCTTCCTAATGCACAAACTCCAGATGGTGCTAATGCTTCCCCTCTTGATCCTTTTAAAGATATCTTTACTATTGATCCTAATAAGCCGCAGTCCAAAGATCCGCGCAGCGATCCTTTGTTCTCGCTAGATCCGCAGAAATTGGGTGCTGCTGTTGGTAAGATGGATTTCACCAAAAGTGTTAATCCTGAACTAGTACAAAAAGCTTTGCAAGGCGACGCACAAGCGTTTAGCCAAGTTCTCAACTCTGTTTCACAAAATGCTTATATGCTCTCCACTCAGATGATGACTCAGATGATGGAACGAGCATTTAGCACCAACAACACACGCTTTGACAGCGTGCTGGAAGGTAAGTTTAAAGACTTCCAGATCAACTCGACGCAGCCTAAAAACGAGGCTTTGCGCCATCCTGCTGCTCAACCCGTTTTGACTGCGTTGAAGAAACAAATCGCGACTCAAAATCCTACACTTTCAGCTTCGGAAGTTACCGAAAAAGCGGAAGAATATTTCGTCAGCATGAGCAAAGCTCTGAATACTGTTGGCGACGATATGTCTCCTGCTAAAGGCAACAACGAACCGAAATCTACGGATTGGTCAAACTTTCTGAATGGATAACTTTTAGGAGATATTATGCGTTCGCGTCCTCAGGTACTCAATGCTGGTTTTGCTACGGGAAACTATCCCGGACCAGCATTGGAAAATAAGCTGATTAGTTCACTGACCACTGCTGGCGATGGTGCAGTTCTTGCTGCTACTGTTCTTGGTGGCATTTTGAATCGTACTGGTCCGGGTGCTGGTTTTGCAGATACTTTTCCGACGGCTGACGACATTGTTTCGATGCTCGACAACCCACAAGTTGGTGACTCGTGGACGTTCGTTTATCGTAATGGTGTAGCACAAGCTATGACGTACACTACTAATACTGGTCTTGTTGCTGGTATTGGTACGCTGAACGTCGCTGCCAGCAAAACTCGGCACTACCAGTTTACGGTGCTGTCGTACAAGCGCACTACGATCAAGATCTGCACTACGACTAACGCCAACGCTGTTCTCACTAACGTGCGCGATGTTGATATTAAAGACATCATGCCCGGTATGGGAGCTTCTGGTACTGGTATTGGTGCTAGTGCGGTGGTTCTTGGTGCTGCTAACGGGGCGACGCCAGATACTAGCACTATTACCCTGTCGGTAAACTCGACTGCTACGGCGAATAACATTGCTGTTACGTTCTTCCCGCGCATTCAGATCGACAGTTTTGGGGTGATGGATAACTAATCCAATAACCTCTATCACTTCAAGAACTACTTAGGAGAAAGCAATGGCTGGTCCGCAAACTGGAATTTATAATACCTCGCAAATCACGCAAGATCTTGCAAAGAAAAGTTTCTCTGCAATGATTACGCGTCTGATGCCAAACGGAACTGCTCCTCTGTTTGGTCTCACAGCGATGCTGAAGGAAGAAACTGCTTATCAGTTTGAGCATGGATATTTCAGCAAAACTATGGTCTTTCCTAGCTTCCAAGTTTCGGCGGCTGGACAGACTTCTGGAGATACCACGTTTACTGGTACTTCTGCTACCGCGTCGGCTAACATCCTTCCTGGAATGATGCTGCGAGTAGATACTACCGGCGAAAACGTACTTGTTGTTGCAGTACCGGCCCCGAACCAGATCACTGTGCAGCGCGCTGTTGGTACTGTTGCTGCTGCGGCGATTGGTGCTTCGGTTAACCTGTGGATGGTTGGTAACGCGTTTGAAGAAGCCTCGCTGCGTCCGCAGTCGATGGTTATTGTTCCTTCGCGTATCACTAACTATACGCAGATTTTCCGCAATACTTGGGCGTTGTCGAAGACTCTTGGTGCTACTCTCAACATTGCTGGTGGTGGAAACATTGCAGAATCGCGGCAGGATTGCGCTGCGTTCCACGCTGCTGATATTGAGAAGGCGCTGTTCTTCGGTCAGAAGTTCCTCGGTTCGCGTAATGGCCAACCTTTCCACACGATGGATGGTCTGGTTTCGCTGGTTACGCAGAATGCTTCTGGCAACATCACTACGCTTGGTGCTACTACCACGTGGACGCAACTTGAAGCTGCTCTCGATCCGGCATTTAACCAAATGACTGATCCGAAAGTGCCGAATATGCGCGTCCTGTTTGTCGGTGGTACTGCGCGTCGTGTTATCCACAGCATCTGCCGTCTGAATTCTACTTATTTCATTCAAGGTAGCGAAACTGAGTGGGGTCTGCAATTCGATACTATCAAGACTCCTCGTGGTACGTTTAACATTGTTGAGCATCCGCTGTTCAATGCTTACGGTTCTACGTCCACATGGGCTAAGATGGCTATCGGGGTTGATCTTGCTACGTTTAATCTTGCGTATCTGCAAGGTCGTAAGACGGAAAACCTGGAATTTAACGTCAACGGTCAAGTTGTTGATAACGGTATTGACGCTCAGGGCGGAACTCTCACCACGGAACTTACGGAACTGGTGAAGAACCCGGCGGCTAACGTGATTCTCTACAACTTCACTGCCGGCGCTGTTGGTTAATAGTTGATTTCCGTGGTTCTTTACTACTTTCTCCCACATCCGCAAGAATAGAAAGTAGTTTTCCACTTCACTCAATTTAGGATTTCAAAATGGCTGACAAAAAGATGTATTTTCATCGTACTCCTGGAGCTAAATTCCATCTGCAACATCCTGAGCTTGCTGGACAAGTAAGAGAAATTTGTTTTGCTGGCGGGTATTTCGAGACTGACGACGAACAAGCTATTAAAGAGCTTGACAAAGTTGCCAACATTCCTGCTTCTCAAATTTATACTGTCGAGAAGCCTCTGGCTGATCCTGCGGAAGCTGCGGTTAAGAAAGAAGTAATGTCGCAAGCTACTAATGCTTTCGACCAAGCGCATAAGATTACTGGGCCGGCCGAAACTGTGCCGTTGCCAACCGCCCAAGCAGAAGTTTCTGCCGTCACTCCTTCTGCAGTAGCTGCGTCGCTTGAAGCGGCGAAAGCTGCTGTGGCCTCTGCTGGTAAGAAACAATAACAGTTAACAGTTAAAGGGTAGCTTGTCATGAGTCTTTTTGACGATACGCTTGCTGAAGTATATACTCTGACTGGCAGACCAGATCTGGTGGCGGAGACTAAAATTGCTCTCAGGCAAGCTACCCTTGCTGCGCACCTTTCAGAAGTTTTTCCTCGTGATAGAGTAGAGATTCCTCTTACTCTCACATCTGCACAAATTTTTCAATTAGATATTCCAACCTATTTCCCTAACTGGCGCTCTTTTGCTTATATTCGGCCATACGATCTTACTACTGGATCGTTCTCGGATATCATTATCGGGCCGGACCAGTTCATTGCACCAGACGGGATCTTCGACGAGTATCTAATTGAAAAAGTAAATGTAGCCTATGTAGCAGGCAATAATTTAAACATTAGACTTTCTGCTGCGTATGGTGGTCTTGTAGTTGGATATTACCAAAGACCAGTGCTGACCCCAGATGCAGCGTATGAAAGTTGGATTGCTAGGGAGCATCCGGCAGTAGTAATTCTCGACGCTGCTAAGCGCGTACTAGATATTATTGGATACCAAGAAGCTGCTGCTAGACTTGGTATCCTGTTGTACGGACCGCCGCCCGGAAACGCTGCAAATCCAACGGGTGGAGAATATATGCAACTTAAACAAGCCAATCTCGAAGGAGCTGGACGATAATGACTGTTAACGTCTGGGCAACTGTAGGAGTTACGTCTGGCTATCTTCCAATGGAAGCATTGCTCGGTAGCCCACTGCAACTTTTGGGCATGAATCTGGCCGGCACCGCAGCCCAGTGGAAAGAAGTTCAGTACGATAACACCAACGACCAACTTATTGTTCCTGCGTCTGCTATCTATACTTTCACTGGCTACCTTGACAGTGGATATTACCTAGTTGGTGCAAACATTCTTGGGTGGAAAATTGGCGGAACAGAAAAACTTAGACTTTCTGCAAGCGAACTTCTCGCCTCCGTCAATGTACGGCTGTCCGGAAAACTTGTACAAGAAGATATTGGTGCAGATATTGCAGCGGCAGCTACAACAGATCTTGGTACAGCGACTGGCAACTATCTTACGATAACGAATGCTGCTGGTGCAACTACTATTACGTCTCTGGGCGGCGATACACTTGCTGCTGGCACAGAAATCGAAACTAGAATCTCTATTTCTGGCGGCTCCGTAACTCTTACCCACAATGCTACTTCTTTGATTCTTCTTGGAGGTGCTAATCTTTCTCTGGTAGATGGAGATATTATCAGATGGAGAAAGATCAATGATGCGTCTGCTTATTGGAGAATGGTTGGTTTCCAGCGGGGTGTTTCCTCTTCTCAGTTTACTGCGAAGGGAGATTTGCTGGTTGGTAAGGATTTCTCTGGAACTATTCAAGCTGCGATTAAGCTGGTTGGCGCTGATGGTCAGGTACTAGTTGGTCAAAGTAGTCAAGATGATGGATTAATCTGGACGGACTACAGCAGAGATCCGTTGAACGTTAATCCAAATATGCTACTAGACCAGATTAACGAAGGTGCTTTGTATACTGTAGGTGCAGCGCAACAAGCACTTGATGGTTGGACGCTGACTGGCAGTGGTGCTGGCACCTTCAAAACTAGACGTCTTGTAGATCCTGACAATGCGGCCCGGTTTGTCACTGAAATTACGTGTACGGGGGCAGATGCTGCTATTGGGGCGACTGACCACTATTCTTTGTACACTTCAATCGAAGGGTACGATCTTGCACAGTTGGCTCCAGGTACTGCAAGTGCTGGCAGCATAACGATACAGTTCCAGTTTAAGACTAATGTTACTGGTGTTTATGGAATTGCTGTTCAAAATTCAGCAACAAACCGCAGATACATTGGGACAATTACAGTTACAGATACAAATGTCCACAACTATTCAGTAACTTTAACCTTAGACACGTCTGGAACTTGGTTGTATACAGACGGTGTTGGATGTTATGTGTATTTTACTCTGGCTGCCGGCGCAAATTATCAAGCTACGGCTGGCGCGTGGGCTGCGGGAGCAGAGCGCACAACGTCTGCACAATGCAATTTTATGTCTGCCAATACGAACATTGCGTATCTTGGCCGTTTTCATATTATACCTGGGAATGCAGTACTCACTTATGCGTTAGCTAATTTCCAGCGTGAACTTACTAAAGCACAGCGGTATTATGAAAAAAGCTACAATCAAGGTACTGCGATTCAGTCAAACAGTCCAGTGACTGCTCAACAATTTTATTCAACTGTTAACTCAGGAGCAGTGTCTTTGAGTTTTTCAGTTATATATAAAGTAGCTAAAAGAGCTGGAGGAGCGTTTGCAGAATATAATCCTATTACAGCAGCGGCTAATAGTATTCGTAACCTGTCTACTGGCGCTGATTTTGGTGGCGCTCCGTTAAATGGTTCTACTACTACTCAGCTATTTCAATCTAATGCTGGCGGAGCCGTGGCTAATGATATTGTTGGGATCCATTGGATACATAACGCAAGACTTACATAATGTCCTACGATACCTTCACCGCACTTTTAAGTGGTAGTGAGTTTCCTTTTGTATCGGATTTCCTGTCTAGAACAGTTCTCCTTACTGGACTAGATGGTGGCCCTCGCGCACCTAAAAATGCAGTGCCATCAGATGTAAACAACTCAGAAATACCACAGCACTATTACTTACAGAATGTAATGCCAACAGATACAGGACTTGCGTCTGTTGGCTACGAGCAAGTAGTAGCTCCCTTTGGTGTAGGCATTACTGACTTCGATCAGTGTATAGCACTTAGAGATACTGACGAGAATAACTTTCTCCTTTCCCCTGCTGGTGGGAAGAACTACATCTTTACTGCTAACTATGGTGCTTGGCAATCTGTCTCTCCTTTTGTATTTGCTGGAGGTTCAGTAACTAGAGCCTACGTAAACGGCCGCACCTTTGTCTGCTACCAACGCGACTCTATCAGAGAATATGATGTTGGTGCAAACACTTTTCTTCCAGTAGCTTTTACAGGTAAGACTGTTACAGACATTGACGGCATTTCAGCATCTAACAATTATCTGCTGTGGTGGGATAACATTACTGTTGGTTGGAGTTCGTTGGTAGATCCTACAGATTTGACACCAAACATTCAAACTGGTGCGGCCAGTGCTATTCCCCAAGACGTAAAAGGGCCGATTCAAGTAATAGTTCCTGTGGCTGGCGGCTTCATTATCTTCACTACGAAGAATGCTGTAGCTGCTATGTACACCAACAATGCCAGAGCGCCTTTCGTATTTAGAGAAATTCAATCTGCTGGTGGCGTAAATGGCACTGAACAAGTTTCTCTCGAAGCTTCTGGTAGCACCGTATATGCCTATACTACCAACGGTGCTCAGGAAATTACACTTTCTTCTGCCAAAAGCATCAATGGAGCTCTGACAGATTTTCTTGCAGGTAGGCTCTTTGAGAGTTTCGACCTTTCTACCCTAACCTTCACACTAGAACGTCTTTTTGACGATTTTGCTGTGAAGGTTACTTTCATATCTGGTCGCTATCTTGTCATTTCCTATGGCAAGAAAGAAACTCTGCAAGTCTACACTCATGCAATTGTGTACGACTATGTGCTGAAAAGATATGGAAAGCTGCGATTAGATCATGTGGATTCTTTCCCTTATCCATATCCAAATCTGATCGGCAGTCTTACATCAATTCCGCCAAAAAGAGCAGTTGCCTTCTTACAGAAAGACGGTGCAATTCAACTGCTGATTATGGATGATGGTGTGCGGCAAGATCAAGGTGTTTTGCTGCTTGGAAAGTTTCAACTTGTGCGCCAAAAAGCAATCACTTTCCAGAGTCTTGAGATTGAGAACCTGACGCAAGCGTACCCGCCAGATGTGTACTTGCTAGTTTCTCCACAAGGAAATACGCTTGGCACACCACAGCAACTCACTTTGCTTAGTGATACTGGTACATCTAAAAAGTATGGTGCGCCAGTTTATAGTGGTAGTGGGGCGGCGCCGGCCCGGACTGGCATTAATTTTTCAACCTTGCTTGTAGGTAAATTTGAGCTTGTTACTGCTCTTTACACTGTAACAAGGCACGGAAACCGCTGATGATTATTCAGTCGTCCAAAATTAATCTAGGCTTGCCGCAAATACCAGAGGGAGTTCCACCAGAACTCTTTTCTCAATTTTTGCTGCTCTACAATGCTACAAGAAACCTTGCCAACGCGCTTTCTCTCTATGGTGGAGTAGATGCACAGCCTTCCGATTTTTGGAGTCAACTGACAGTAGATGACACCATTTTTGACGGCAACCTTAATAGATGGTACGTCAAAGCGAATGAAGCAGTTTCTTTCGGTGAGGTAGTTTCACCTATCCTGTCCGGCGCCGAACTCCAAGTACGTCTTGCCAACGCCACCAACAATACTAGATGGGCGTGTGGGATTGTAAATACTGTAGGTATTACTCCTATTGGGAGTTTTTGTGAAGTAATAGTTGGTAGGGGAATGGTGACTGGCATTTCTGGAATGGTTGCAGGTTCTAGATACTGGCTTTCTACTACTAATGGTGCTATTGCTAATACGCCAGCAGTGGCCGCAGGTAACATAGAACAGTATGCTGGTTTTGCACTAGCTAGTAATAGACTGCTGTTTGACTTGTCAGGTAATTTCATACAACATTAACTGGGGTCAATAATGAGTGAAGAACAACCCTTTCAGGAGAGACGCGTTGCTCCTCTATCTCAAGAACAACTTGCAGCAATCACCAAAGACGTCCTTAGCGCAGTGCTATCTAAAGAGAATATTGAGGCGATCAGCAAAGCCGCCGCAAAAGAAGTCTTGGAGTCAGTCTATATCGAGATTGGCAAAAATGTGGTTAAGAAAGCTTTTCTTATTGTTGGGGCGCTTGTCGTTGCTGCGTCTTTGGTAGCAGCAAAGGGTGATAAAATTCTTCCTCTGCTAAAGGAACTTATATCATGAGCACCGTAGTTGAAGATTTGGTAGCTGCAATTCTCGCTAGCGGTAGCACTGTTGTTATTGCTATTCCTGGCGAAGAAGCAGTGGAAAGTAAAGAAGAAGAACTTTCAGAGAATCCATATGAAATGTTCATGACTGAAGAACTGTATCCTACTGTTGGTGGCGGTGTGCAGGATGCTATTCTCATGGATAATCCGCTGCAATGAGTAAACAGTTCTCTCAATTTCCTTTTGGTACTCCTGTCCGGGATACTGACAGGATTTTGATTGGCCGGCCCGATCCAGCTAGTGCATCAGGCTTTAGCAACTATCTGTTGACTTGGGCAGAACTGAAAGCAGCGATAGGTATTAGTTCTATTGTAGTTGGAGAACCAGAACTTCCCGAGGATCCAGTAGTAATTCCAGGCCCCCGCGGTGCTGATGGCAGCATTGGAGTAAATGGAAGAGATGGAATTACTGTTTACGTAGAGCCAGAACTTCCGGAAGATCCTCTTATTATTCCTGGCCCGACCGGCCCGCAAGGACCAGCAGGAGGCGGTGGTGGAAGTGCCACTACCACAGAAATAAATCTTGGTAGTGTTGCTACTTGGCGAGGTAAATTTACACTTACTGATGCTGCAATTTCTGCAACTAGCAAAGTTTTGTGTTGGCAAGCTCCTGGTCCATATACTGGAAAAGGCACAAGAGCAGATGAAGCTGAACTTGCTCCAGTACAAGTAATTGCAGTTACACCTGCTGCTGGCTCTGCAATTGTTTATTGGCAAACGTCACCAGTCTACACTACAGAGCAAAAAGTGTCCAACGGTGGAAGGTTGCAGCCAATAGGTAGTACCTACGATCGTGCGGGTAACCAACGACTTCCTATTGTCCTTGTTAATAAGCGTATAAACAAGGTCAGAGGTAATATAAAATTCTCTTATTTAGTATTTTCTTGAGAGGTTAAAATGGCTGTCATCGAAGGTGGTGTAAGTGGTGCTCTTGTAGGAGTTGGTGCAGAAGCATTTTCTCCTATGCACGTGCGTGCCTACCCAATCGCGCAATCTACAGTGCGTGGTGCATACAGGATTGCTGCGACTACTGGCACAGTTGCTGCTGCTCTTGCTGCTCTTGGACAAATATTCTATGTTCGGTGGACAGATGCAACTCGCTTTTTTGTCCTCCATTACCTAAAGGTTAATTTCCAGGCACTCACACTCTTTACTGCTGCCACGCTTACAGACTTTGGTTTTGATCTTATAAAAGCTACTTCTGTGTCTGCTGGCGGTGGCGGAACTGATCTTGGTGCATTGGTTAAATCTAAGATGCGGTCTTCGATGGAAGCAAGTCTTTTAGACGCCACTGGATTAATGAGGATTTCTACAACTGCTGCGTTGACTGCACTTACTACTGTAGATGCAACGTCAATTGCTCAAAGTGTTGGTGACCCTCAGCGAGTAAACCCTGCCGCTGGTACAGAAGAACAGCGAGTAAATGATCCAACTCTTATCTATGCACCAAACGTAGCCGCTGGAGAATATCCGCTGGTTTTATCTCAGAACGAAGGTTTGGTTGTACGCAACCGCGCAGTTTGGCCAGCAGCAGGAACAGGTATTTTCACTATTAACATGGCATGGTCAGAAGTTACTGCCTACTAAAGATGTGGAGGTTGTAAATGGCTGCGAATAAAAAAGTACGGTTCGGTCCGATTGCAGTTCCTAACGCTATCGGCAACTTGTTTAATCCGCCAACTGTTAGCGGTGGTGTTAATCCTCCGGCCGGATCTACCAATACATATTTCATTATTAACCATATTAGAATTGTCAACAAAACTGGCGCTGCTGTAACCTTCAGTGGCTATATTGGCGCTACTGGTGGATCAGCGGCCGGCACCGAATTTCTTGGCAACGGCCTTTCTATTCCTGCTAATAGTTATATTGATTGGTATGGTGCTGTTCGCCTTGATGTTGCCGATTTCTTCACAGGTGTTGCCAGTGCTGCTACTTCTCTTGTCATTGAAGGAGAAGGCGAAATCGGGATTGCTGGCTAATGGCTAAAGAGCTTTCTTTGCGAGAAAAGCAGAGTCTGTTTGCTTCCCTTCTTGGAAAATTTCTTGTCTGGATCTATACTCATCCAGAATGGGAAGTAACCATCGGAGAAGTTTATCGGGCGCCGGCAACTGCACAAGCAAATGCAGCGGCAGGAATTGGAATAGCAAAGTCTCTCCATATTGTTTCTCTTGCAGTAGATCTTCGATTCTTTGTGAAAGATCAATACCTTACAAAGAGTGAAGATTACAAAGTTCTTGGGGACTACTGGAAAACTCTCCACCCTCTTTGCCGTTGGGGTGGAGATTTCAAGAAACCAGACGGCAACCACTTTAGTCTAGAACACAATGGAGTTAGATAATGCCTCTATTCGTACTTGCCGGTCTCGTTGCTCGTCACCTTCTTACTGCTGGTGGTGCTGTAGTAGTTGCTAACGGTATTGCTGGGCAGTCGGAAGTAGAACAAGCTACTGGTGCAATCGTTACTCTTGTGGGTATTGTGTGGTCTGCCTACAAGAATTACAAACTGAACAAGCCGCAATAAGGAGTAATCATGGCCGGTGCTGCTGCTACTTCACCAGTTCCAACTATTGATCCGCAAGCATCTATGATGCCGATGGTGCTTGATTTGCTTAAAGCATTTGCGGGCACTAAAAGTACGCAAACTGGATCGTCTACTGAAAGCAGCACAACTAGCGGCAGCACCGACGGTACTCAAGTTCAAGTTGGGCAAACTGGTCCGCTTGAAGCTCTCATTGCCAGACTTTCAGATCCTAACAATCTGCAAGATCTAGTAGCTAATCTCTTTTCTCAAGCTGCTGCAAAAGTTCCTACGCTTACGACTCAGTATGCAAATGCTACTGGTTCACGCGTGAACAACAACAGTATGCTTTCCCAGAGTCTGTCTGAGCAGAATGTATCTCTTGCCCAAGCTATTGCTGGAGCTATTCAGCAAAGTCTGGCTACAGCTACGCAAGGTGCCCAGACTCTTGCCACTGCAAACAAAACAGTTAGCAGCACAGGCAATACTAATCAAGCTACTACTGGCAGCAAGAATGCCGGAAGCACTACTGTTAACTTGATGGCGCAGCCAGGAAAAGCAGCTCTTGGCGGACTTGGCACACTGGCTGCTGGTACTGTACTTAACAAGCTTGGTGACAAGTTGTTGAAAGGAAGTACGGCGCCGGCCGGCCCGATTGCTGCTGGCGACCCTTCTACCATCTATGAAGCTACTCAATTCGTTACTCCAGACTTGGCACCTACGACGCTAAGCGTTATGGATGTTCCTTCGGTGCAGTTGCCAGATCTTGGCGGCGGCGGTTTTGACATTGCCATGCCAGACATTGGCGATGCTTTTGCAGATTTTTCACCAGTAGTAGAAGAAGCTGTTAATTTTGTTCCAGATGCTCTTTCTTTTGCTGGCGACATTGCTACTGATTTTGTTCCAGATGCCGCATCGCTTGACTGGGGAGAAATCTTCAGTTCTTGGTTTGCTGACGGTGGAATTGTCAAAGATAAAAACTATGCAGATGGTGGCATGGTAGGACCTCTTGGACCTAACGCCGGTAAACCTATTCGCAATATGCCACAGTTTGGCGGCATTCCAAAGACTGCTACTTCCGGAGCGATTAACTATCGAGTCCCAGAGCCGGGACAAACTAGAGAAACTTTCCGGGCCGG
>JACCDG011712643.1_pt1 | contig 13271 bp, 8 predicted proteins | sample 7442471 | NCBI WGS metagenome assembly JACCDG01 (sample SAMN15323444, study PRJNA562643) | freshwater metagenome | isolation source: river surface water | place: USA:Blue River Watershed | collected 2017-08-17 | reverse complement strand
CTCCCATACCTAGGGAATCGCAGGGCTTATAAAGCTTTGAATGCTCTAGATCTTATTGACCGTATTTAACTTTAACAACAATGACTGCGACGCTTACGCAACTTGGACAATCGAATAAAGCTGGCGACAAGAAGGCTCTGTTTCTGAAGCTCTTCACCGGCGAGGTCTATGAGGCCTTCCGTAATGCTACCATTGCCAAGGGTCTGGTGATGAACCGCACCCTGCGTAACGGCAAGGAAGCTCAATTCATCCACACCGGTCGTGTGACGGCTGGCTATCACACCCCTGGTTCGGCTATCCTCGGTAGCGGCAACCCCCCGGTTGCTGAGACCACCATTGCGATGGACGACCTGCTGGTGGCTTCTGCGTTCATCTATGACCTGGATGAGACCCTGGCCCAGTATGACATCCGTGGCCCCATCGCCCGTCAGATCGGCCAAAGCCTGGCTGAGTTCTATGACCGCCGCGTCTTCCGCGTGCTGGATCGTGCTTCTGGTCTGGCTGCTGCTGTGACCGGTGAGCCTGGTGGTTTCCGCGTGAACCTGGGTGTGGGCAAGGAGTATGACGCTCAAGCCCTCGTGGACGGTTTCTTCGAAGCGGCTGCCCGCCTGGACGAGATCGCTGCCCCCAAGGAAGGCCGTGTGGCCGTGCTGTCCCCTCGTCAGTATTATGCACTGATCAGCCAGGTGGACACCAACATCCTGAACCGCGAATATGGCAACAGCCAGGGCAACCTGAACAGCGGTGAAGGTCTCTATGAGATCGCTGGTATTAAGATCTACAAGTCGAACAACATCCCCTTCCTGGGCAAGTATGGTTCGGCTGCCGGTACCGCTATTGACGCGGCTGCTGTGACTGGTGAGAACAACAACTACGGTATCGCTACCGACTTCACCAACAGCTGTGGCCTGATCTTCCACCGTGATGCTGCTGGCGTTGTGGAGGCCATTGGTCCTTCCGTCCAGACCACCGGTGCTGACACCAAGGTGATCTATCAAGGCGATGTTATCGTCGGTCGCCTCGCATACGGCGCTGGTGCTGTGCGCGTTTCCTGCGCTGGTGCTTTCCGTAACCTGGCCTGATCCTAGCCAAAATTAGGTTTAATAAGGGGTTAGCCTATTAAAGGTTAGCCCCTCTTTTTTCATGTCCTGTCCGATAACATGACGACTCAACTCCAAGCTATTAACCAGATGCTGAGTGGCATCGGGCAGGCCCCGGTGGTAAGCCTAGATGTCGCTAACCCCGAAATCGCTATTGCAACGTCCGTATTGGATGCTGTTGATAGGGAAGTTCAAGGAGAAGGCTGGCACTTCAACACTGAGGTGGCCTATCCTTTTACTGCTGATAACAATGGGAATATCTATGTTCCTATTAACGTACTTCAGCTTTCGGATAACAAGTATGCCAACAATCAGAAATACCAGACCGTATTGCGTGATGGCAGGCTTTACGACAAAGTAAACCATACCTATACGTTTACTGCCGGATCTACGATTAAATGTGATGTGGTGTGGAAGTTTGATTTTGAAGATCTTCCTCAAGTCTTTAAGGACTACATCACCCAACGTGCTACCCGCGTCTTTGCTGGGCGTGTTCTTGGTTCCCAGGAAATGGTAACCTTTAATGCCCAGGATGAGGCACTGCTTCGTTCTAACTGTTTGGCTTATGATACCAGCAGTTCGGACGTTAGCATCTTTGGTCAGGAAACTGGTCAAAACTTTTATATTAGTTACACTCCTTTCCGCGCTATTGCTCGATAAATCATGGCTGCTATCTCACAAAGAACTGTTGGCCTGGTAGGTGGGGTATCACAACAGCCGGACTCTCTGATGCTTCCAGGTCAGCTAAGAGAGTGTGATAACTATTACCCTGACCCAACGTTTGGTCTTGTTAAAAGGCCAGGCACCCAATTTATTCGTCGCATCGACAACTCTCTTTCTGGGGGTAGTTGGTTCTTTATTTGTAAGGGGCTTGACGAAAAGCTTCTTCTTCAGATTACCAACAATGGTGTTGTTAGGTTGTGGGATGCTCAAAGCGGCATTCAACAAACTGTTAATGCTTTGTCTGGTACGGCAACTACCTACGCCACTCACACAAAGAGTTCTGATCTTGAAGTTCTTCAGATCAATGATTACATCTTTGTACTTAATCGTGGTGTTATTGTTCAAGACGTTGTAACCACATCGCCTAGCCAGACGCCATTTGGTTATGTAACTTTGACTACGGTTGCGTATGATAGTAGCTATCGCGTAGTTATTGATGGTACGGCTTTTGTTTACAATAGTCCCACTTCTGCTAGTGTTCACCTAAACGTTAACACTATTATTAGTAACCTTGTATCTACAATTAACGCCAACCCAGCGTATGTAGCCACTGGTATTGCAAACTACATCCACATCCGCAGAGCCAATAACGCAGACTTTAGCCTTGAAGCTACTGGTAGTATTTCTGGTACTGGCCTTGTTGCCTATAAAGGCACGGTAAATGGCGTTGAAGCTTTGCCAAGTCAGTTTCTGAATGGACTTATTGTTCAGGTTGCAGGCGACTCTGGAACCAACAGTGATGATTATTACGTTAAGTTTGAAACTAGCAACGGTGGAGCACAGGGGGCAGGTACCTGGGTAGAAACTATTAAGCCAGGTGAAGCACTTGGTCTTAATCCTACCACAATGCCTCATGCTTTGATTCGTGAAGCAAACGGAACTTATACATTCCGCGAACTTAGCGAATCGGCTGCTGCTTCTTATGTACTTTCTACAACCGTAACTGGTATTCCAACCGCAGTTAGTGTCACGTCTGTTGGCACGGCTCGTTGGAACATTGGACAGTCCTTTCCTGTTTATGGTGGTAGTGGTATTAACTTGCGGCTTCAGGTAACCAGCGTTAATGCTCAAAGGCAGATTACTGGGGTGAAGATCATAAGGGCTGGTCAAGGATACACAGCCACAAACGTAGTTACAAACAACCAAGGAGATACGTTTACAATCACTGCTGTTGGGTCTGCTACAATCTCTGGCAGCACCTGGGCTACGCAATACTGGTCGCAGAGAACAGTAGGTGACGTAGACTCCTCTCCAAGTCCTTCGTTTGTGGGCAGTACCATCTCTGGTATTTCTTTCTTCAAAAATCGGTTGATCTTGATGAGTGAGGAAAACATTGTCTGTTCACAAGCCGGTGCTTTCCTAGCTTTCTATCCTTCGACGGTTGTTACGGTTGTCGATAGTGACCCTATTGACATTTCTGCTGGTTCTACCACCAGGGTTGAATTTAGGTATGCCCTTCAACAAGCCAATGGTTTGCTGGTCTTTGCAGACAATGCCCAGTATATCCTTCAGACACGCTCAGAAGCTTTCTCTCCAGCAACTGCAGAACTTAACCTGATCTCTAGCTTTAGTCATACGACTGAGGTTAGACCATTGGATCTTGGTAGTACGGTGGTGGTGGTTGAGGAGAATGAAACGTCAGTATCGGTTAATGAACTTACCATTAACATTGATTCCAATCCACTCAAAAAGGAACTAAGCAAGCTAATTCCTGCTTACATTCCTAACGGAATCAACCTTGTTACCAATACGCTGAGTGCTTCGCTGTTTGGTTTCACGTCTGTTCAAGACCCAGAAAGCGTTTACTTGTTTAGGTATTACACCCAAGACCAGGAACGCCTCATTGCTTCTTGGTTTAAATGGACATTCCCTGCGCCGGTATTGCTTGTTGAGTTCCATGAGGATGAGGTCTTCATTGTTCTTCAAGGCGATACTCAGCCGGTACTTTGTCGGATGGAACTGTTGACAGAAACCCCAGGCGGTGCTATCCTGTTTGAGGATAAGTACGTTGACCTTCGCATGGACTTGTTTGATTACAACCCAGCAAAGGCCTATGATTCTGTCAATAATCAAACAAAGATCTTCTTTGACGAAGGGGCAAACATAGCCTCAGCACAGCCGTGTGTTGTTAAGATCAGTCCCAACGATAACTCCTACGTTGAGTACCCTACCCTTCAATACAATGCTGCAGCTCCTGCTGGGCAAAAGTATTATGTGACGGTAGATGGTAATCAAACAACGGAACAGTTTGCGCTTGGATACAAGATCACTTCAACAGCACGGTTCCCTGGATTCTATGTCAAGCGGGACAAGGTGGCTGATGAAATGAACATTCCCACTGTTCACCGTGTTCGCTTTTATAGTCACGAGTCAGGCCCATTTGAGGCTTCTTTAAATGTTCCTGGTCGTGCTACTTTTAACATTACCTTGCCACAAATTACTGCTAACCAAAGCCAAGCAAACGAAGCTCCTATGCTAAGGACTGCTGAGAACATCGTTCCCATTATGGCAAAGGGTAAGGATGTTGACCTTAGTGTTATTTGCACTGCTCCGTTTCCGTTAGCCTTGGTTACCATGACGTGGGAAGGCACCTACAACAACAAAGGCATTAAAGCCGTATGATCCACGAAATCCGTCCAGCCACAATTGAAGATTCTATCTATTTGGCTGAGCACCTTCAGGCGGATGATCTTAACGAAATTCTCGGGTGGGGCCACAATCCATACAAGGTTCTACCCGAGTCCTTTTCTCAGCTTGAAAACCCCATAAGTTTTTTCATACGGGGTGAGCTGTGTGGGATGGCGGGGGTATCCAGAACCGATGCCCACTGCGGAGCGATTTGGATGTTAACCACAGATCATGTCCGCCCCTATCCAAAACTCTTTTTTAAGGAGGCTAAAAAATGGGTCGATCAACAAACCTCCTATGCTGTGCTTCATAACATAGCTGATCCGCGTAACCGAATGCACATGAAGCTTCTTCGCCTTCTTGGGTTTAAAAAGCTTGGTTATGTGACTGTCGGACCACAGAAACTAACTTATGTTGAATTTGCTAAATTAACAAATCATGTGTAATCCAGCAATTATTATCGGGGCAGCAACGGCTGTCATGGGTGGCTTGCAAAGTATTGCAGGCTATCAACAGCAACAAGCACAGTATCAATACGAAAATCAGGTTGCTCAAACCCAGTATCAATACCAGGTACAAGCGTATGAGGAATCTCAACGGGCGTATCAAGCACAAATCAAGGCAAATGAAGCTGCTGCCAATCGTGCGTATATTGCCGAACAGCGTAAGCTTCAAACAGACTACGACAAGGCTGCTCAAGATGCCCAACAACTTATGATTGATAAGCTCAAGGCACAGGGCCAAATCCTTGCTTCTGGTCGTACTGGTAAGTCGATTGCTCTTCTTGCTAGCGATGTAGAACGTGAATACGGCAAAGACCTTGCTAACCTTGGTACCAACCTTGGGTATGCTCGTGAAGCGTATACCTTGGCTGGTATCGACATCGAAGCAGATGCTCGTTCTGCCAATGCTCAGGCAGCTTCTAACCGTTTGATCCAGCCCCTCGCACCGATGGTTGGTCCTGCTCCTAGTGCTGCAAACGCTGTTCTAGGTATTGGACAGGCTGCTCTTGGGGGTTACAGTATGTATCAGGGCCTTAAGGCTCCTTCAGGATCTACTGATATACCTAAACCTGGGGTTGCTCGGTCATCGTCTGGCAAAGGTATTCCAGGAAGCGTTGCAAGTTCTGGTTATCCTTATTACGGTCCCGCATTCTAATTTAGACAATGGCACAACGAGTACAACTTACTGGTTACCAGGGACCACGAGGTTTTAAAGCTGAGCAAGTCTATGATGCGTCTCGGCAAGTCCTTAACCAAGGGGAACAGGTAACCAATCAGATGGAACGGATTGGGCAACAGCTTGCCCGCCAACAAACGTCTGATCTTGAAACACTTGCTGGGTTTAGCTCAACGCTTGGTAAGTTCCTTCAGGATACCCAACAAAAGAAAAACGAACAGGAATACAACCTTGGTTTGGCTGAGGTTCTTAACGGAACTGCTGAACTGCCAGGCCAGATGTTTGATGCCTATCAAAAGGAAACAGACATTCTTCGTAGGGCTGCTGAGGCTGATACCCAAACGGCTAACTACCTTGAGCAGGATGGACAGCTTGGTGTTGCTACCGAACTTCGTAGCCGCAGCGGTGCTATCAGTGGATGGCGTGCCTATGGCCAAGCGGTAGGTACTGCCAAACAGGCTGCTAGTAATGCTCAGGGCTTCTTCTTGGAGTTCATGGATCGCACTGATCCGATCATTCCTCTTCCTGATGGACGGGTGATTGCTCCAGGACAAGCAGCCAGCCCTACTGAGTTGGCCGCTGTGATGAACGTAGCTCAGCAAGAGTTTGTAAGAAACAACAAGCTGGCAGCTATTAACCCGCTGGTTCTGGTTGAACACCTTGCACCTACCCTTCAAGCTGTTAAGGGTCAGGTGTCTGCTAATCACCTTTCTGAGCAAACCAGGAAGCGCAGGGAAACGGCTGTTTCTGATCTTGATGCTCAAGTCAACTCTACGTTCAGCAACCCTCAGGCAACTACTGCTTCGATGTCTAACGACTTCCAGTTGTTGGTACAGCAGTATGAAATTGAGGGTGGTCTTAGCAAGGGGGCAGCATCTGATCGGGCAATGAACCGGGCTCTTGAAACAATCAAAAGCCTTCCAAAAGACATGGCTAATCAGCTTCTTCTTGAGCTGTCCAATGTTCCTAAGATTCAAGGCGAACCACAAAGCATTAAGCTGGGTCTTGCCTATGCAAAGGAGTTCAATGAAACCTCTGATGCAATTGAAGATCGGGCCGTTGCTCAACAACAGAAGGCAGAAGCTCGTCTGAACCGACAGGCACAGGAAGCTGTTTCTATTCTTGAAAAGGCGCGTCAGGATGCAAATATGCCTGCCCCGCAACTCAAGGCTCTTCGTCAGCAAACCATTGAAACCCTTGGTATTCTTGCTGATAAGGGAAGCGTGTCTGCGCTTGAGGCCAGGGCTAACCTGCTTGCAGAACCTGCCAACGTAGACTATACCCTCTATCGTCAGTACCGTGCTGGTATTGATCAGGGTAAGCGTCCATCAGCAGAACAGATTGAACGTGATCGGTTGGCTGGTCGGTTGACGGCAAACATGGCAGAGGAGTTGAAGCAATTTTCTACCTCTTCTGATCGTGGTGATTTTATGAAGCAGTTTGGCTCTTCGTTTAAGGAGGCTGTTACTTCTAAGCTCAAAGCAGAAGGCGCCATCAGCCTTAATCCGTTTGGTCAACCTCTTCAGCATACGCAGCACGTCAGTCAAACTGTCAATGATTTGGCGGATATTGCCTATAAAATCTATGATGCAGAGCGTCGCAAAGGTAATACTTTGGATGACAATGCAATCAACCAACTCATTGAAAACCAACTGCCTCGGGTGATTGGTCGTTACTTCCAATACAATAAGGATACCAAGTCCTGGAAGACCCGTCCGCTGAGCAAGAATCCTGCCGTTACTCCTGACAAGGTAAAGAGTACCCTTCGTGGTTATGTGCCTGATGTTGGTGGTTTCAATCCACGAACCATCCAGCTTCGTAACCTTAACTCTGGTAACTCTGCCCTTCCTAAATCTGAGGTAGAGGACAACATCCAACGATTCCAGAGCGGTCAGCCTCCTACGCAACGTATGCAAGCGTTGGCTGCTACCAATCCTCTTGGTATTGTTGGTGCTCTTACCCACCAGGCGCAGCACTACGACCTAGATTCAGCTGCCATTCAAAACAGCCCACAGGGTCAACAGCTTGCTCAGATGCAACGGCTGGCTCCTCGTGCTGTCCAACGGCTGGCTACGGCTCCTGATTACATGAGTCAGATGCTCCAGCTCCAGCGTATTGCTCAGGCTGAACAGCGTGCCCAACGGATGCAACAGATTCCAGGCACCAGTGGTGAGGGCCTTAAGCCTAGTGCTCAAGTAACCGCTACGGATTATCTGCGTCTTGCTCTTCAACAGGGCCTCAGTCCAGAACGTGCAATCCTGATGACTGCTATTGGAATGGCTGAGTCTTCTGGCAATGCTGGTGCTCATAATCCAAACCGATCCACAGGTGATAACTCCTATGGGTTGTGGCAAATCAACATGATTGATGATCTTGGTCCTGCTCGTAGGGCTAAGTATGGTCTTCGTTCTGATAACGATCTAAAAGATCCAGAAACCAACGCTCGGGTGATGGCTGACATCCTTAAGGGAAGTGGTCTATCTGCCTGGGGTGCCTATACTGATAGGCGTTATCTTCAGTACATGAATGAAGCTCGGCGGGCGTATGCTCAGCTGAAGCGAGCGGGAGGTCTTTAAGTAGATAGACAGGGGTAGGTGCGCTTACCCCCGTTTCCCGTTGGTAAACCTTTGTCCCTGCGGGGAAACACTTTATGTCTCAACTACTTGGTCCGGTTGGTGCTGGTCCTACTGATCCTTATTACACGAGTGATCAGTACGATCAAGAACAACAAAAGTTTCAAGCTGCTCAAGAAGAAGAGGAACAACAGCAAAAAAAACGAGAGGGTCAAGTTGGCCCCGCTACTGTTAATCCTCTTGCTGGTATTCAACAAGCTATCGGCGGCTTTGATGCCAACGATGCGATTACTGGTACAGTAGATGCTGTCTTTGGTACTCAAACTCAAGAACGGTATCGTCAAAAGAAGCAACAAGATCAGGCACTCTTTCAACGCGCTAACACTCAGATTCAGCAAGATACTGGATTTGGTGCAGAAGCTATCCGAGTTGCTGCTGATGTACGTGTCGGTGCTGTTGAAGGTACCCTTAATACCCTTGATGTTACTGGTGACATTTTAAAGGCTGGGGCTATTAACCTTACGGGTGGTAAAGTCAAGCCTACTGAAGATCCATTTAGTGATCGGTATACGGCTGCTGCCTATTCATTTGGTCTTCAAAAGCCGAAAACACAAGTCGGTCAAACGGCTGCTAAGCTGGCTAACCTGATTGTTATTATTCGTCAGGCTGCTAAATACCTGCCCAAGGGCCTTGTTAATCTTGGTACCAAAGGCAAGGGTCTGCGTGGCGCTATTGCTTCGGGCATTATTCCTGGAGCTGTGGCTGATTTCATGCTTACCACACGGGAGGACGGAAACTTCTCCAAGATGGTTAAGGACATGATTCCTGAGGACAGCTCGTTCAAGGATAGCTTCCTTCTGGCATTGGCTTCTGAGGAGGATGATAACATCTTCGAAGCTAAGCTTAAGGGCACCCTAGAAGGCTCCGTGTTTAGTGCTGTGGCTGATGGCCTGGTATTCATGGCCTTTGGCCGTAGAGCTGCTCAGAAGGCCCTTAAACAGGGTGCTACGCCCGAGCAAGCTGTTGAGCAAGGTCTTAAGGCAACCGAAGCAAAAGCTAAGGAAGTTGAAACCGAACACAGAAAAGCAGTTGAAAAGGAAGCTGAGCGGTGGGGTGAAGCCCATCAAACAGAACTGGAAGAACTGACTGATCTTGAGGTTCAATACGGACAACAACTCGACGCCATGCGTGCTGCGGGTGTGCCTGAAACCGACCCTAAGTTTGTTGCTCTTAGTCAAACCAAAGATATTGTTACCCGCAATATCGAGGAGCTTGATGAATCCATTAGCCGTGGATATTACCCAGACGATGCTCGTGATTATGTTGCTCAAGAAGCAGCCGCACGGGTCACAGAAGGTAACCCAACAAAGGCTATTGCCCAGCAACACATTGCCTATGCGAAGGATGGTGCTAAGGCCGTAGGCTATGACCTGCCTCTTGGTACGGTTCGTGGCTCTACCCACATGCTCACGGACGCTCAGTTCCGCATCTCTTCCATTAAAGGTGATGCAGAAGAGCTGATTCGTAACATCTCAAAGCGTGCTGATCTTCAACAGGCAGCCGCCGCAGCTCGTACTTCCGTTAATGCTGTTGTTAAGTCCGCAGCAGAAGAGCTTCAAAACTTCAGGGCAGCTATCGACGGTGAAACCACCAACGAAAAGCTGATTGATATGATGAAGCAGGCAGAGTTGATTGATCCAGAAAACACAACTGGTAAGGTTCTGTCGAAGAAGGGTATCCTTGTTACCAAGGCTCTTGTGCGTGACACTGCCCTTGAAATTAACGAGATTGCCACCAATGCTGCTGCCCTTCGTGAAGCAGGAGAGTTCGATGGTAATATGTTTGATCGGGTGGTTGATCGCCTTGTTACCCTGCTTGATCTGCATAAGTACACCGCACAGAAGACTGGTTCGACCCTTAACATCTTTAAGTTCAACGCCGAAGTTTATGATGATGCGGCAGATGCTGCTGATGGTGAACTGACTCGTGGACAGATTAGGGAATGGGCTCTTCGTGTTAAGCAGCTCCAGCGTAGCAATGATCCGTCCGCACAGGATGAACTAGACAAGCTGGTTCGAGCTATGGTGCTTGCTGGTGGTGATCCATCCAAGACCGTACGCTTTGGTGCTGTTGCTGTTCGTCAAGGTGTTAAGGCTTTGACTACGAGTATGTACCAGTCCATGCTGTCTGGCCCCATTACTCACCTGCGTAACGTCTTCGGTAACACCTATTCGCTTGTTGAACGTCCCTTCTCAACCTACCTCCGTGGCTCCATAAAGGGCGATAAGGCCCTGCGTGATTCGTCGGTGGCTGGTCTTCATGGTATGTTTAACGGCATCGGTGATGCGTGGCAAACCGCCATGACAACGCTTAAGACCGGTGACTCGGTGAACTTCTCACAGAAGTTTGTTGTTGAAGATTTTGAAACCAGAGCCATCCTTGAGCAGATGAATCTTGCTGCTCGTACCGATGGTGAAAAGGTTGCTGCTGGATTCCTTTATAATACCTACAAGGCCCTGAACAATCCTTGGCTGTCTTGGCCCAGCCGTGCGTTGATGGCAAGTGATGACTTCTTTAAGGGAATGTCTGCTCGCTATCGGATGCACAGCAAGGCGATGTATGAAGCCATGGCCCACTCGGCTGATGAGGCTGATGTAGAAACACTCTTTAATAAGTACATCGAAGGGTTTTCTAAGGGTATTGACCCTCAAACTGGTCGTATCCTTGACAAGGATCTCCTTGATTATGCGGAACGGATTACCTTCCAGAATGATCCAGGTTCCTTCATGAATACCATTGCCAATGCAGTGGATCAAATGCCTATGGGTCTTGGACGTTTGTTCATTCCCTTTGTGCGTACCCCCGCTAACCTGCTTGGTTATGGCCTTGAGCACATGCCCGTGATCAGCCGCGCCATGCGTAGCTTTAACGAAACCTACCAATCTGCCCTTAAGAGTGGAGACGCTCTGCTTGTTGCTGAAATGGAAGGGCGTGAAGCTACCGGTTCGTTGGCTGTTGTCACTATGCTGATGATTGGTCTTAGCACGGACGTGACTGGTAACTTGCCACACGATGCAAATGAACGTCAAGCTTGGCGGGCAGAGGGTCGTCCTCCTATGTCCATTAAGGTTGGAGATAAGTGGGTTTCCTATGCCTCTTTTGAACCCATCAACTCGATGCTTAGCATTGTGGCTGATGCGATGAGGCTTGTGAAGATTGGTGGTGCTGATGCTGCGTCTAATGTGATGCGCCAGCTAGGTTACTCCATCATGATGGCTTATACCGATAAGAGTTTTCTTGCTGGTATTTCAACTCTTGGTGAAATGATCAACCCTAAAGCGTTGTCTGATCCAAGCATGATGAACTTTGTTCTTAACTCTGCTAATACCATTTTTCCTTATTCTGGTGTTCGTCGCGCCTTTGCAAACTCCTTGGATCCTTACCTCAAGGAAACCCGTGGTGAGTTGGATCGTATGCTTGTTTCTGCTGCCCCTGGCTATGGCAGAGACCTTGCTACCGTAACCAGCCCCATCACTGGTAAGAAAAGCAATAGCGTTGGTGGGGGCATCTTCAATGCGGTGAGTCCTATTCGCGTCTATGACGTGGAGAAAGATTACGTTGTTCAACAACTCACCAGAATTGGATACCCCATCAACGAACGTCTTAAGACAGGCACGGACTCTGTTCAACTCGAACCAGAACACCGTGAGCGTCTTGCTCAAATCCTTGCTAGCTCTGGCCTGCGGAAGGAACTGGAAAAGACAATGAAATCACCCGAATGGCAAGCAATGGCTAAGGCCTACGCTGGTCGTCCTGTTACGGCTGAGATGCTTGTTGTGGGTGATGAAGATACCGCACCTCCACACGTTAGACAGATTGGCAAAATCGTCAATCAGTTTAAGAAACCCGCACTGCGTCAACTTTATGAAGAAAGCGGTTCGTATCGACTTCTCGTTGCTCAAAGCAGAGATAAGAACATCCGTGCCCTTCAAGGTGAGTTTGGTCCCAATCCAGAATTGGAAGAACTTACAGAGTTTGGCGGCTCTTAACACATACCTTTGTGGTACCCATTAAATGGCAATCACCGAAAATACTTACACGGGTAATGGATTTACGGTTCTTTACTCGTTTACATTTCCATACCTAGATACGGCTGACGTTAAGGTTTCCCTTAATGGAGCCCTTACAACTGCATATACTTTTGCCAACGCTACCACGATTCAATTCAATACCGCTCCAATCAACGGGGCGGCTATTCGTATTTATCGGGAAACTAATACTGATAGCTTAGAAAGTACCTTCTTTGCGGGGTCAGCTATTCGTGCTCAGGATCTGAACGATAACTTTAATCAGGTTCTTTATAGCACCCAAGAAACGATTGATCGTCGTCTTGACCGTACTGGGGGCACCATGTCTGGTGTCCTTAATATGGGTGGTAATAAGATCACCAATCTTGGCACACCAACTGTTTCTACTGATGCTGCCACTAAGGCTTATGTAGATACTACGATTAGTGCTGGTGTTCCTGATGGTAACAAAGGGGACATTACTGTTTCTAGCTCCGGTACTAACTGGCAGATTACTGCAAGCTCTATTGTTGATGCTGATGTAAATGCCTCTGCTGCTATTGCTGGTACTAAGATCAGTCCTAACTTTGGTAGTCAGAATGTTTCCACTACCGGTGATGTTACGGCAGCCAACGTAACCCTTGATAACCAGGGTGATCTTCGCTTTGTTGAAGCTACTGGTCACGGTGGTAATTACGTTGCGTTCCAGGCGCCTGGTACGATTGCCTCTAATGTTACCTGGACCCTTCCAGCTACCGATTCGGCTGTTGCTGGCTATGCCCTGAAGTCTGATGGTGCTGGTAACCTTTCTTGGGGTCTTGCTGGTGGTGCCCTTGGTGGAGGTACTGATCAGGTCTTCTATGAAAATGATACTGTGGTCACTCAAAATTACACCATCGGAACTAATAAAAACGCCCTGACAGCAGGCCCCGTAACTATTAACTCGGGGGTAACAGTTGTCGTGCCTTCTGGCTCTGCCTGGAGTATTGTTTGATGCCTAT
>JACCDG011471462.1_pt1 | contig 13271 bp, 10 predicted proteins | sample 7442471 | NCBI WGS metagenome assembly JACCDG01 (sample SAMN15323444, study PRJNA562643) | freshwater metagenome | isolation source: river surface water | place: USA:Blue River Watershed | collected 2017-08-17 | reverse complement strand
GCCTTCAAGTTCGCCCCCGAACCCACGGCCTTCCATGCACCCAGCGATGCCGACATTGCTGCCAAGGGCGCTGACTGGGTTGCGCGTTGGACCAAGGTGGTTCTGAAGTAAAGGCTGCAACCTGAGTCTGCAGGCGTGAGCGTGCGCCACCGCAACCCTGCGCAGCCCTTGGCGGGCTGGCTGCTGCCTCTGCTTCCACTGGCATTTTTGCTGGTGGTGCTGGTTGCGCCTGCGCTGCGGCTCTTGGTGGAGGGCGGGCGCGGCGAAGCGGGCATTGCCACGGTGTTCGCGCCTTGGCTGGACCCCTACCTGCGCGGGCGCATGGCTTGGTCGTTTTGGCAGGCCAGCATCACCTGCGTCGCATCCCTCATCCTTGGCCTGCCCATGGCCTGGGTGCTGGCGCGGTTAGAGTTTCCCGGTCGCACGCTGATCCTGCGCGGGCTGATGCTGCCCTTTGTGGTGCCCACGTTGGTGGCGGCCATGGGGGTGCTGGCGCTTTTGGGGCCGCAGGGGCTGCTGGTGCGCCTGGGCGGGCCGGACCTGCAAGGCACGCCCTGGCTGTTGCTGTACGGCAATCTGTTCTTCAACCTGTGCGTAGTGGTGCGTGCAGGTGTGGATGCGCTGGGGCAGGTGAGTGCCTCGCGTGTGGCTGCAGCGCGCACGCTGGGCGCCACGCCCTGGCGCGCCTTCTGGCGCGTGGAGTGGCCGGCCATTGCGCCCTGGCTGGCGTCGGCGCTGTGCCTCGTCTTCCTCTACTGCTTTGCCGGTTTTGGCCTGGCGCTGGTGCTCGGCGGGCAGGACTACGCCACGGCCGAGGTGGAGATCTACACGCTGGTCGCGCACGAGCTGCAGCTGCAGCAGGCCGGTGTGCTGGCGGTGTGGATGCTGCTACTGACCGCGCTGGTGGCGCTGGCCTATGCGGCGATTGAGCGCCGCCTGGCCGCGCCCGGCCGCGCCGACCGCGTGCCACGCGTGCCGCCGCAAGGCCTGGCGCAATGGGCCGCAGTGCTGGCAGTGGTCGCAGTTTATATGCTGATTTGTGCTCTACCGCTCATGGCTATTGCGCAAGCAGCTATCAATTCAGGAGCGGAGGCTTGGGCCGTGCTGCTGGAAGAAGACACCTTGGCCGCACTGTGGAACACGGCGCGCTTCACCGCCGTATCCCTGTTGCTGGCCACCGCGCTGGGGCTGGCGCATGCGCTGGCGGCGCGGCGCGTGCTGTGGCTGCGCGCGTTGGTGTTTTTGCCCTTCATGGTGTCGCCGGTGATGGTGGCCTTTGGCCTGCTGCTGTTGTACCCCGCATGGACCGGCAGCTTCACCCTGCTGGTGGCAGCCTATGCCTTGCTGGCGTATCCGTTTGTGGCCAAGTCCATCGCCTCCGCACTGGACAGCTTGCCCGAGCATTACCTGGACGCCGCACGCAGCCTGGGCGCCAGCCCCTGGCGGGCCTTTGTGCGCATCACGCTGCCGCTGCTGGCGCCCGCGCTGCGCCGCGGCATGGCGTTTGCGGCGGCCACCGCGGTGGGCGAATTTGCGGTGACCTTGTTTTTGTCGCGCCCCGAATGGGCCACACTCACCACCCTGATCTACCAGCACCTGGGTCGCCCGGGGGCGGCCAACCGTGGCGCCTCGCTGGTGCTGGCCTGCGTGCTCATGGGGCTGGCGCTGCTGGCCTTTGTGTTGATCGAATGGAAGCGATCTGAGGACCCGGACCATGCTTGAGCTGCAAGCCATCTGCAAACACTGGCAGCCCCAAACTCCGCGGCAGGCCGCGCCGCGCGTGCTGCTGCAAGACCTGGAGCTGCAGGTGCGCCCCGGCGAGACTGCTGCCTTGCTGGGCCCCTCGGGCAGTGGCAAAAGTACGTTGCTCAAAATCATTGCGGGGCTGGAGCCGCCCGAGAGCGGCCACGTGCTGTTCGCTGGCCAGGACATTACCGCGATTCCACCCGAGCGACGCGGCTTTGCACTGATGTTCCAGGACTTTGCGCTGTTCCCGCACCTGAACGTGCAGGACAACGTGGCTTTTGGCTTGGTGGAACAGGGGATGCGCAAGGCCGATGCACGCGCGCAGGCCGTGGCCATGTTGGAGCGCTTTGGTCTGCAGGCCTACGCCAAGTCCAAGGTGTGGCAGCTGTCGGGTGGCGAGCAGCAGCGCGTGGCGCTGGCGCGTGCCCTGATCACCCGGCCGCGCGTGCTGCTGCTGGATGAGCCATTCTCTGCGCTGGATGCGGAGTTGCGCCTGCAGCTGCGCCAGGAGTTTGTGCAGCGTATTGCCGAGTTCCAGATGGCCACGGTTCTGGTGACCCATGACGAAACCGAGGCGCGGGCGATGGGCACGCGGGGGTATCGGCTGCTGGATGGGGCCCTTGCGCCGCAGTGGTGAGAGGACGGATGCGCCGGGCGCCTACTTGCTGTCCCGCGGCCGTATGCTCTCTTTGAGCACGGCAGCCGGGTAATAGGTCTGGAAGCTCTTCCACAGGGTGCTGGCCACCGCGGGGCGGTTGAGCAGGGCGAGGAGAGCGGCGCTGTCTTCCTTGCTGACCGAGGACTTGGAGATATACAGACCGTTGTCGCCCCAGGGCAGTTCGGCAATCGGGTCAAAACGCAGTTTGTCCAGCAGGTCACTGACCCGTGCATCGTCCTGAATGGCGCCGACCAAAATCACCGGCGCCATGATGGTTACGTCGCCCGGATTGGCTTTGAGCACACGGGCCACTGCAAGAGGGTCGGACTCCTGTACCAAGCGGTTTTGTCGTTGCAAGACTTCGATCAGCTCTTGGTAGGCTTGGCCGTAGTCAAAGCCGCGCACCAAGACCACGCGCACGTCTTTGCGCTCAATCAGGTCGTACATGCTTTTGAAAGGCGTGCGCCGTGCGTCTTGGGCGATGACAGTGGCGCGGCTGCGGGTGAGTGGCACAAAAATGCCGTGTTCATCGCGTCGCGAGGTTCTGACCGCAGGCACCAGCAGGTCAGCTTTGCCGGTTTCAAACAGCAGCTCCTGGCGTGCCCTTGGTACTGGGCTGAGTACGAATTCGCAGCCATCTTTGCCACCCAGGGAACGCAGCAACTCGGGGTAGATGCCGCTGATCCCGCCCTCGTTGATGATCACGCTTTGGCCGGTAGAAGACATGGGCACTTGCATGGGGCGGCTGCAATCAGCCTGCGCTGCCAGGCTGGACAGGGCGCAGACACTGGCTATGAGCAGCTTGCGCAGGTGGGGGCGGGCCCGGCGTTGTGTATCCATGAAATCCAGTCTAGCGCAAGCGCGGGCCCTTGTGTTGCTGGGGGTCTCGCCGTAGCGACAGTCTGTTCAGGGCGATGGTGCGATGCCATCCGCGCGCAGGTGCAGCACCCGGTCGGCCTGCGCCGTGGCGGCCAATGAATGGGTGACCAGCACCAGCGCTGTCCCGTGCTGGCGGGTTTGTGCCACCAGGGCGTCCATCACCTTGGTGGCGGTAGTGGGGTCCAGGTTGCCGGTGGGTTCATCGGCCAGCAGCAGCGCGGGCTGGTGTACCAGGGCTCGGGCAATGGCTACGCGCTGCAGTTGCCCGCCGCTGAGCTGCTGCGGCAGGCGCGCGCCCAGGCCGCCTAAGCCGACGGCATCTAGCAAGGCGTCGACGCGTGTTGGGTCTGGCCGGTTCAAGAGCAACAGCGGCAGCGCCACGTTCTGCGCCACGTCCAGATGCGGTAGCACATGGAAGGCCTGGAACACAAAGCCTACGGCCTCACGGCGCAGCAGGGCGCGGGCGTCATCGTTCAAGGCGCCCAGGTCGTGCCCGGCCAGTTGCACGCTGCCACTGTCCCAGTGGTCCAGCCCAGCCATGCAGTTGAGCAGTGTTGACTTGCCCACGCCCGACTCGCCCACGATGGCGACAAACTCGCCCGGCGCCACGTCCAGCGACACGTTGGCAAACACCGGCGTGCTGCCGTAGTGCTTGCTGAGCTTGTTTACGCGCAGGGTCATGGGTTTGTTCGCTTTTGGAGTGCAGCGTCCACCGCGGCCAGCACCTGCGTCAGTGCATCGGGTGCGTCAGCGGCCACGACCTGGCGCTGTGGCATGGAGCGCAGCCAGGTGATTTGCCGCTTGGCCAGTTGGCGCGTGGCGGCAATGCCCTTGTCGCGCAGCTCGGCCATCGGCCACAGGCCATCCAGCACTTCCCAGGCCTGGCGGTAGCCCACGCAGCGCACGCTGGGCAGGTCCAGGTGCAGATCGCCCCGTGCGCGCAGGGCCTGCACCTCGTCCAGAAACCCCTGGGCCAGCATGGCGTCAAAGCGCTGGGCGATGCGGCCGTGCAGCCATGCGCGATCGGCCGGCTCCAAGGAAATCAGGGCTCTAGCCCCCGTGGATTCTGCGCGAGCAGCTTCTGTTTTGATAGCGGTATTGGCCGCGTGGAAGTGCGACAAGGGCAGGCCGGAGATACGGAACACTTCCAGCGCGCGCTGGATGCGTTGGCTGTCAGCCGGGGCCAGGCGGGCTGCGGTGATGGGGTCCACCTCTGCCAATTGGGCGTGCATGGCGGGCCAGCCTTTCTCGGCCGCCTCGGCGTCCAGCGCGGCGCGCACCTCGGGGTTGGCGGCGGGCATGTCGTCCAGCCCGTCGAACAGGGCCTTGAAGTACAGCATGGTGCCGCCCACCAGCATCGGCAACTTGCCGCGCGCGGCAATGTCGGTGATCAGGGCCTGCGCGTCCTTCACAAACTCGGCCGCGCTGTAGGCGTGCAGCGGGTCGCGGATGTCGATGAGGTGGTGCGGCACGGCTGCCAGCTCGGCCGCGCTGGGCTTGGCCGTGCCAATGTCCATGCCGCGGAATACCAGGGCTGAGTCCACGCTGATGATTTCGCAAGGGTGGCGCTGGGCAATCGCCAGCGCCGCGGCGGTCTTGCCGCTGGCGGTGGGACCCGCCAGGCAGAGGTGAAAAGGCAGCGTGCTCATGCAGCCCGCCCTGGCAGATGGTCCCTTGCCACTTTGCGCAAGAGCAGTACCAGGCCGACGGCGGCGACCGTCAGGCCCACCACCAGCGCAATCCAGAAGCCCTGCGCGCCCATGGCCTGGGTCGGGTGCCAGGGCAGCCACTGCGGGGCCAGGCCCAGCACACAGCCCAGCGGCAGCGAGAACACCCAAAACGCCGTGAGGTGGATCACCATGGGGCTGCGCGTGACCTTGTAGCCCCGGATGGCGCAGCTGATGACCACCTGGGCCGAGTCCGACAGCTGGAACGCTGCGGCCAGCAAGAGCAGGTTGGCCGCTAGCGCCGCCACGGCCGCGTCATTGGTATAGGCCCAGGCAATTTGGTGGGCGCACAGCGCCATGGCAATGGCCGAAAGCACACCAAAGCCCAGCCCGGCGTTCACGCCCACCCAGGCCCGAAAGCGCGCCGCCACCGGGTCGCCAGCGCCTAGTGACTGGCCCACGCGCGTGAGCAACGCAATGCCCAGGCTCAGTGGGACCATAAAGACCAGCGAGGTGAAGTTCAGCGCGATCTGGTGTGCAGCCACCTCGCGGCTGCCAAATTCGGCAATCAAGAGGGCGATGAGGCCGAAGGCGCTGGTTTCGGCAAAGTAGGTGATGCCAATGGGAAAGCCCAGCTTCCACAAGGCACGCAGCTTGGCCGGGTGCGGCCATTCCCAGTGGCCAAAGGGCCAGGTGCTGCGGTAGGCCGGTGCAAATTTCATCCACGCCAGCAGGCCCAGAAAGTTGAGCCACACGCACAGCAGCGTGGCCCAGGCGCAGCCCAGCCCACCCAGGCGTGGGAAGGGCCCTACGCCAAACACCAGCAGCCAGTTCACCAACACGTTCAGGCCCAGCGCGGCCAGCGACATCACCATGAGGGGTTTGGTCTGGTTCAGGCTGGCGCTGTAGCCGTAGAGCACGCGGTAGCAGGTGAAGGCGGGCAGGCCAAAGCTGATGATGAAGACAAAACCGCTGGCCACCTCGCGCACATGGGGTTCGATGTCCATATGGTCGAACACGCGTGCCGCCAGCTGGACCAGCACCATGGCGCACAGGCCCACGCCCAGCGCCTTCCACAGGCCCTGGCGCACCAGGTGGGGCACCTTGTCAAATTCTTGCGCGCCCACGTGGTGGGCGACCAGTGGCGCCACCGACATCATCAGCCCCATGAGGGTGATGATGGTGATGTTCCAGATGGAGACCCCCAGCGAGATCCCTGCCAGGTCGTGCGCGGAGGCATGGCCGGCCATGGCCACATCCACCACCGACATACCCACATTGGCCAATTGACCGATCAGGATCGGCCAGGCCAAGTGCCACAGGGCCACCAGTTCAGCGACGGTGCGCCGCATGCGAGAGAGGGAAGACGGGAGAGGAATGGCAGACATGGGCCTGCCATTCTAGGGGCGCGGTGTGCCCCAGGTGCTGTTGCGATTATTTGCTGTCGCGCGCTGCGACAGCGGTGTCAGGGAAGTCGCTGAATACGCCGTCCACCCCCAGTGTGAAGAAGCGTTTGTACTCGGCCTTGGGGTCGCCTTTGTAGTCGGACAGCAGGCCAGGAGCTTCGCTGCGGAAGGTGTAGGGGTGTACAAACAGGCCGGCAGCGTGGGCATTCTTCACCACGTCCGTGGGTGGCAGGGCCACGCGGTCGGTGTCGGTGATCTTGCCGTCGCCGTTCAGGTCGCGGGGTTTGCCGTCTGCACCGAGCACATGGGCTGCGCTGGCCAGGTAGGGCTTCCAGGGGCCAATGCCATCGGCATAGGTTTTCACTTCCGCCAGTCCCTTGGGGGTCAGCAGGTCGGGGAAGGTACGACTGTCTTTGGCCACAGCAAAGTCATAGGGTTTGTCGAACGGTGCGGCCAGGGTCACGTTGCCCTTGGAGTCCACATCGTCCCCGTCCACCAACTGCACCAGGCGCACTTGGGTTTGCTTGCGCAGGGCTTTGAGGTTGGAAACTTCGAAGGATTGGATGATGACTGGCGAGTCTTTGCGGGTGTAGCCGTACTCGGCCAGCAGGGCCAGCAAGCGCGGCTCAATGGGCAAGCCCGCGTCCACATGGTAGGTGGGGTGTTTGGTTTCGGGGTACACGCCAATGGTGCGGCCGGTACGGGTAGATTCCGACTTGGCAAGTTCCAAAATTTCGCGGAAGGTGGGGATCTGGAACTGTCCGTCAAACGACTTGTCGCGTGCTGCATTGGGCTGTTTGGCGCGCAGGGTGCGCAGCTCGGCCAGGGTGAAGTCGGTGGCAAACCAGCCGGTCTCGTTGACGCCGTCCACCTTGCGCGTGGTCTTGCGGCTGGCGAACTCGGGGCGGGCGGACACATCGGTGGTGGCCGTGATGTTGGGCTCGTGGCGTGCAATCAACTCGCCGTCCTTGGTGACCACCAGATCGGGTTCAATGAAATCGGCACCCATGTCCACGGCCTTTTTGTAGGCAGCCAGTGTGTGCTCGGGCAGGTAGCCGCTGGCACCACGGTGGCCGATGACCAGTGGCTTGGCACCGTTCAGCGTGGGGTAGGAGGCGGTTTGCAGACCGGTGTTGGCACAGGCCGCCAGCAAGGCGGTGGCTGACAAAGCCACTGCGGTGGCGGTAAAACGAAAGCGTGTCATGGAATGTCCCTTGGTTTGAAATGGCTCGCGGCGGATGATGGGCTTGCCGTGTGACCAATCCATGACAGGCTGGTTTCAGGGCTTGGCGTCGATCAGGTCCAGCCAGCGTTGCAAGGGGTTGAAACCTGTGATGAGCGCGCTGGCCACCAGCACCAAGGCACCGCCTATCAGCAGGCCGCTGCCCAGTGCCTCGCCGAGGAATAGCCGTCCCCATAACACGCCAAACACCGGCACCATAAAAATTGGGCTCATGGCGGCCACCGGGGTGACATGGCGCAGGATGCGCAGGTGCGCCCAATAGGCCAAGCCGGAGGTGACAACGCCCATGACGGCGACGGCCAGCAGGGCATGCAGGGTGAACTGTGCTTGCGGCAGGCTGTAGGCCGCGCCGGGCAGCAGCATCAGCAAGGACAGCGCATGGATGCCAGCAGCAATTTGCAGAGGTTGCATATAGCCCACTGCCTGCTTGGTGATGGGGGCCGAAAACCCATAACACGCCGAGGCGGCGATGCAGGCCAATACCGCCAGCACCACCGTAGGGGAGGGTTGCACCGGTCCCAGGCTCACGATAAAGGCCACACCCGCGAAACCACAGACGCACCCCAGCACCTTGCGTGTCGTGATGGTGTCCTCACCCATGCGGGCCGAGGCGAACATGCCGAACATCACCGCTGTGGAGTTGAGCAGCGCGCTATAACCCGCAGGCAGTTGCAGCCCTGCCCAGGCAAACAACAAAAACGGTGCCGCTACCGAGAGTGCACCGATGACCGCCAGCGTGCGCCAGTGTTGCCAGGCCCAAGGCTGGCGCATGGCACGCATCAGGATAGCCAGTGTGGCAGTGGCCAGCCCCACGCGCAGCAGTGCCAGCACGTTGGGGCCAAACACCGGGCTGGCCATGCGAATAAAAAGGAAGGACGCACCCCACAGGGCGGACAGCGCAACCAGTTGGGCAAAGTATTTGGTTTTCATGCGTCGGACATTGTCCGCCCCTGACAGGCAGACCCTGGCCGGGAATGAACAAAAAATTAGGAGCTTAGGCAGGCAAGTGCTGCCAGCGCAGTGCTTCCTCCACCGCCGCGACGGGCTGTGGTTTGCCAAAGTAGTAGCCTTGGTAGACGTCGCAGCCCATATCGGCCAGGGCGAGGTGCTGCCCATCGGTTTCTACGCCCTCGGCGATCACGCGCAAGCCCAGGCTGTGGCCCAGCGAGATGATGGTGTTGGCGATGGTGGCGTCATTGGGGTCGGTGAGCAGATCGCGGACAAAGCCTTGGTCAATTTTGAGCTGTTGCAGTGGCAGACGCTTCAGATAGGCCAGGGAGGAGTACCCCGTTCCGAAGTCGTCCAGCGAGAAGCTCACCCCGTGTGCGCGCAAGGCATTCATCTTGAGCACCAGATCCTCCATGTTTGCAGCCAAGGTGCTCTCCGTGAGTTCCAGTTCAAGGCGCCCTGCGGGGGCGCCACTGCGCTGCAGGGTCCGCTCGACCTGGGCCACGAAGTCCGCTTGGGCGAATTGGGCGGCACTCACGTTGACCGCAATGCTGAGGTGGGCAGTGGCCGGGGTCTGCGCCCAGCGTTGGAGCTGTTGGCAGGCGGTTTCCAGCACCCATTGGCCCAGCGGCAAGATCAGGCCGGTATCTTCGGCCAGGGGGATGAAGTGTGCGGGGGATATCAAGCCCCGCTGCGGGTGGTGCCAGCGAATCAGCGCCTCAACGCCCAGGCTGCGCCCCAGCGCGTCGACTTGCAACTGGTAGTACAAGACGAACTCTTGGGCCTGCAAGCCACGGCGGATATCTTCCTCCATCTGGTTGCGCTCCACCGCTTTGGCTTGCATGGCAGGGTCAAAGAAGCAAAAGGTATTGCGCCCCGCAGCTTTGGCCTGGTACAGCGCAGCGTCGGCCTCTTTGAGCAGGTCGTCATAACTCTTGCTGTTTTCCACGAACAGCGCAATGCCCACGCTCGTGGTGGCCATGTGGGGCTTGCCCTGCAGGCTGCAGGGCTCGGCCAGCAGTTGCAGCACCTTGTGGGCGACGGCTTCAGCGCGCGTGGCTGCCTCCTGATGGTGGGCACTGAGGTTTTCCAGCACCAGCACAAACTCGTCGCCGCCCAAACGGGCGACGGTGTCACCCTCACGCACCGCCATCTGCAGGCGCTGTGCCACCTGTTGGAGCAAGTCATCGCCCACCGCGTGGCCCTGGGTGTCGTTGACTTGTTTGAAGTGGTCCAAGTCCAGAAACATGACTGCGCCATAGAGTCCGCTTCGGCTGGATGCTGCCAGCGCATGGCGCAAATGGTCCGCCAGCAGGCGGCGGTTGGGTAGGCCCGTCAAACCGTCATAAAACGCCAGCCTGCGGATTTCCTCTTCGTCTGAGCGCCGCTGGGTGATGTCGCGCACCAAGCCAATAAACGTGGCTTCGCCCAGGTGTATGGTTTGCGATACCGAGAGGTTCATGGGGAAGGTGCTGCCGTCCTTGCGTCGGCCTTCCAGCTCTCGCGGGCGGCCAATCACGCGCTCCTCACCCGTGTGGCGGTAGTGCGCCAGGTAGCCGTCGTGCTGGCTGCGGTGGGGCTCCGGCATCAGCAGGGAGACATTCTGTCCGACCACTTCGTCCACGGTGTAGCCAAACATGGCAGACGCAGCCTTGTTGAAGGTTCGCACCAAGCCGTCCGGGCCAATGGTGACCACCCCGTCGGCCATGTTGTCCAGGATGGCCTGGGTGTGCTGCAAGGAGGCACGCAGCGCATTTTTGGCGCGCATGCGCTCGGTGATATCCCGTTGCACCGATACCCAGTGCGTGTACCAGCCAGTAGTGTCGGCAATGGGGGCGATGTTGAGCTCGACCCAAAATTCCTCTCCGCTTTTGCTGTAATTGATCAGCTCCGCATGCACCGGTTGCCAGTGCTGCAAGCTGTGCCGGATCTGATCGAGCACCGCCCGGTCGGTGTTGGGGCCCTGCAGCAGCCGTGGGGTTTGGCCCAATACTTCCGCCCGCGTGTAGCCGGTTTTGCGTTCAAAGGCGTCGTTGACAAACACAATGCGCGGCCCCTCCCCGTGCAGGGGCTCGGCCTCCGTGATGAGCACGATGTCGTTCAGGTCGGCCATCGCGGTACCCAGGAGTTTGAGTTGCTGCTCCGACTCCATGCGCTCAGTCACCTCACGGGTCAGGACGATGAGCCGCTGGGGCGCGCCAGTCTCCACTGCCTTGCGGGCGGCAGATAGCTCAAACCAGCGCCAGCCGTCACGCAAGCGGAGTTTGACCAGGTAGCCGCTGGAGCGGCCTTTGTCCATGGCCTCCTGCAGGGCTGCAAGCACAGTGTTGGCTGCAGCCTGGGGCATCACATCCCGCACGTTTTTTCCCACCAGGGTACTGGGTGGTATGCCCAACAGGTCTATTTGTGGCGTGTGGTAGCTGTGGTAAGTCCCGTTCAGCTCCATTTCAAAAATCATGTCCGGAACGGCTTCCAGCGTGGCCTTGAGGCTGTTTTGCACCGTGTCCAGCGCCTGGTAGGGGCGCTGCACTGTGGCAACAAAAATGCTTTGGTACAAAAACAGGTAGGCGATCACCTTGTAGACATGGCCGGCCAGATTGAAGAGGTCCGTCACGTTGGCATACATCGTGAAAAACAGCTCACTCATGGCCATGGTCAGCACCGCACCCAGCAGGGCGGTGGCGTGGGGTCCGGGCTCGGTTCGCTGGCGTCGCAGCAGGCACGCTGCAGCCACCAAGTGCAGGCCGATGAGCCCGAACTCGAGGCGGATCTTGAGTATGGTCAATCCGCTGCCCGCGATGAATGTGCGCGGAATGGATGCGGGATAGAACAGGAATGCCCAGTGGGCCAGGACCACAAAAGCCAGAACGCCTGCCATCAGGCCAAAACGCTGCAAAGGCCGGTGCAACGGTTTCCAGGGCAGCGCGGCGACCAGCACCAGGCTCACGGCAGCCAGCAGGCGCGCTGCCAACCAGAAGTTGATCGCTTTTTCCGGGTCACTTGGGGTGACGTAGGCCGGCATGCCCTTGAAGGACATCATGTGGGAGAAATCGAGCAGCGCTACGCCCAGAAAGGTGTAGGCCAGCAAGGGCATGCTGCCGGAGGTCTTGTGGGCTTGGGCATTCCAGATGGTGGCGAAGATCAGCCCCGACACCACAATCGAAACGATCTCCAATAGAGAGTGCAGGGGCTCGTAGCCTGCAATGCCGCGCAGGCTGTCTGGCACCTCCACCCAGAGCAAAAACAACATGCCAGCCAGCAGTGCTAGCAGCTGGCTACGTATCGTGCGGACATCTCCCCAGAGCCCGGGTTGGGGTGCAACAGCGTTCAAAAAACAATCTCCTGCGGCTTGGGACGCGCATGCCCCGGATCAGTTCATGAAAGATAAGGGTAATGGGCGATGGCGTACAGGGCCTTGGCTTGATGCAAGTCAATGTTGCCGAGATTAGCCTGCCGATCCATTGCTTGTTTTCACCTGATGCCGGTGCCGGAAAAGTCACCCTGCAGGAAAGCGCTGCGCTGGGACGCGGTGAATTTTTCGATCGCGTAACGCAGCGTGGTACGGGGCAGGGCGGTGTAGTGGGTGCGCAGAAAGGCAAGCAGGCGTACCTCGTCGCGCTTGCCCAGCTCGCGCAGCATCCAGCCACAGGCTTTGTGCATGAGGTCGTGCGGATCGGTCAGCAGCTGGGCATAGAGCTTGAGCGCATCGTCAAAGTCGCCCGCGCGGATGAAGGCGAAGGTGCTGAGTACGGCCAGACGCCTGTCCCACAGCACAGGAGATTTCGCGAGCTCCCAGATTACGGAGCGGTCGCGCTTGAGCAGATACGGGCCGGTGATGTACGGCCCCACGCCGTCTACCAGGTTCCAGTTGTTGATGCGGTCGCGGTGCTGCATCACGCAGTCATACACCGTTGTCTGCACCTCGGCCCTGCCCTTGGCGAAGCGGCGCGTGAGGATGTCCAGTGCCAGCAGGCGCACCTCGTTGTAGGGGGATTGCAGCAGCGCGGCGCAGTCTTCCAGGGTAAGTGTGTTGAACTGGCGTGCAATCTCCCGGATTACTGGCACGCGGATGCCGAGGAACTGGTCGCCTTCACCGTACTGGCCGGGGCCGCTCATGAAGTAGCGTGCCGCTGTTTGGGCCTTGCCTGCATCGGCCAGCGCAAAGAGGGCTTGTTCGGCCGCCCGGGCTTCTGCGCTGAGGCCCGGCACCGACTGCATGGCTAGCGGCCGCGCAAAAACAACGAGTCCAGCTCTTTGAGTGTGAGCTGGCGCCAGGTGGGGCGGCCGTGGTTGCACTGGTCGCTGCGCTCGGTGGCTTCCATGTCGCGCAAGAGCGCGTTCATCTCTTCCAGCGTGAGTTTGCGGTTGGCGCGCACTGCTCCGTGGCAGGCCATGGTGCCCAGAATTTCGTTTTGTGCGCGCTGGATGACGGTGCTGGCGTCGTGTTGCGCCAGTTCGGCCAGCACGCTGCGGGCGAGTTCCACGGCGTCGCCCTGCGCCAGGGTGGTGGGCACGGCGCGCACAGCCAGGGTCTTGGGCGAGAAGGGGCTGATCTCCAGGCCCAGGGTGTTGAGCGTGGCGACGTGGGCCTCGGCGGTGGCGACTTCGTCGGGCGTGGCGGCGAAGGTGGCGGGGATGAGCAGGGGCTGGCTGGCCAGCGGGTGCACGCTGCCATCGGGTGCGGTGAGGCTGATTTGTGTCTTGAGCCGTTCGTAGACGATGCG
>JACCDG011618471.1_pt1 | contig 13277 bp, 13 predicted proteins | sample 7442471 | NCBI WGS metagenome assembly JACCDG01 (sample SAMN15323444, study PRJNA562643) | freshwater metagenome | isolation source: river surface water | place: USA:Blue River Watershed | collected 2017-08-17 | reverse complement strand
GTGGACTGGCTGGAGCTGCACTGCGCCCACGGCTACCTGCTGTCCTCCTTCATCTCGCCCCTGACCAACAAGCGCACCGACGACTACGGCGGCAGCCTGGAGAACCGACTGCGCTACCCGCTGGAGGTGTTCAAGGCCGTGCGCGCCGCCTGGCCGGCAGACCGGCCGATGTCGGTGCGCATCTCGGCCCATGACTGGGTGCCCGGCGGCAACACGCCGGAAGACGCGGTGCTGATCGCGGCGGCTTTCAAGGCGGCGGGCGCCGACATGATCGACTGCTCCTCGGGCCAGGTCAGCAAGAAGGAAAAACCGGTCTACGGCCGCATGTTCCAGACGCCGTTTGCTGACCGTATTCGCCAAGAGGCTGGCATTCCCACCATCGCCGTGGGTGCCATTAGCGAGGCCGACCATGCCAACAGCATCCTTGCGGCAGGCCGTGCCGACCTATGTGCCGTAGCCCGCCCGCACCTGGCCAACCCGGCCTGGACGCTGACCGAGGCTGCCAAGATTGGCTACACCCAGCAAGCCTGGCCCAAGCCCTACCGCGCCGGCAAGCAGCAGATGGAAGCCAACTTCGCCCGTGAGAGGGCGCAGGCTGCAATGGTCGCATCACCGGCGCGCGCGGCAGAAGCCTGAGAGACAACAACATGGCAGCCACAGACACCGCGCCCCGCCACGCCCTTGTCACTGGGGGCGGCAGCGGCATAGGCGCAGCCATCGCGCAGGCTTTAGTTGCCGCTGGCATGCGCGTCACCATCACCGGGCGTCGCCCGGAAGTGTTGCAGGCCCTGGCCGCACGCTTTCCGGGACAGATGCAGGCGGTGGTGGCCGACGTCACCGATGAGGCAGCGATTGCGCAGGCCTTTGCCCAGGCCAAGGTTGGCTTCGGGCCGGTGCAGGTGCTAGTGAACAACGCCGGCCAGGCCCACAGTGCGCCCTTTCTCAAGACCGATGCCGCGCTGTGGCAGCAGATGCTCGCCGTCAATCTGACCGGGACATTCCTCTGCACCCAGGCGGCCCTGCCTGACATGCTGGCCGCCAAGTGGGGCCGCATCATCAATGTGGCCAGTACCGCGGGCCTGGTCGGCTATGCCTATGTGGCCGCCTACGTGGCCGCCAAGCATGGTGTGGTCGGTTTGACGCGGGCGCTGGCCCTGGAGGTGGCGAAGAAAGGCATCACGGTCAACGCCGTATGCCCCGGCTACACCGAGACCGACATCCTGCGCGAGAGCATTGCCAACGTGGTCGCCAAAACCGGGCGCAGCGTGGACGAAGCGCGCGCCGAATTTGCATCGGGCAACCCACAGGGGCGCATCGTGCAACCCGAGGAAGTGGCCGATACCGTGCTGTGGCTCAGTGGCACGGGTGCCGCTTCGGTCACCGGCCAATCCATCGCCGTGAGCGGCGGTGAAGTGATGCACTGAGAGACGCATGAAAAAAGATACCAGCCTGGAATTGCTCAACGCAGCCGATGAGTTGGGTTTTGAAGCGCGCAGCGCCACTGGCGACCACGCGGCCCTCAAGCTGTGGTTGCGCATGCTCTCCTGCACCAACCAGATCGAGGCTGAAATCCGCCGCCGCCTGCGCGTGCAGTTCGACACCAGCCTGCCGCGCTTTGACTACCTGGCACAGCTCTACCGCGAGCCCGAAGGCCTGCGCATGAAGGAGCTCTCCAGTCACCTGATGGTGACGGGCGCCAACGTCACTGGCATCACCGATGAACTGGAGCGCGATGGCCTGGTAGTGCGCTCCAGCAGCCCGACCGACCGCCGCTCCTGGATTGTGCGGCTCACCCCCAAGGGGCGTTCGCATTTTGAAACCATGGCAGAAGCGCATGAGCAGTGGATTCTGGAGCTGTTCGCCTGCCTGGGCGCACCTGCGCTGGCGCAGCTCTACCAGCAGCTGGGCAGCCTGCGTGTGCATGTGTTGGACAAGCAGTCCTCGGCACTGGGTGGCACGCCCTTTGCCAAATCTTGATTTCCCCACCGCGAGTGACCCATGAGCATCCACACTTCCACCACCATTGACCCCGCGCTGCTCGCGGGTAACCGCAAGCTGTTGGCGGGCTACCAGGCCCGGCACTTTGCATGGTCCTGCCAAGACGGCGTGGCCACCATCACGCTGAACCGCCCCGAACGCAAGAACCCGCTGACCTTTGATTCGTATGCCGAACTGCGCGACCTGTTTGGCCAGCTGCGCTACGCCACTGATGTGCACGTGGTGGTGCTGCACGGTGCGGGCAATAACTTCTGTTCGGGTGGCGATGTGCATGAAATCATTGGTCCGCTGATCCAGCTGGCCATGCCGGAGTTGCTGATGTTCACGCGCATGACGGGCGACCTGGTCAAAGCCATGCGCGCTTGTCCGCAGCCCATCATTGCGGCCATTGACGGCATCTGTGCGGGTGCCGGCGCGATCATGGCCATGGCATCGGACCTGCGTGTGGGCACTGTGCGCAGCAAGACGGCATTTCTGTTCAACCGTGTGGGCTTGGCTGGTTGCGACATGGGTGCCTGCGCCATGCTGCCGCGCATCATCGGCCAGGGCCGCGCCAGCGACTGGTTGTACAGCGGCCGCTCCATCGGTGGCGAAGAGGCTGAGCGCAGCGGTTTCCTCAACCGCCTGGTAGCGCCCGAGCAATTGCTGGAAGACGCACAGAGTTGGGCGCGCGACATCGCAGCTGGCCCAACCTTTGCTAATGGCTTGACCAAGACCATGCTGCACCAGGAATGGAATATGTCGGTGGACCAGGCGATTGAAGCCGAAGCCCAGACCCAGGCGCTTTGCATGATGACGGAAGACTTCAACCGGGCCTACCAGGCCTTTGTGGCCAAGCAAAAACCGGTGTTCCAAGGCAATTGAACGCGCACACCCAAGCGAGAACCTCCATGAGCGACAGCACCTACCTCCAGTGGCCTTTTTTTGAAGCGCACCATGCCGAGCTGGCCCACACGCTCGATGCGTGGGCGGCCGCGCACGTGGCACACAGCCATGGCCCTGATGTGGACGCCGAGTGCCGCAGCTTGGTGCGCCAGCTGGGGCAGGGTGGTTGGTTGCGCCATGCGGTAGGCGGTACGGCCTATGGGGGGGCCGGCGATGCCATCGACACCCGCAGCATCTGCCTGATCCGTGAAACGCTGGGGCGCCACTCCGGCTTGGCTGACTTTGCCTTTGCCATGCAGGGCCTGGGCTCCGGAGCCATCAGCCTGGCCGGTACCGATGCACAGAAGAAAGCCTACCTGCCGCGTGTAGCGGCCGGCGAGGCGATTGCCGCCTTTGCGCTCTCCGAGCCAGAGGCCGGCTCCGATGTGGCGGCCATGCAGTGCAGCGCCCGTATCGACGGAGACTATGCGGTCCTGCAGGGCAGCAAAACCTGGATTTCCAACGGTGGTATTGCCGACTTCTACGTGGTATTTGCACGCACCGGTGAGGCTGAGGGCGCACGTGGCATCAGTGCTTTTATCGTCGATGCGGATACGCCCGGTTTTAGCGTCAGCGAACGCATCCATGTGATGGCGCCGCACCCGCTGGGCACGCTGCAGTTTGACAACTGCCGTATCCCGCTCACGCAGCGCGTGGGTGGTGCGGGAGAGGGTTTCAAGGTGGCCATGCGCACGCTCGATGTGTTCCGTACCTCGGTAGCCGCTGCCGCCTTGGGCTTTGCGCGCCGTGCGCTGGATGAGGCACTACAGCGCGCCACCACACGCAAAATGTTCAAGCAGACGCTGGCCGACTTTCAGCTGACCCAAGCCAAGCTGGCCCAGATGGCCACCACCATCGACAGCTCGGCCTTGCTGGTGTACCGCGCCGCCTGGCAGCGCGACCAGGGACGTACAGTGACCAAGGAAGCCGCCATGGCCAAGATGGTCAGCACCGAGGGTGCGCAGCAGGTCATCGATGCAGCCGTGCAACTCTGGGGTGGCATGGGCGTGGTGTCGGAAGTGCCGGTAGAGCGCCTGTACCGCGAGATCCGCGCCCTGCGCATCTACGAGGGGGCGACTGAGGTGCAGCAACTGATCATTGCCCGAGAGTTGCTCAAAGAAGTGGGCCACCCGGCTTCCCCGAAGTAAGCCCGCATCACCCAGGTTGCCACTGCCTCTCCCAGGAAGACGTCCATGCCCACCGCCCACATCGACACCTTTGCACGCGACCACCTGCCCCCAGTGGAACAGCAGCCAGACTTTCTGTTCACCTTGCCGGAGCTGCAATTCCCGGAGCAGCTCAACTGCGCCACCGAGCTGCTGGACCGGCATGTGAGAGAAGGGCATGGCGACCGCGCCTGTGTGCGCAGTCCCCGGGAACAATGGACCTACCGTGACCTGTGGGAGCGCGCCAACCGCATTGCACATGTGCTGGTGCAGGACATGGGGCTGGTGCCCGGCAACCGCGTGCTGCTGCATGCGCCCAACACGCCCATGATGGTGGCCTGCTGGTTCGGCATCGTGAAGGCCGGAGGCATTGTGGTGGCGACCATGCCGCTGCTGCGCGCCAAGGAGCTCAAGCCGATTCTGGAGATTGGCCAGATCAGCCATGCTTTGTGTGATGCCAGCTTGGTGGAGGAAGTGCAGGGGGCAGTCCAGGCCGTGTCCGGGTTGCGCGAAATTCGCTGCTTCAATGCCGTGGGCAGTGAGACGCTGGAAGCCGCCATGCAGGCGCATGCGCCGCTGTTTGACAACGTCGCCACGGCTGCTGATGACACCTGCTTGATCGGCTTCACGAGCGGCACCACCGGCATTCCCAAAGCCACCATGCACTTCCATCGCGATGTGATGGCCATCTGTGCCTGCTGGCCGCGTTCGGTGCTCAGGGCCACGGCAGATGACGTGTTCATCGGCAGCCCGCCCTTGGGTTTCACCTTTGGCTTGGGCGGTCTGGTGTTGTTTCCCATGTCGATTGGTGCATCTACGGTCTTGCTGGAAAAAGCCGGGCCGCCGCAGCTGCTCGATGGCATCCGTGACTTTGGCGCTACGGTGGTCTTCACGGCCCCCACCTCCTACCGCACGTTGGCCGTGCGTGGTGAAGAGTTGCGTGCCACGCGGCTGCGCAAATGTGTGTCTGCCGGTGAAGCCTTGCCCGCGTCCACCCGTACGCTGTGGCGTGAAGCCACTGGGATTGAACTCATTGATGGCATCGGTGCTACAGAAATGCTGCACATCTTCATCTCGGCCGATGAGCAGAGTGCCCGTGCCGGAGCCACCGGCAAGGTGGTTCCGGGCTATGAGGCCTGTGTCGTGGATGATGAAGGTCGCCCGCTGCCACCCGGCACGGTGGGCAAGCTCGCGGTGCGCGGCCCTACGGGCTGCCGCTACCTGAACGATGCCCGGCAGCAGACCTATGTCAAGAATGGCTGGAACTTGACAGGCGACGCCTATCTGATGGACGAGGACGGCTATTTCATCTACCAGTCGCGCACCGATGACATGATCATCTCGGCCGGCTACAACATCGCGGCACCCGAGGTGGAGGAGGGCCTGATGCTGCACCCCGCTGTGCTGGAATGTGCGGTGATTGGCGTACCCGATGCAGAGCGCGGACAGATCGTCAAAGCATTTGTGGTTTTGCACCCCGGCCACACGGGCGACGCCGCGATGGTCAAGACCTTGCAGGACTTTGTGAAGAAGACGATTGCCCCCTACAAATACCCACGGGCGATTGAATTCTTCGAAAAACTGCCGCGCACCCAGTCTGGCAAGCTGCAGCGCTTCCGTTTACGTGAATCTTGAGGTCAGAATAGTTGGTCAGCTTGACGTTTTCTTTTCAACACAGAAAGGCACCCATGTCTCTTGTATCTATGCATTCCTTCCGCGGCACCCTGCTTGCCGTTTGTGCGGCGACGGCGTTGACGGCCATGGCACAGCCTGCCGAGCCGGTCAAAGTCGGTCTGCTCAGCACGCTTTCCGGCCCCGGTGCCGGCTTGGGGGTTGACATTCGGGACGGCTTTCAGCTCGCCGTCAAGTTGGCTGGCAACAAGCTCGGCGGCCGTCCTGCCGAGGTGGTGGTCGCCGATGACCAGGCCAGCCCGGATGTGGGACGCCAGACCGCAGACCGTCTGGTCAAGCGCGACAAGGTCGATTTCATGACCGGCATCGTTTTCTCCAATGTCATGCTGGCCGTGGGTGCGCCCACCTTTGCGGCCCAGACCTTTTATGTGAGCGCCAATGCTGGCCCCTCGCAGTACGCGGGTGAGCAGTGCAACCCCTACTTCTTCAGTGCCTCGTACCAGAACGACAACATGCACGAAGCCGCCGGCCAGGTGGTGCAGGACAAGGGCTTCAAGCGTGTGGCCCTGATTGCGCCCAACTACCCCGCTGGCAAAGATGCCCTGACCGGCTTCAAGCGATTCTTCAAGGGCGAAGTGGCCTCCGAATCGCTGCCCGCGCTGAACCAGCTGAACTTCGGCACGGAGCTGTCCCAGTTGCGTGCCTCCAAGGCCGATGCGGTCTACATCTTCTTGCCGGGTGGCATGGGCATCAACTTCATCAAGCAGTTTGTGGCCGCGGGTCTGTCCAAGGACATGACCTTGTTCGGCCCTGGCTTCTCGGGTGACGAAGACGTGATCAAGGCGGTGGGCGAGCCCATGCTCGGCATGTTCAACACCAGCCAATGGGCGCATGACATGGACAATGCAGCTAACAAAAAGTTCGTTGCCGAGTTTGAGAAAGAGTACGGACGTTTGCCCACGCTGTACGCAGCCCAGGGGTATGACGCTGCACAGCTCATCAATGCCGCAGTGCGTGATACCAAGGGCAAACTGGATGACAAGGCCGCTGTGCGCAAGGCGCTGGAAGCTGCCAAATTTGACTCGGTGCGTGGCGCCTTCAAGTTCAACACCAACCACTTCCCGATTCAGGACTACTACCTGCGCGTCATCACCAAAGACAGCAAAGGCCGTGTGACCAACCGTTTGATGGGCTCGGTGCTGAAGAAGCATGCGGATGCCTACGTGGCGCAGTGCAAGATGCCCGCCTGACACCCTAGCGCAAAGAGCCACGCCCCATGGATTCCATTCTCTTGCTGGAGCAGGCCTTCAATGGCCTGCAGTTTGGGTTGATGCTGTTCCTGCTGGCTGCCGGGTTGACCCTGGTGTTCGGCATCATGGACATGATCAACCTTGCCCACGGATCGCTGTACATGGTGGGCGCCTACCTGATTGCCGCCATCACTGCGGCGACTGGCAGCTATTGGTGGGGTCTTGCGGGCGGCGTCTTGGGGGCCGGGGTATTTGGAGCGGTGCTGGAGCTGAGCATCTTGCGCCACTTCTACCAGCGTGACCACCTCTCCCAGGTGCTGGGCACTTTTGCCATATTGTTGATGTGCAACGAGGGCGTGCGTCTCATCTGGGGGGCACAACCTGTTCCGCTCAATACCCCAGAGAGCCTGTCGGGGCCGGTCGAGTTGCTGCCGGGCTTTTTTTACTCATCGTTCAGCCTGTTCATCATCGCTGTGGGTTTGTTGGTGGCACTGCTGATGTACTTGCTCATCACCCGTACCCGTCTGGGCATGCAGGTGCGCGCGGGTGCTGCCAACCGCGAGATGGCCATGGTCATGGGCGTCAATGTGTCCCGACTTTTCACCGCCATCTTTGCCCTGGGGGCTGCTTTGTGTGGCGTGGCAGGTGGCATGCTGGGGCCCGTGCTGGCCGTGCAGGTTGGCATGGGGGAGAGCATCCTCATCGTGGCCTTTGTGGTCATCGTGATCGGGGGGATTGGCTCCATCCGTGGCGCTTTCCTGGGGGCTCTGATTGTGGGTGTGATCGATACGGCCGGGCGGACATTCATGCCACTGCTGTTCAGCCGCCTCATGTCGCCGGAGGCCGCTGCCAATGCGGCACCCGCGGTTGCCTCCATCCTCATCTACTTGCTGATGGCTACTGTCTTGTTTTTCAAGCCCCGTGGCTTGTTCCCCACCCATGGCTAACCCCGCTCCGTCCAGCATCCTGGACCACTCCCTGCACGCCCGCTGGTCATTGCCATTGCTGGCTTTGCTGGTGGCGTTTCCCAGTATTGCCGTTGCCACAGGCGGCGATTTCTATATCACCCTGGCCAGCCGCATCCTGATCTTTGCGCTGGCAGCCACCAGCCTGAATCTCATCCTCGGCTTTGGCGGCATGGTCAGTTTTGGACATGCGGCCTTCATCGGCCTGGGGGCTTACACGGTGGCCATAGGCATGCAGGAGGGCCTCAGCAGCGCCTGGCTGGCCTGGCCTCTGGCCATGGCCGTGAGTGCCTTGTGTGCCTTGGTCATTGGCGCCATCAGCCTGCGCACCCAGGGCGTGTACTTCATCATGATCACCTTGGCATTTGCCCAGATGCTGTACTTTCTGGTGGTGTCGCTCAAGGCTTATGGGGGCGATGACGGATTGACCATGGCGGCCCGCTCGGTACTCGCGCCGGGTATCGACCTCGGTGTGGATCGTCACTTCTACTATGTGACCTTGGCGCTGGTGGCCAGTGCTCTGGTGTTGGTGGCGCGTCTGCTCAATGCACGCTTTGGCCACACGCTGCAGGCCATCCGCGAGAACGAAGGGCGCATGACCGCCATCGGTTTTCCGGTCTACCGCTACAAGCTGGTGGCCTTTACGCTGGCCGGTGCCCTGGCGGGACTGGCTGGCGCGCTCATCGCCAACCTGGGCGGCTTTGTGAGTCCATCGCTGATGCAATGGAGCCAGTCGGGCATGCTCATGATCATGGTCATCTTGGGCGGTGTGGGCTATTTATATGGCGGCTTTGTCGGGGCCGTGTTCTTCTTGCTGCTCGAAGAGCTGCTCAGCCACTACACCATCCATTGGCAGTTGGGGCTGGGGGCGGTGCTCTTGCTGGTGGTCATGGTGGCACCCAATGGCTTGGCCAGTCTGGTGGCACGCCGCAAAGGAGTGGCCCATGGCTGAAGTCCTGTTGCACATTGACAAGTTGGTCAAACGCTTTGGTGGCTTGGTCGCCACCAACCAAGCAGAGTTGAAGGTGGAACGTGGAAGCATCCATGCCCTGATCGGCCCCAATGGCGCTGGCAAAACCACTCTGATCCATCAGATTTCCGGCGCCCTGCAGCCTGACTCCGGTGCAGTCCATTTTGGTGGAAACAACATTACCCGCATGCCCATGCACCAGCGGGCACTGCAGGGCCTGGTGCGTTCCTACCAGATCACCAGTATTTTCAAGAAGCTCTCGGTGCTGGACAACCTGGCCATGGCGGTGCAAGCGCGCAGTGGCAGCAGCATGCATTTCTGGATGCCAGCCCGCAAAGAAGCCGCCCGGTATGCCGAAGCAGCGGCAGTCGCAGAACGCATTGGCCTGGGTGCCAAGCTGCAATCCCTGGCGGGGGCTCTGTCGCACGGGCAGCAGCGCCAGCTCGAACTCGGTTTGGCCTTGGCGTTGCAGCCCCAGCTGCTGCTGTTGGACGAGCCCATGGCTGGCATGGGGCCAGATGAATCGGAGAACATGGTGACGCTGCTGCAAAGCCTGCGCGGCGAGCACACCATCCTCTTGGTCGAGCACGACATGGACGCCGTGTTCCGCCTGGCCGATCGCATCTCGACCCTGGTGTTTGGACGCGTCATCGCCACCGGTACCGCCCAAGAAATCAAGGACAACCCGGAGGTCAGGCAGGCCTACCTGGGAGACGACGCGGCCCAGGCCGCTGCGCACTGACGCACGACGGGAAACGCTTGTGGAAACATTGCTCGAAATTGACGATCTGCAGACCGCTTACGGCAGCAGCCAGGTCTTGTTTGGTGTGGGCTTCTCCATGCAGGCCGGTGCGGTGGCCACTTTGCTGGGACGCAATGGCATGGGGAAGACCACCACCGTGCGCTCCATCGTGGGCTTGACGCGGCCAGGTGCGGGCTCCATCCGCTTTTTGGGGGAGCGTGTGGATGGCATGCGCCCAGACCGGATTGCCCGCATGGGCATGGCCGTGGTGCCCGAGGGGCGCATGATATTTGCCACCCTGTCCGTGCAGGAAAACCTGCTGGCCTTTGCAGGCAACCGCTGCCGCAGCCAGGAGCCGTGGACGCTGGAGCGTGTGTACCACCTCTTTCCGCGCCTGAAAGAGCGGGCGCGCAATATGGGCAACCAACTATCCGGCGGTGAGCAGCAAATGCTGGCTATCGGCCGGGCTTTGATGACCAATCCGCACCTGCTGATCCTGGACGAGGCCACCGAGGGGCTGGCGCCGCTGATCCGCGAGGACATCTGGCATTGTCTGGCCACGCTCAAGGCCGCTGGCCAGAGCATTCTGGTCATCGACAAATACGTGCAGCGCCTGGTCGCGCTGGCAGACCACCACACCATCCTGGAGCGCGGTCGCGTGGTGTGGCGGGGCGACTCTGCCACCTTGGCCGCCCAGCCTGACATCTGGCACCGCTACATCGGAGTCTGAACGTGAGTGCGCAACAGACACACGCCAGTGCAGAGCCGACATTCACCGTCCAACGCATGGTGCGATTCTCGGATTGCGATCCGGCAGGCATGGTGTTTTATCCCCAGTATTTCGTCATGCTCAATGCCCTGGTGGAAGACTGGTTCACCCATGGCCTGCAGGTCAACTACGCCGAATTTCTTGGCGCCCGGCAACTGGGCTTGCCCATGGCGTCCCTGCAATGTGATTTCAAGGCCCCCAGCCGCATGGGAGAGACGATTGCTCTGGCCTTGCGTCTGCGCAAGGTCGGCAAACGCTCCTTGACGCTGGACGTTGAGTGCACGGGGCCGGAAACCCCGCCGGTCTTGCGCTGGCGCGCGCAGGCCGTCATCGTGACCACTGCGCTGGCGCACGATGGCTCGATTCCGATTCCCGACGATGTGCTGCAAGGCATCGCGCGATGGCAACAACTACAAGGAGACTCAACATGACCCAGATTCTTCAACCGGCCCACTGGGCCCGCCCGCGCGGCTACTCCAACGGTGTCATGGCACGCGGGCAGATGGTCTTTGTGGCCGGCATGATCGGCTGGGATGCGCAGTGCGTGTTCCATACCGATGACCTGGCGGGGCAGGTACGCCAAGCGCTCACCAATGTGGTGGAGGTGCTGCGCGAAGCCGGTGCCAAGCCAGAGCACATTACCCGCATGACCTGGTATGTGACCGACAAACGCGAATACGTGGCGGCCTACCCCGAGATCGGCCGGGCCTTCCGCGAAATCATCGGCAGCTTCAACGCCGCCATGACGGCGGTGCAGGTGCAGGCGCTGGTAGAAGACCGCGCCAAGGTGGAGATCGAAGTCACGGCGGTGATCCCCGACTGACCATGCTCAACGCCTACCTGTACGACGGTGCCCGCACCGCCTTTGGTCGCCATGCCGGCGCGCTGTCGTCCGTGCGCCCGGACGACCTGGCCGCCCATCTGCTGCGCACCCTGGCCGAGCGCTCTCCCATGGCGCGCGCGGCCGACGATGTGATTCTGGGCTGCACCTGCCAGGCGGGGGAAGACAGCCGCAACATTGCGCGCCATGCGGCACTGCTGGCAGGCCTGGGGCCGCAGGTGCCGGGGCAGACCGTCAACCGCCTGTGCGGCAGTGGCCTGGCTGCGCTGGTGGATGGTGCGCGCGCCATCTCGGTAGGCGAGGGCGATGTGATGCTGGTGGGCGGCGTGGAGAGCATGAGCCGCGCACCCTTTGTCATGGCCAAGGCCGAGTCGCCCTACAGCCGCGACCTGCGCGTGGCCGACTCCACCATTGGCGCGCGTTTTCCCAACCCGCTGCTGGAGCAGGCCTTTGGCCGCCACACCATGCCCGAGACCGCCGACGCCGTCGCGGCTGAGCTGGGCCTGAGCCGCGAGGCCTGCGATGCCTATGCCCTGCAGTCGCAGCAGCGCTTTGCTGCTGCGCAGGCTGCGGGTGTGTTTGCGCAAGAGATCGTGCCCGTGGAGGTAGCGCAAGGCCGCAAGGCGCCGCCGCTGTCGTTTGCAGTGGACGAACACCCGCGTGGTGATACTACGCTGGCGTCGCTGCAGAAACTCAAGCCCTTGTTTGCTGGCGGTGTGACCACTGCGGGCAATGCCTCCGGCATCAACGACGGTGCTGCCGCGCTGCTGCTGGGCAGCCACGCCGCTGGCGAGCGCCATGGCCAGGCGCCGCTGGCGCGTGTGTTGGCGGCTGCGGTGGTGGGCGTGGAGCCCCGCCTCATGGGGCTGGGCCCAGTGGGTGCCATCGAGCTCGCGCTGACGCGTGCCGGCATCAGCTTGGCACAGGTCGATCTGCTGGAAATCAACGAAGCCTTTGCCGCCCAAGTGCTTGGCTGTCTGCAGCGCCTGGGCCTGCAGGCGGACGATGCGCGCGTCAACCCCAACGGCGGCGCGATTGCGGTGGGCCATCCGCTGGGCGCTTCCGGCGCCCGCCTGGCCCTGAGCGCCGCCCACGAATTGCGCAGGCGCCAGGGGCGTTACGCCGTCGTTAGCCTGTGCATCGGCGTGGGCCAAGGCATTGCCGTGGTGCTGGAACGCGTCTAGCGCAGCACCCCTCCAACCCCATTCAATACAAGGAACCACCCATGGCCACCAAAAACACTTTCCAATGGAACGACGCGCTGTTGCTTGACAGCCAGCTCACCGACGATGAACGCCAGGTGCGCGATGCCGCCCACAGCTATTGCCAGGAGCGCCTGCTGCCGCGTGTGCAAGACAACTTCCGCCATGAGAAAACCGACGCCAGCATCTTCCGCGAGATGGGCGAGCTCGGCCTACTGGGCGCCACCATTCCTGAGCAGTACGGCGGCGCCGGGCTCAACTACGTGTGTTACGGCCTGGTGGCCCGCGAGGTGGAGCGTGTGGATTCGGGCTACCGCTCCATGATGAGTGTGCAGTCGTCGCTGGTGATGGTGCCCATCAACGAATTTGGCAGCGAGGCACAAAAGCAAAAGTACCTGCCCAAGCTGGCCACCGGCGAGTGGATTGGCTGCTTCGGCCTGACCGAACCTAACCACGGCTCGGACCCCGGCAGCATGATCACGCGTGCCAAGGCCGTGCCTGGCGGCTACAGCCTCTCGGGCGCAAAGATGTGGATCACCAACAGCCCGATTGCCGATGTGTTTGTGGTCTGGGCCAAGGACGATGGCGGCAAGATCCGCGGCTTTATCTTGGAGAAGGGCTGGAAAGGCCTGAGCGCCCCTGCCATCCACGGCAAGGTGGGCTTGCGCGCCAGCATTACCGGCGAGATCGTGATGGACGAGGTGTTCTGCCCCGAGGAGAACGCCTTCCCCGAAGTGCGCGGCCTCAAGGGGCCGTTCACCTGCCTTAACAGCGCGCGCTACGGCATCGCCTGGGGGGCATTGGGTGCGGCGGAAGAC